>Ga0224514_10000106_pt1 | contig 29357 bp, 25 predicted proteins | sample SF_May12_sed_USG_3_FD_169107 | JGI IMG/M metagenome (GOLD analysis project Ga0224514, IMG submission 169107) | Sediment microbial communities from San Francisco Bay, California, United States - SF_May12_sed_USGS_24 | ecosystem: Environmental > Aquatic > Marine > Sediment | place: USA... | reverse complement strand
AACACCCATAGGGAAGCAGTCAAATTAGAGAGACTATCACCTGTATTCAAGAAGGGAAGGTTTGGAGTCTTTTTCCCGCGTAAGCGGTTGAGTTCAACATAAATTTATATACATTGATTTTCATCTTAACTTATTCAATTTAAACATACTAAACTGCTGAAGCTTAGGTTGTTAGTATTTAAGAGACTAACATTAAACACATTTTTAATCGGTATGTAATTTATAGTGCCGGTCCCCATGGTGGAGGCTCATATTTAATCTAACTTTTATATTAATAAATCGATAACACGATTGTCAGCTAGAGACACAAAGTTAAAAATCAACAATTTTAACAGCTTGTAAGGAAAATCAATTCAAGAAACATTTCATCCAACGAGATCGACTGATTCACATTGCTTTCTTAGCGCTAACAATAAACAGCGTAGCCATACAAAAAAACAGCCCATCCTGACTAGCTTGCTCTAATTCCGTCAGCCAATCATCGACCTGCTTTTGTGATAATTCACCTTCATTCAGCAATTTTTCAGCCGCATTTCTAAATCCAAATATTTCTTGATCAACTATATCAAAGTCGTCAAAGATAAGCGTTTTCGGTATGACTATTAAATCCGTAAGTCCTGCTTTTTTAAACAAACGGGGCAATTGACGTCCGCACCATCCACATGGATATAGGTCCGACCGCTTCTGTATGACCTGACGAGTCACTGTTTTATCTGATGCATCGATCAATATACCATCAAAATCCGGCTCTGCGAGAACAATCCTTGCTCCCGGACGTGCCACACGAGTCAGTTCAGACAAGGCAGCTTCAGGCTTCTCTAGATGATGAAATACCCTATCGGCTCGACAACCATCAAAGGTATTATCCTCAAATTTCAGGTTTAATATATCACCTACCTGGAATTCCAGAGGGAAGCCAAGGTCTTTTGTTTGTTTTTGTGCTGAAGCAACCATAGTTTCACTTTTATCAACACCAACAACGCGACCCTTTGGCCCCACGATTTCAGCCAATGATCGGGCATCATTACCCGGCCCACTACCAAGGTCTAAAATAGCAGCGCCATCTCGTACTTCCAATAGGGAAAAAGTCTCCTGCTTATAGCTTTTTACCCCTTCCATTCCTGCAACATCATTCATGTGGTTAACAAATTCCTCCGGGTTGGCCTCTTTATCAACATTTGAAAATTTACTCCACGTTGCAGTTTTTCTCTGCTTTACTGTCATATTTAATCTCCAATTTATGTTTTCACTCTATTTAAATTCACCATCAAGTCAGTATAGTGTTTCTATCTAGCCACAAAAACCAGCCATTTCTAAAGTTTACACTATTACAGGTCAACAAATGACATCATAAAACCTCTAACCTCCTCCGTGGTGAGTATCGTGCTTTGCGTTTTATCAGATGTCATAGGGCAAGCGCTTTTATATATCAGAATTCTTCTTTTTTGTCTCTATATATTTCCACGTGTACTAAAAAAATTAAAGTGGCGGATCAAAGAACAAGGTTCGAACCTATTTTTTACAACACCTGTTTTTTCGTTTTTTCCTCTATAGCAAACAAATATTTTAATGTCCTAAACCTTTTCTCACAGTTTTTTCAGGTATCCTTAACTGGATCACATCAAAAAAAGGGGAAGCATAATTTAACTGCTTCCCCTGGATGCAATAGTGCACATACCTCGGTTACAATCCTCACTATTTATCTTTGTCCTTATATTTTTTATCATATGTTATTTCAAGTACCAGGTTAATACCTATTGTTCCGTCCTCAAGATTCAGGTAAGAAAATTCATTATATTCTGTAAAGGTACCTGACAAACCTTCAAAAACGCCAACTCCACCAACTATCTTTCCTGTACCAGGAATCGTTGTTGGAACTTTAATAGGGGGTTCAATATACCTTTCTGTCTCCCCATTAGTAACCATATCCTGGATTATTCCGAACAATGTACTAGGGTCTTCAATATGAGTGACCATTACAGCCCCTCTTCCCGGCACCTTGACCATCCACTGTTCATCTACTGTTACATTGCCGGCTGCATCAGTTATAAAGTGCTCTACTTCTGTTGTAAAACCGACAACCTCTCCACTACTATCGGCAACCTTTGAAAGAACAGTTAGACCATCAGCAATATTCGGTTCGTACAAATATTGAACTGATGGAGGAAAGGGTTTCAATATACCTGCCGGGCCGGCTGTTAATGCTATTAGATGAGAATCGGCGTTAATATAAAAAGTTTCAACAACCTGTCCATCCTCATTAATTGTCTGGGTAGATTCTAATGCCCAAATGTTTGTAGTTATAAATAAAAGAAATACCGCTGAAAATACGAGTTGAATAATCGATTTCATTGTCCGCTCCCTTAAATTAATTAATTATTTAAATTTCTATTAAATGTTAGTAAAACAAATATCTTTTATCCAAGCTAAGGCGGTCTATTCTTCCGGCATTGAAAAATCAATAACAATGCTTCTAAACAGTCAGGAAAAGTAAGATACCATACGTTCATTTAGCCAACCTTTCATAAGTAGTTTTCATCCGGAAAGGGTGCTTTTTCGCAATCTCTGCGTCAATCTTCAGATTTGCTTGTGCGACGTACAGCAGTACGTCTCCGCGCAAATCCTTGATTTCCTTGACCTTGCAAAAAATCCCTCCATTCCAAATTGAAAACAAAGTTTGATCCACCATAGTTTCCGGATGACACTAAGTAGTTAATGTTTCATTACAGTGCCTGTCACTTCTTCTATTGAATGTAACTCAACATAAAAATTATTACTCGGCTTTTTTTGCTTTTTTTTCAACTTTCTTTCGGCTTTTTTTGCTTTTTTTATTTTTTTTAGTCTGGGGAGCCTGTTAATACTTTCCAAAAATTAACAGCCTTCAGCCAAAAAAATTAAGATTTACAAAAATGACAAAACCGTTTCTTTATATTTTCCACTCAGTCTGCCTGAAGTCTCAAAAAACTCTTATTTTATTCCTATTCAAACATTTTTCATAAATTGAATATTTACAAATGAAACTTTTTTTCATATAATTAGTCAATTAGTTTTCTGATAATGACTGATTAATCCGGATAATACTCTCTCATCGATTTTCCCCGTTACTTTTATCCTGTTTAGCTTCTTTACCTGGAACGATGAACTATTGTAAATCCCTTTTCTCATAATAATTGCTTATTTGTATTGCCAACTTCTCGGAAACTCGTATTTATTCTTGTCTGAGCAAGCACATTACATTGCATCGCACTATTATTTAGAATGAATTCTCTATTCAGACATAGCTTGCCATACTTAACCCCGGTGCCCTTTTTTGCTCTACTTATAGTCCTGTCTTTTGCAAAAGAAAAAGTCCATGCGCAAAGCATTACCGCCATCAAGAGTGTCGACATTGTTCCTTATAATAAAGCAATCAATGCATTCAAATCTTGTGTCGATGCAAGTGTAGATGAAATCCTCATCGATTATGATGAGGAAAGTGGCCACAATGCAGCAGTCCTGGTCAGTAATGAAAATCTGCACCTTATTTTTACATTGGGCAGTGATGCATTAACCCTCGTAAAAGATAAATTAACTCACTCTACACCGGTTATTTTTACCTTTGTTTTAAATCCTGAAACTATCATGGAAAACAAGAAGGGAGAAGCAGATCTAAATATAACAGGCATATCCATGAACATCCCACCTTACGAGCAGTTTAAAACAATGCTCCAGGCAGCTCCAAAAACGAAAAACATTGGAACCATTTATAATTCTTCCAAAACAGGGACACTCATTAAAGAAGCTGAAAAAGCTGCAAAAAAACTTGGAATTAACCTGGTATCAACAGAAATCAGGCATAAGTCTGAAGCCATAAATGCCATTACCGACATGAAGGGAAAGATCGATGCTTTCTGGATGGCTCCCGATACAACGGCAATTACCCATGAGTCAACGGAATATATGCTTCTCTTTTCTCTTAGAAACAACATCCCCCTCATTGGAATATCGGGAAAATACGTGAAAAACGGAGCACTGATGGCCTATACCTTTGACAGTGAAGATGTGGGACGTCAGGCAGGTGAAATTGCACAGCAATTCCTGGACGGTAAGCCTATCAAAGGCTTTACAACTCACAATCCAAGAAAACTGAAGCTTGCCCTGAACCTGAAAGTTGCCAAAAAGCTTGGTTTGAAAATACCTGAGGATTTAATAGACAGGGCCGACAAAATATACAGATAATTAGATGTAATATTTCTGCATTTTAGAAAATATTATTCTTTTTTTCCCTATCCGCCAGTGACAAAACTTCATCCATAACGGACATAAAATGATCAATATCGAGAGGCTTCGTCAGGTAATGAGCAAAGCCTGCCTTGAGACCCCGTTCAATATCACGGGGCATTGCATTAGCGCTTAAGGCAACAATCGGTATATCCAGCATCTCCTCCCTCTTGCGAAGATGCTTTACCATTTCATAGCCGTCCATATCAGGAAGCATAATATCGAGAAGTATTACATGAGGACGATGAGCATAAGCAAGCTCGAGACCCAGCTTGGCGGTTTGTGCCGTAATCATCAAAACATCGGAACGCCTCGCCAGTATCTGAGTAACAAGCTTGAGATTGGAAATATTATCCTCCACATAGAGAAGGGTGAATTTTTCGGGTTCTTTTCTTTCCTCAGCTGCCGCCTCGCCCGGATAAGCATCGGCTTTATACAGTTCTCTGCTCTTATCTTTAACAATGTCTATCCAAAAGGTACTCCCTTTTCCCGGGAAACTTTCCACACCCAGGCTCCCCCCCATAAGCTGAATAAGGTTTTTGCTGATGGAAAGTCCGATTCCCGTTCCCTCAATACTTTTCCGCCGATCGGACACAAGACGTTTGAAAGGCTCAAAAAGCTGCATATACTGCTCTTCGGGAAAACCTTCACCCGTATCGGTGACACAAATACGAACGAATTTCCCCCCTTCCATCCTGCACTCAATCTTTACCTCGCCCCCCTCCTTATTATACTTGACGGCGTTGGACAAAAGGTTAAGCAAGATCTGTTTCAATCTCGTTTTATCGGCACAAACAAAATAGTCCTCATAGTTTTGGCAACTTTCCCTGACTGAAATTCTGTTTTGGTCAGCCAGGGGTAATATCAGTGCAATACATTCTTTAATTAATGGCTCAAGGGGTATCATCTCAATAGACATGCTGAGTTTACCCGACTCGATACTGGAAAGGTCGAGCACTTCATTAATCAGTTCCATCAGGTGATAACCTGCGTTGAGAATTTCCTTTATGCAATCATTCTGACGTTCAGAGGGACTTTCTTCGCTGACAGACTCAAGGAGTTGAGCAAAGCCCAGTATAGCTGTCATGGGTGTTCTCAGTTCATGGCTCATATGCGATAAAAAATCAGATTTTGCACGGTTCGCGGCTTCCGCCTCCTCTTTGGCTCTTCTCAGCTCTGTTTCGGCTTTCTTCCGTTTTGTTATATCTTCCTTTATGGCTAAAAAATGGGTTGTTTTGCCGTCGTGGCTTCTCAGTGGCGATATGGTTGCAAGCTCCCAGTAAAGCTGGCCGTCTTTTCTCCTGTTATGGAACTCGCCTCGCCATTCATTTCCATTTAAGATAGTATGCCACATATCCTCATAGAAATCGGCATCATGATTTCCTGATTTAAGAATACTGGGGGACTTTCCCAGAACCTCCTCTGAAGTATACCCTGAAACCTCGGTAAACTTTGGATTAACATATTCAATCTTCCCCTGCACATCAGTAATCATAACGGTAACAGGGCTTTGCTCTATTGCCGTCGAGAGTTTTCTTAGTTTATCTTCAGCGAGACGGCGTTCCGTAATATCCGTTTCCGTGCCTATCATCCTGGTGACGATACCATGATGATTTTTTATGGCAACGCCCCTGGCAAGGAACCACCGGACAGATTTATTCCTGTGAAACATTCTGTGAACGAGTTCATACTGATCACTGCCGCCGTCAAGGTGCTTTCTGGCCGTCTCTTTGACTGTATTCCTGTCGTCAGGGTAAATTACCTCCATCCAGTCATCGAGCGTCGATATATCTTCTCCCATTTTATAACCGAGCATAGACTTGAGGCTTGAATCGAGATAAAACCCATCATTACTGACATTCCAGTCCCAAACACCAACCTGGCCTGCTCTTGAAGCCAATTCATAACGTTTTTCACTCTCCCTGAGTTTTTTCTCCATTTTAAACTTGTACAGGGCCATTTCAATAGTGGTATGAAGTTGCTGTTCCTCAAAGGGCTTTATCATATACCCGAATGGCCCCGTTGCTTTGGCACGCTCCAGCACAGCGCTGTCAGCATAAGCAGTAATGTATATGACGGGGATGTCCAGAGTGGAGTTGATTTTCCGGGCGGCTTCAGTTCCATCCATCTCTCCCTGAAGTTCAATATCCATTAAGACAAGATCAGGAATATCTCTTCTTGCACTCTCAACGGCATCATTACCGGTTGAGACAACACCCGTCACTTCATAGCCCATATTCTCGAGACTCATCTGGATGTCACGGGCAATAATAATCTCATCTTCAACAACCATGACCTTTACCTGCCCCATGATTGTTCTCCCTCTTTTTTAAGCTTTACTCCCTGCAATAGCATTTCCTCTCGGATTATAAACATAACAGCATGTACCCAAGAAAGGGCATAATCCCCATTATATCCTTTTCCTGTAAACAACCTCTCTGAAACATATTCTGAATTGCGTGCCATTGTCCCGGCAAATTTCTACATTTCCATGGAGTTGGTCTTCAACAAGGGTAGAAACGAGTTGTAAACCGAGTGAGTCACATTTTTTTATATCCAGATCTATTGGAATGCCGACACCATTATCAGCAACGATAAGCTCAAGCGCTTCCGAGTCATGATTATGGGAACGGTCACAGCCTTCCCTGTTTTTTAACAGGGGAACGTCATTTCCTGTAAGTTTATTAAGCGTTATCTCTATTTTCCCACTTTTCCCATGGGGAAAGGCATATTTCAACGAATTGGATATGAGTTCATTTAAAACTAATCCACAAGGAATTGCAGAATCTATGCCAAGGAAATAATCCTGAGCATCAATATGGAGAACAACCTTGTGTGTTGTCATACTATAAGACCTGAAAAGACTATTTGCAAGATTCTTGATATATTTACTGAAATCAATGGAGTTTAGATCGTGGGATCGATAGAGTTTTTCATGAACGAGGGCCATGGAACGAATGCGGCCCTGGCTTTCTTTCAGCATATCCTTGTATTTATCGTCATTTATGTAGCCCGATTGAAGTCTTAAAAGACTGGAAATTACCTGCATGTTATTTTTCACCCTGTGGTGAATCTCTCTGAGCAGCACTTCCTTCTCCTTTAATGAGGCATCCAGTTTACGGCGCTGCTTGTCGAGACGCTCCGTTTTTTCAAGAAGTTCCCGGTTGTTCAGTTCTATCTCCTCATGATGAAGCCTGATCTCTTCTTCCCTCTCCATCAAGGCGCCTGTCATCCTGTTAAATGAATTAATAAGCGTCCCGACCTCGTCACCTCTCTCTATTTCGACTCTCCTGTTCAGGTCCCCCTCCTCAACGGCTGATAGGGCTCCCGCCAGCTGACCAATGGGCTTAGTAATCATACGGGCAAGAAAAAAGGTAATAATAAATCCGAAAAGAAGAAAGAAAAAAAGGATAGTCATACTTGAAAAAACAACATCCCTGGTCACATTGTTAACACCCTCCAGAGAGATTCCGACACGAACATAGCCGATAACTTCCTCCCTGTTTTTTCCGTGGCCTGCCATAGCTCCTTCATCTTCAAGAAAAATAAATTCATCTTCCGTACTTTTGGCCGTCAGGACAGGTGCCCAGAATTCATAAATCTCCTGCCCCATAAATCTGCTGACCCTGAACATAGGCTCATTCCCCCGCTCCGATGCATAAGGAACTCTGTAGGGAACAACATTCCCTTTTTCATAATCAGGAATATTCCCGGCTGTAAATTCCGACTCAACAGCCATGGCCCTGCCTTTTACGTCATAAACAACGGCATAAAGCAGATCAGCTTCTATCTTAAGGGCTTCAAGAGCAGGTTTTAAAAACTCTTGATCTTCCGAGAACAGACCCAACTGACTGTTGTGAGCCAGACTGACTATCATTGAGGAGCCTCTTTTGATCAACTGCTGCTTTAGGGTATTGCTGTGCTGATAAATAGATACGACAGTAAAGAGGACTGACAGGGTAGTCACAAGAAATGTAATAATCCAGAAGACCCTGGATCTGAAACCGAAAAAAAGTTTCTTTAACATACCTAAGGCATTTAAGTGATTAATAATGAAAGAAAATCATGATGTTCCGGTAATTAACTTAAACCAACTCATATGGTATTGGTTGAGCCTTATAAATGCAAGCTTTTATTGATGATTTATTAAAGGGAAGACCTTTTGACGCCGCCCAAAAAAACTATAGACCAAGGTCTTCGTTTATCGATTGCATAGCCTTTAATGAAATTTCTGCAAATTCCTTAAGAGGTATTCCGGCTAACTCGCACTCCCTGATAATGTCTCTGTTAACTGATGCCGCAAAGGCTTTCTCCTTCATCCTTTTGGTAATGGATTTAACCTTTACTGACGCGAGTTTCTTATCGGGATAAACGAGTGCCGTTGCCGTAATAAGTCCGGTAATGGTCTCTCCGGCAGCCAGTGCATGGTGAAAGGGTGTCTGCCTTTTATCATTATGAGCAAGTTCATTATGAAGCCTTATGGCTTCTATAATTTCCTCATCAATACCGGCAGATGTCAGGAGATTAACCGCTTCCAGACCATGAATAGACAGGTCGGCATCTGTAATCTCAATATCAATATCATGAAGCAAACCGGCTATTCCCCACTTTTCTTCATCCTGGGAAAGCCTGCCGGCCAGTTGACGCAGCACTGCCTCCGAAGCAAGTGAATGCTTAATCATGTTCTCACTTTTTACATACGCTTTAAGCAAATTGAAAGCTTCATTCCTCTCTATCCCCGTCGACATATTCATCCTCCTGATGATCAATATTTACAAGTTTACACCTTTAACAAAAAAACCGGTTTTTTTATGGCCTTAATAACTATCAAATTTTTCTTTCAATAACAAGTATCTAAAAAAACCGGTTGAACCCCTGGCAAGGCTGTGCTAATAATTGCTACTTTAATATTTTTGAAAAGGAGTAGTGATGCCACACAAACATGCTGTAATCCTTCTTATCTTAATTGCTTCCGGAGTGATTTCCGGCGCTATCTGCGGCTGGTACTTTGGAGAAACCATGCTGCAAACGGCCTGGATAGGAAAACTCTTTCTCAATGCCCTTAAAATGATGATCATCCCTCTTATCGTAGCTGCCGTTATAAGTGGCGTTGCCTCCATGGGTGATATAAGAAAGCTGGAAAGACTGGGCGGCATAACCGTTCTTTATTACCTTTCTACAACAGGTCTGGCTGTTCTTGTGGGGCTCATTATGGTTAATCTTATTCAGCCCGGATCGGGCCTCAACATGATGGGAGGAGAAGTACCTCAGAAAGTAATGGGTAAAGAAGATACGGGCATAAGCGATATTGTTATGTCCCTTATTTCCCCAAATCTGGTTCAGTCGGCAAGCGAGACAAAGCTATTGCCTATCATCTTTTTTTCTATTCTCTTTTCTGCCGCACTGACAACGATCGGTGAAAAGGGAAAAATAGCAATTGATTTTTTTGACGGCATTAATGAAGCCATGATGAAACTCGTCACCTGGCTTATGTACCTTGCGCCCATAGGCATCTTCTCACTGGTGGCAGGCAGGCTGGGCGGTGCCGGAGGTGGAGAGGCCTTCTGGAGAGAAATCAGTGCCGTGGGACTTCATGTGGTTACCGTTCTTTCGGGGCTTGCGCTGCACTTCCTTATCCTGCTGGCCATTCTCATTTTTATTGGAGGAAGGGGGTTCAACTACTTCATTAACATGCTTAGAGCGCTGCTTACGGCATTTGGAACGGCAAGCTCTTCAGCAACGCTTCCGCTTACCATGGAATGTGTCAGGGAAAATGATGTCGATGAAAGGGCACTCAGGTTTACTATTCCCCTGGGCAGTACTATTAATATGGATGGAACAGCACTTTACGAAGCGGCTGCCGTCATGTTTATCGCCCAGGCATACAACATGGATATGTCCTTCACCCAGCAGGCCATCATCTTTATCACTGCCACCCTGGCGGCAATCGGTGCTGCCGGCATCCCTGAAGCGGGCCTTGTCACCATGGTAATTGTTTTACAGGCAGTGGGTCTGCCACTGGAAGGGGTAGGTCTTCTTCTTGCTGTAGACTGGTTCCTTGATCGATTCAGGACAACCGTCAATGTCTGGGGAGATGCCGTCGGTGCTGCCGTTGTTCATCGTTTTCTTCCTAACAATGGGACGAAGGGATGACTCCTTTAAAAAACATTCTCACACTGATCTTCACTGATTATTTATGATACTTAAAATCATCAGATAAAGGAATTATCGGTGATAATCATAATTTATCAGTCTTTATCCTTGTCCAAACAAATTTTTTGACGGCAGTTCTTTAATTGCCGAATAGCGTCAGCGTTTTGCCTTTTGGCGTGTCTGCTGCAGGCGGGCTCTTTTTCTGTTCGTCAATCTTCTCATGGGGGACATCTTCACCTGCTTCCATCCCATTCCCTTTATAAATATACCTTTCAAAGAGACGGTGATAACCTGTCCAGTTAGTGCCATTGCCGTTCTCACCATCGATGAGAGACTGGATGCTGTTTACCTTTGCATCGAGGTCGTCGAGGTAGCTGAGTATGGTTGCTTCCAGGGTTTTGGGCCTTTTGGGTGAACCATATTCATATTCTCCATGATGAGAGAGAATCATATGCTTAAGCAACATGGATAATTCAGCAGGGAAACCATCAATCGATCTGATCAAGCCATCGAGAATCTCCACACCGATCGTTATATGGCCAACAAGCCTTCCTTCATCGGTATAACCAAATGACCTTTTATAAGAAAGCTCTCTCGTCTTGCCGATATCATGAAAAATAGCGCCCGCCAGCAGGAGGTCCCGGTTAATTCTTTCACCATAATGAGAGGAAACAAGATTAATAAGGCGGCATAAGGAAAGAACATGCTCCAGAAGACCACCAATATATACATGATGCATGCCCTTTGCGGCAGGGGCATTTTTCAAGCCCTGTGACAAATCCCTGTCTTCCATAAGGGCAAGAAGGAGCTTTTTGATATGGGGATCTTTTACGGTTTCAACAAGCCCTGCAAGCTCAGAAAACATGACCTCAGGCGATACCGCCGACGAGGGAAGAAAATCATCAAGGCTCACCTCATTATCGTCAACCCTTGTCACCGTTGAAATCTTTAGCTGCAGCTTCCCCATATAAGCAGAGACTCTTCCCTTGACATGGACGAAATCATCAACTTCAAAATTGCCGGACATGCGTTCAGCATCGTCCCATACCCTCCCCTCAAGTTCACCTGTTTTATCCATTAAGGAAACGACAAGGTAGGGCTTTCCCGTTTTGCCGACAGACAGATTCTTAACTTTTACAAGGAAGAGATCTTCAACGGTATCATGTTCCTTCACATTTGCGGCAAAGCATTCCTTCATTTAAATAGCACCCTCTCTTCTTAATTTCCGGTTATAAAGCTGTTCAATCATGATCAGAATATCAATGGGCTTCGTTTTCTTGGGCATATGTATGGTTGAGCCCATTTCGGGCGAATCATGCTCATGGGCATCTTCCTTGAACATAGATGTGAGCAGGATAATAACGGGGTCTTGACCGACCTCTTTTGCATAGGCGGAAATATCGGTACAGGTACTGACGCCACCTTTTTTCGGCATGATAAGATCGGAGATAACGATATCGGGAAGAAGTTCCTTATACATGGCCACGCCTTCTTCGCCGTCTTTCGCCGTAACCACTTCAAAGCCACCCTCTGCAAGGGTGTCCTTGATCATCTCCCTGAAAAAAAGTTCATCATCTATAACAAGTATTTTACCTGCTTTTGAACCTGGCCCTGACATGACTGTTCCCCGATAAAAAAATTAAATGGTTGAGCATATTGACTCTCAGCTATACTTTATACAATCTTATTTACTTTTTTGCAACTAATCCATTGCCCTTTCCAGAACATGGCCTTCCAGTTTCCTGGAAAGTTCTTCCACCTTTTTCTTGGCATATTCACGCTTTCTTTTGTCGCCACTTTCACGAGCAACCTTGTTAAAAAGCTTTATCGCTTTGTCGTAGGCACCCACTTCCTGGTAAGACTGGGCAGCCATATACCTTGCCGTAAGCGCCCACATAGACTCTTCAGGATAAAGATAGGTAACCTTCAGGTATTCAACGATGGCCTGGTCAAAGGCTCCCGATTGCTGATAACAATCTCCTATCCAATATTGGGCCTCTGCCTTTATTTTGAGATCATTGGAAACCTTTATCAGTTCTTTCATCGATTTTATGGTCTGTTCATAATCTTTATGGTTCTGGAAAGCAAGAGCGGCCTTTAACCTCTCTCCATCGAGCCCCTCCATAGCGGGATAAAAATCAAGAAATTTCCTGTAACTTTCAAGGCCCCTTTCTACAAGATTAAGGCTAAGATAAGAAGAGCCCTTTATAAATAAGCCCCGCGCAACCATGAAGTCAAAATTAATAAATATTTTCAGATCGTCATCAGATTTGTTCCCCGACGGAAGCGCAGGGTTCATCCCTTCCAGTTCCATAACAGCCCCTCTATAGTCCTTTTTCATATAGGCAATTTCTCCGAGCCTGTAGGAAGTAAAACTTTTGAGTGATCCCGCAGTCAAAACGTCCTGAGCCATGGTAAAGTACCTTTTTGCCTCTTTGGGCATACCACGTTTAAAGTAGATCTCACCGGCTGTCAGCATTGCTCTTGCCGAATAAGACTGGGTGGGAAACTGATTAATTATTTTTTCAGACAGTTTAAGCGCATCACCATAACTTCCCACTTCAAAAAGAGCAACCGCTTCATCACAACGTTTCTTTAAATCAACCGTTTTATCAGGGCTCACATCAAAAAAAGTGGAAGAGCTTTCAACAGCGCGTTTGAACTCCCCCAGCGCTGCATAACTTTTTCTGATCATTTCTTCGCTATTGCGATGGCTATCAGTAAAATCGACGGAAAAATCCCTGAATGTCTTGATGGCATCCTTATAGTCACCTAGAACAAATTGATTGATTCCCAACTGCCATTTAACGTCTTCCCTGATGGGAAGATCATCAAACTTTTTAAGCAGTTTTTTATACTCCTTATTGGCCTTTTCCAGCATTCGCGCCTCCTGTGCCAGCCAGCCTTTTAAGTAGTAAGCCGTCGCCGCTTCACTGCTTTCAGGATGTTTTTTAATGACAAGATCGAGAATCTTTTCCGCATCAGGCGTACTTTTAAGCTTTATATAACCCCAGGCCAGCTTTATGGCGCTTGAGGGATCAAAATCCTCTTTTCCCTTTGAGTCAACAATCTTGCTGTAACGCTTTATCCCTTTTTTGTAATCACCGAGGAGATAATGAATTTCAGCAAGATAAATGTTGGCGCTGGACAGGCTCTTTCCCTCAGGATATTTTTTAATATATCGGGCATAAGCCCTGGCAGCATATTTTAGCTCATTGCCTTTCCTGTAGGCCTCAGCCATCTTCCATTGTATGCCTGCCTTCTCCCCCCGGGGCGCCTTCTTTATTACCGAGTCATATATTTTTGCCGCACTCAGGTATTTACCGGACAGGGCTTCAATGTCGGCAACGCGAATGGCCGAACGGACAGCAAGCTCCGACCCTTTATATCTCTCCATGATATCGAAGAAATGCCGCTGCGCTTCGTCAATTTCACCCATTTTAAATAGTGATTGGGCCAGGTAAAATGAAGCTTCTGCGGCAAGGTTTCCCAGTGAATCATTTTCCAGGTACTCTCTGAAATAGTCGGCAGCCTCCTTTGGAAGGCCTTTTCTGAAATTAAGTTCTCCCAGTGAATAGAGGCTCTTCTTTCCTGCCGGAGACGAACCGTATCTTTTGATTATTTCCCTGAAAGTGGCTTCTTCCATGTCCTCCCTGCCAATGCCGCCATAGGCTTCTGAAAGGAGGAGCATCACTTCGCCATCAAGCGGGTCTTTGCCGTAATTTTTAAGCGCCGTCTCGATCATATCAACAGCCTCCCTGTAATCCCCCAGGAGAATCAGCCTTGATGAGGTATTAACAAGGTCCTTAACATCACTTTCCGGCACTTTGCCGCCACCGGCTTCCATAGTATCAAGATAGGCCAGGGCATCCTGATAGTTGCCCTGCCGGTAGAGAGACCAGAGGAGAGTGTTTCTTGCCCTCACCGTAAGGGCATGTTCAGGATAATCTTTCAGAAAATCATTAATCTTTGAAATGGCCTTACCATAATCTTTCAGGTAATACCTGATTAAAGCAAGCTGGAACTCGACAGGGCCTTTTTGCTCATCATCATCCATATATTTGGATGCCTGTTTATAGGCCGCTTCCGCTTCGGCATACCTCTCCAGATATAAAAGCGCATCCCCTTTTCTGCTATAAAGATCAGAAAGTTTGACATGACGCGGCTTAAGCTGCAAGACAAGATCGAACCCCCTCAGGGCATCCTTATATTCACTGTTCTCAAGATAGGAAAGGCTCTCCATATAGACTATTTTACCAAGCTTGTTATTCGTTTCTTTCATCAGTGATGATTGGGGATAAAGATAGATTAACCGTTCAAAGGTCTCCCTGGCAGACTCCATTTGAGAGAGGTTGAAATAGCTGTCTCCCAAATAATAATAGGCCTTTTCCTGTTCGGAAAGGGAACACCTTTCCTTTATAATGATTTTTAAGGCTCTTATGGCTTCTTCAAATCGATGGAGATGAAAATAACTCTTGCCGAGAAGGCTGTTATAAAGGCATTCCTCTTCATCAGCCAGACCTTTAGCGCCATAGGCCTCGAGTTCCTTAACGGCAAGGCTGTAAAGTCCGTCACGAAAAAAACCTTTTGACATGATTAATTCTTCGGAAGGAAGAAAGCCTTCCCGGGGATAAGATTTAGAGGGAGAAAAAAGGATGAGCGCTGCCAGGAAAGGAAGAAACAGGTAAAGGTTGTAATTTTTATGTTTCAACATAAACAGATAAAGTAACATCCCTGATAGTTAGGCTGATAAGTAAGTATAACGGCTCACATTGACAGGTCTTTGAAAGCCGATAAAAAAATCATAAGATATCACCCTTTAGCGCTTCTTATCAAGAAAAAAGAGGCAAAACAAATGCTTCGCCTCTTCATGAAATGCCACTCCCAAAGGAGGACCAAATGCCGGGAAAAAATTTTAAAAAAAGAGTCTGCCGGACTTGGGTAACCTCAGCGAGGCAACGCCCTGTTAAATCAGATTGTTCGGATTAAATGGCGAATAGTAAGGGCTTTTAACGAATTTAATCTGGAAATCCGGCCAAAATGGCTTTTCCGCAGCAGATTCGGCCTCAATCGGGCAAGCCCCTACGGCATGACAAATGCTTTCCCGCCGCACCTTACCGTCAAAACGGCAACAGGCGACTTTCTGACCACCTTTTCAGCCGTACTGCCGAAAAGCACGTGATCTATACCTGTTCGTCCATGGGTTCCCATGATAATTATATCCGACATTTTCTCTCGCGCAGTTTTTATGATTTCAACAAAAGGAGCCCCTTTTTTCGTATGGATTGTATAGTTAATACCGCTGTCTATATTTTTATCACAAAAGCGCTTCATATTTTTAAAGGCAGCCTCTTCCATCTCCTTTTCCAGAACATCATAAGAGATATGAGGCACATAAAAACCTGTAATGTCTGCAAATTCATGTATGACATGAAGAATATCGATGGAAGCATTAAATTTTTTTGCCAGAGCGAGGACATAAGAAAAAACCTCATCCGAACCTTCCGAGAAATCGGTGGGAAAGAGTATTTTTTTTATATCCTTCATAGGAGCCTCCTCCTTTGTTATCAGGCTCTTTTAAGTATATCACCTGCCCGGAACCTGTCAAGCAGCGGGACAAGCGCTGACAGGAAGCCGGGGACCTGGACGCTATCTAAATCTTGTAATTACCTCACTGCCGGGATTATATTATTCCTATGAGTTCAGGAAAGCATTGTTTAAAGCATGCCTACAGGGAAAGCGGGGAATGTTGCGTCCGCTGCAAAGCTCCCCTTTGCCCCGACTGCCGCATAAAAAAAGAAGAACAGCCCTATTGCTCTTTATGGTGCCTTTTTCACGACAAGGCGGCAAGGGCAATTAAATCTTTTACACATGATATTAGCGCCGGGCAAATAGAAAGCAGGAGAAAGCTGGTACTCTTCGCTGACCTCCTTATCGTCTCGATTATTGTTTTTTTTACAGCGGCATCGATTCATTTTTTTGAGCATAAGGAAAAAACCATCTCCTCCGTAACCGCCGGAAGCCCTAAAAAAGTGAAAGAGCAAGGGTCTGTTCTTATCAAGAAAAGCCTTATCAAAAAAGCGGAGAAGGACATCACCTTAAAACCTGTCAATAAAAAGCTTCCCCCTTCCCGGAAAGACCTTGCAAGGAAGTCAGTAAAAAAGAAGCCGCCATACAAAAAAAAGAAGAGTGCCCACCGCCGACCGCAAAATATACGCAAGGTGGCAATGGCGGGGAAAAAAATCTCCATCACCTTTGACGGAGGATCGAGCGATTCATCGGCTGAAACAATACTCCATGTTTTATCGGCGAAACAGATAAAAACAACTTTTTTTCTTACGGGGAAATTTTTAAAAAGATACCCGGACCTGGTTAAAAGAATAGTTGAAGAAGGCCATGAAATAGGCAACCATACATACAGCCATCCCCATTTAACGACTTACTCGAAAAACAGGAGAAATGAAACATCACAAGGCATAAATTTTGAGAGGTTAAAGGATGAGCTTGAAAAAACGGACAGGCTCTATTATGAGCTTACGGGAAAAAGAATGGCCCCCTTCTGGCGAGCCCCTTACGGTGAGATTAACGATGAAATACTGAATTGGGCCTCAAGGGTCGGCTATCAGCACATTGCATGGACAGTCGATTATAAAGCAGGAAAAAGTATGGACAGCCTGGACTGGGTTTCAGATAAAAGCTCATCTCTCTACTTTAGCGCTGAAGAGATCAAGGAGAGGCTGCTCTCTTTTGCTGATGACAGGGGGCGCGCAAAAGGAGGCATTATACTTATGCATCTCGGAACGGAGAGGAAAGAAGATGCCGCCCATGAAAAACTGGCTGAAATAATTGATAATTTTGCGATAAAAGGGTACAAGCTTGTCCCTGTTTCACACCTTGTTAAAGTCATGTTTAATGAGAGTGGCGGGAAAAACCTGTAATATTCAATCAAAGCCCCCGCCCCAAATAGCGGGGTATGAGCGCGGAGGCAACCTTCCCGGCCTATCGCAGCGGATGGGGGGCATGCGCCCGCCGGGGTTTTGCTTTTCCAGGATATTTACTTGCTCACACCGGCCTTTTCAAGCACAGAGATTGCGTAAGTAAAATCCTCCATCCTGGTTTCAATGTAACCCTTGATGTTTAATCCCTTCCTTACCGCTTTTGCTTCTGCCGACCTGTCACGCTTAACAGCAAGAAGAAGTTCCCTCACCCTGGCGGTAACAGAAACATCTGCCTTTTTTGAAAAAACAAGCGTCATCTCAGGGCTTTTGCCTGCGCCTTCACCGACAACTTCCAGACCGGCATATTTTGTCTTGATTTCATCCCAGACCCTGTTATTAACGATTGCCAGATCAGCAACCCCCCTGGCAATGGCCTCGACAGCTTCATTATGCGATTTTGCGCTGACAACCTTGGCGCCTGATTCTACGCTCCCCTGAATGGCTCTGAAAAAGAAATCTCCCGCCAAATCAAACCCGGCAAAGGCAACATTCTTGTCGTTAAAATAGGCGGCATTTTCCTCAAACTTTGGAGAGCCTTTTGGTCCGATGACAACTGCCCAGGAGGTACTCCAGCCCTCCCTCGTAACAGGACGGACAACAGGGTAGGCAACCTCCTTTATAATCAGCACACCGGCAATACTGGCATTGCTGAACATACCGTCAGCCTGGTCGGATTCAAACATCTTTGCCACATGAATGTAGTTTTTTGCCGAAACAAAGGTGGAATCGATTCCCTTTTTCTTTAGATACTTTACAAGAGGTAAATACTTTTCACTTGCCCCCTCTTCGCTTTCCATAAGCGCAATCCTGAAAGATTGAGCAAACGAAAAAGCAGGCAACAGCAATAGAAAAAAAAGAACAGAAAAAACCGCTAAAGCTCTCATCAATATTCCCACTGGATCCTCCTCATTGCCAATATATTTAATATAAGGAAATTGAATCATTTTTTTCACTAAATGTAAATGACATTTCTTGCATTATGGCGTAAAACAGCGAAGAAGTACCTGAAAAACCGGCCAAGACCTGAAGTTGCAAAAGACAGGGAGTCACTTTTTCACCGGCAGAGCAAGAAGAAAAACAATACCGCCGTCCGGAACCAATACTTTTTAAATCGGGATTTTGCAATGATCTTTCCCTTGCCTTTTAGTGTCATCATCAAATAAAATTACTAACCTGATTTTTTGCAGGCACGGAGCCAGACTGTCCCCCCTATTAGCTGCAAAATTCAGTTTTTAAAGTGAAAGGAAATAAACAAAAAGCATGAAAAAAGAGGTCACTTACGTCATAGGCCACAAAAACCCGGATACCGATTCCATATGTTCGGCATTGGCGCTGGCGGAATTTAAAAAGCTCCAGGGAGAAAATAATGTCGAAGCGGCAAGGGCCGGTGACGTTAATCCACAAACTTCCTACCTGCTTGACAGGTTCGGCGTGTCGGCGCCGAGGTTTTTATCCAATGTCTATCCCAGGGCAAAAGACATCATGAACAGGGATGTTCTTTCAGTAGAGGAAAGCACACCCCTCATAAAAGTCATGGAAATAATCAGGGACAGGAATGTAAGGTTTATTCCCGTTTTAAGCAGGGAGAAAAAAGCCGTAGGCGTTCTTGCGCCTGTCGATATTGCCAGAAACAACATTGCCCTGTTTGAAACTGAAAAATCCCGTCATGTTTTTACCTCGCTGAAAAACATCGTAACCACACTCGGCGCAAGTACTGTTTCAGACACGCCGGGAGATGATGAAAAAACCTATTCCGTCTATGTATGCGCTATGGAAGAAGAATCCTTTCTCAATGTTCTCGGTAAAACCAATCCCCGAGAATGTATCGTTATTGTGGGAGACAGGGAGGGAATTCAGCGCATATCGGTTGAACGGAAAACAGGTATCCTTATCGTCACGGGAAATCTGAGGGTATCCGATGAAATAGCCCGGTCCGCTGAAGAAAATGGGGTAAGTATAATCATTTCACCTTACGATTCGGCAACGACTGCGCTGCTTGTCAGAATGAGTACACCTGCCTACAAGGTCTGCAACGATGATTTTGAAACGGCCCCGGAAGATGATCTGGCGGAAGATCTGAAACAGCGGCTTGCCACTAACGGCGGTCGAGGCATCGTAGTCGTTGATAAAGAAGGGGCAATGGCGGGTGTCATCACCAAAAGCAACCTGCTCAAACCTTCGGGGATCAACCTTATCCTCGTCGATCATAATGAACTGTCACAGGCTGTTGATGGAGCGGAGAGGGTAAAAATATGTGAAGTTGTCGACCATCACAGGCTGGGTAATTTTCATACAACCCACCCCATCCGGTTCATCTGCGAACCTGTAGGGAGCACATCGACGCTTGTCTCGGAAATGTATATGAAAAGCGGCATCCCTGTCAGCAAACAGATTGCCGGTCTCCTGCTCGGTGGAGTCATGTCCGATACGGTTATACTCAAGTCTCCTACCACAACCGACAGGGACAGAATCATCGTTCCCTGGCTTGAGGAAAAATCGGGCCTTAACCATGCCGACTTTGGCCGGGAAATGTTTTCAGCCACATCGAGTCTGAAAAAAACAGGGCCGCAAAAAGCGGTTAACAGCGATTACAAGACCTTTGAAGCGAAAGGAAACAAATTCGGTGTAGGGCAGGTAGAAACCATCGGATTTGACGAGTTTTTCGAAGAGAAGGAAAAACTGGGAAAAGAACTTGCCGCTTTGAAAAAAACGAAAGGGCTTAAGCTCTCAGCCCTGCTGGTAACGGACATCGTTCAGGGCTCCTCCCTTTTGCTGATGGAAGCGGAAAAGGAGATCATATACAACATCGGCTACCCGCTGGTGGAAGAGAAGGTTTATGAATTAAAAAATGTTCTCTCCAGGAAGAAACAGGTAGCGCCCCACCTGCTAAGCCTTTTTAATGAAATATATTAAAAACTGAAATTTAAGGGGCTGTTGCCCAATGAGTTCTATGCTTCGACAAGCTCAGCATGACCGAAAAATCAAACGTTTTTGAAGCGACACAGGTCATCCTGAGCTTGTCGAAGGATTTCCTTTAATTTGGACAAGAGCCCGTTAATTCATGGGCTTCCCGAAGAACCTTATTTCCTAAAGGTTCCAAGGAAGGCCATTACTTTCCATATATTTTCAGAGCCCAGTTCATCTTTCCAGGTGGGCATTCCCTTTTCAGTCCCATAGTAGATGGTTTTAAACACATCCTGCTCTTTGGAACTGTAAATAGTCACCCTGTCGGTCAGGTCCGGCGCTTCAGGTCCCCCACCACCGTCAGGTCCATGACACTGGCTGCACTTTATCTCAAATATCTTTTTTCCTGTGTTTATTGCCTGATCATCTTTCTTATAAGGATTGGTTTCATAAATAACCGGCTTACTTTCCGGTTTTACTTCTCCCAACAGAGCCTTTTCTTTATCTCCACTGCATGCCGAAATGAGAAATGTCAAAGCGAAAAGAGAAATTATTTTATTATTTTTTTTCATCACTGCAAATGCCCTTCTTTTTTCAGCTATTATAAGTATGACAATCGAACTGTCAACAAAAAGATAGTATCATTTAGTTCGTCAATAAGGTTAAAGGCCTTACCTAAGCCCATTCAATGATGCTATAATCGCAAAACAGCTCACTCATGATGAGCTTGAAAAAAAAGCATTAAAAACAGGTTTACGGGGATTTATTCTTTTACCTGAGCGATTTTATTTATAGTAACCATCATTAATCAGCCTTTATTTGCGTCTAATTCAGGTTTAAAGTTTTTAAGGAGTTCATCTTGCCCTGGCTCGATCTATCGATGGCCTTTTCCGTAGGCATAATAGGAAGCATTCACTGCGTAGGAATGTGCGGCGGTATCGTTGCCGCCCTTACAATGGGCCGCCCATCAGTCTGGCTTGCCGGAATAACCCTTTACCATGCAGGAAGAATTGTCAGCTATTCACTGATAGGACTTTTGCTTGGATTTCTCGGGCACATGTTCACCGATATGAGCGGTATTTCTCTTGCCCGCCGGTTCCTGTCCATTACAGCAGGGATACTGATGATATTCTTTGCCCTTCAGGTGGGCGGCTTTATCCCTGAAAAATTATTTCAATCCATTTTTTCCATACCATCGGGACTCCTTCGCAAAACAGCTCAAGGGAAGGCTCTCTTCTTCTGGGCAATCGCAGGGGCAGCTAATGGCCTGCTGCCCTGCGGCATGGTTTATGCCGCGGGGTCACTCGCCCTGAAGGAGGCAAATCTTATCCATTCCATGCTTATTATGGCTGCCTTCGGCCTTGGAACAGTTCCTGCCATGACGGGGCTTGCCGTCATCATCAGAAAGTGGGCCCCCCTGACAAAGGGCAGGTTTATCAGGATAACAGCCGTCATCCTTCTCCTTTTTGGCCTTTTCACCATAACAAGGGGGTTCATTCCCCTCGACGCCCATAATCATGGAGAAGGCCGGTCACATGAGGAAAACATTGCCCTGGAAAAAGAGAAGAAGATGAAAAACCATAGACACTAACTCCCTGCCACTTCTGCAATACCGCTTAAGCTTTCCGGCCTCTCATGCTGTCCTCCCCCGGGAGTTATACATCGTCCGGACCAGGGACCGGATAGCCGCTAAAAACCTTCGCATAAAAAAATAAATTACAAACTTTTGACTGGAAATGATTGTCCTCTTCAGTTATTCTTTATCCTCTTTTTCTATTTTTAAGGAGCCCTGACGAAACTTGTTTCACAAAATATCTTTCAAAAAATTTCTTTATTTTTTTACCATAATCAATACCCTTATTTCCCTTTCCCTTTTCCTCCTCCCTGCTGCACAGGCGGGACAGAGAGAAAAAAAGCTTCCCCCTGAAATTAAAAGCGGTATCAGGTATCTCGTTAAGCTTGGCGCCGGCAAAAAGGTCAATCCTGTTAATATAAAGAGCATTGAAAAGGTTCTCGATTTTGTGATAACCGAAAAAGATAATTCCTATCTTTATTACCCTGAAAACTGGCGCGATACGACCCGGGCCTATTATGAGTTTGATCTCGAAACAGACATGGAAAGGCTCCTCAAGTACAGCTACAATCCTTCCATTCCCTCGCAGGCGTTAAGGCCCTCTTCGTTGAGGTATTCATACTGGGAAAAAATCGATGAGCATAAAGACAAGCTTCCTCAACTATGGAATCTCTTCGGGGATCTTGACAAGCCTCTTGTTATTCATGGCGTTGAACAGGAAGTCATTACTCCTGATGCAAATACAGGCGCCTACTACGCTAATAAAGTTGAAAGAACGCTCATTCTTTTCCGTCATAGAGGCAAAAAAGTATTCATAACCATCTCCCATCAGCCTGACAAATCTGATGTAGGCAAAAAAGGGGCTGTCCTTGCCCATGATGAAGACTGGAATTATTTTTACTCCGGTATCGAGGGACTGACCATGAAAGGACTGGGCTGGGCAAGCTCTTACATGTACCGCTCATTTTCCATAGCAATCTATTATGAAATGGACCCTCAAAAACCGGCTGTCAGGTACGCCATATTCAAATGGCTAAGAGCAGGATGGGCAGGAATGAACATGGTTAAAAGGACCCATATTGCCAATGGCATGAAGCGTTTTGTGAGAGACTATAAGTTTATACTGGAACATCCGAACCTGCCGGGGCCGAAAGATCTGGCAAGCCACTTCGAAAATATTTCCAGATTATCCACTGAAGAAATGAAAGTGATTGCAAAAGAAAACATTTCCAACATGATCAGGGAGTACGGAAGGGGAGATATCCTTTCGAGGCGCGAATTTTCACACCTCTTAAAGAGCGGTGATTATCTTGAGAATATGAACAGACGAGAGGTGGAAAGTATCCTGGTTCTTGACTATATGAAAAAAGTCCTTGGAAAAGAGTACAAAGGGACACTTTTCTGGGAAAAGAAGTAAGCTGAAAAAAATAGCCCGCTATTTGTATGCCCTCCCCTTCAAGGGGAGGGTTAAGGTGGAGATGGGGTTAAGAATTTCAGTATAACTTACCCCACTATAACCATGCTCCCTCTCCCGGAGGGAACATGCCGGGCCTTCGCATATGCAGTGTCTCTAGTCCTTCCCCCGCTTCCCCTCTTTAGACTTCAATTTGGGCTCATCATCATCCATCAATATCCTGTTTGCCTCCCCTTCCAGGTCATCATACTGGCCGCTCTTTATGGCCCAGATGAGGAGACCCGCCATGGCAAGTCCGATGATAATAACGGCCGGGATAAGCCAGTATAAAACATCCACTTTTCCTTTAAGCTCCGGAACTGAAAAGTGCTTCTTTCAAGGAAATAAGCATCTTACCTCTTTATTTACCTGAAGAACTCTGGAGGTATTTAAAGAAGTCACTCTCCGTGGATAGAACAAGCCAGTCCTTATCGGAAAGGGTCGTTTTATAGGTATCCATAGTCTTCATAAAGCGGTAAAAATCTCTCGATTCGGAATTTTGATCGTAGACTTTTGCATAAATGGCCGTCGCTTTGGCATCGGCCTTACCTTTAATCTCCTGGGCTGTTTTATAGGCCTCGGACTGGATCCTCTTAAGTTCACGCTCCTTGTCACCAATAATTTTGGAAGCCTCACCCTGCCCTTCCGATCTCAGCTTGTCGGCAATCCTTTTACGCTCCGTAATCATTCTTTCAAAAATCTTTCTCTGGACCTCATCCACATAGTTGACCCTTTTGAGACGAAGGTCAAGAAGTTCGATACCGAGTTCAAGTGTCCTCGGTGCAGCTGCGTCTATAATGGAGCGGGCGATTTCCTCACGACCATATTTGATTTTATGGAGAACAGCCACTTTTTCAAAATCCTTGAATTCACCACTCGACTTGATTTCCCTGTTCGTCGATCTGATAATTTCAACGAGATCGTGCTTTGCAATGGCATTCCTCGTTTCCCCGTCGAGTATATCATCAAGCCTTGACTGGGCTCCCCTTTCATCACGAACACGCTGGAAGTAAAGAAGCGGATCCTTAATGCGCCATCTGGCGTAGGTATCAACCCATATGAATCGCTTATCCTTTGTCGGGATCTGGTTGGGATCACCATCCCACTCAAGGAAGCGCTTGTCGAAATAATGCACCTCCTGTACGAAAGGAAGCTTGAAATGAATGTTAGGATCAACAACAGGCTCTCCCACAGGTTTACCGAACTGGGTAATAATTACCTGGTTCTTCTCATCGACAATGTAAGACGAGTTATAAGCCAGTATGGCCGCAGCAGCAATAAATACTAAAAAAAGGAATCCTTTATTCATTATTTCACCCCTCCTTTGTCAAACTGGAACAGAGGTAAAATCCCTGTCGCTTTATCATCTGTAATCAATTTCTTTCCTACTTTCTGGAGAGACTCATTCATTGTTTCAAGATAAATCCTCTGACGGGTAACTTCCCTGGCCTTCATATATTCCTTGAAGACGGCATTAAACTTGGATGCTTCACCCTTGGCCTTGTTGACCCGCTCAAGGGCATAACCTTCTGCCTCCTGGATAGTCTGTTCCGCTTCACCTTTGGCTCTTGGCACAACCTTGTTATATTCGGACTTGGCCTGGTTGATGAGCTTATCCCTTTCCTGTTCCGCTTCGTTGACTTCATTAAAGGCCGGTTTAACAGGTTCCGGTGGATTAACATCCTGCAGCACCACCTGCTCAACCTTCATTCCCATTTCGTACTGGTCAGCCAGTTCCTGCAGCCTCACCTCAACAACACTGGCAATTTCCTGCCGGCCGATTGTGAGCACTTCATCAACCGTTCTGTCACCGATAACCTCCCTCATGACCGCTTCATTCATATCTCTGAATGTTTTGGTTGCATTCCTTACCTTAAAGAGGAATTTGTAGGGGTCCTTGATCCTGAACTGGACTATCCACTGGACCTCTGCTGCATTAAGATCTCCCGTCAGCATAAGTGATTCGTTCTTAAGGTTCTTCGTTTCATATCGGGTCCGGACCCCTGCTTCAGCCGTGCGGAAACCGAACTCAAGCTTAAGCTGCCTCTCGACAGGCACCTTCTCAACAGTCTCCATTCCGAAGGGGAGCTTGAAGTTAAGGCCCGGATCAACGGAACGGGTATATTTTCCAAACCTCAGAACGACGGCCACTTCCTCGGGGCCTACAGTAAATGCCGCTGTGTAAATAGAAACAATGATAAAACCCAAAAAAACAAAAGGCAGCAGAATTTTTAAACCATCACCTGAAGGCGCCCGTTGCTCTCCTCCACCGTCACCATCCCCTTTATCACCAAAATATTTTTTCTTCAGATTTTCGACAAATTTTTTGATAAGATCATCAATATCAATGGGCGGCTGGCCGCCCGGTTTATTCTCCCAAGACATAACTTCTATCCTCCTTATTTACGGGAAAGTTTAACAAATGAGATTTGCTTTGACAAGAAAGCTCCTTTTCAATTCCTTACTGAACCGATCAAATCGGTAATTTTTTCTATATTTTCTTCTTCCATAAATGTTTCCATCCCTTTCACAATGTCCATGGCTGCGGCCGGATTGACAAAACTGGCCGTACCAACCTGCACGGCAGAAGCTCCGGCAATGATGAATTCCAGGGCATCTTCAGCTTTCATTATACCGCCAATGCCGATGATGGGCACCTTTACCGCCTCTGCCGCCTCCCAAACCATCCTTACCGCCACAGGCCTGATGGCAGGCCCCGATAATCCCCCCGTCATGTTGGCAAGTTTCGATTTCCCTTTTCTTACGTCAATAGCCATGCCCGTCAGGGTATTAATAAGAGACAGGGCATCGGCGCCGGCCTCTTCCACGGCCCTGGCCATAACCTTGATGTCTGTTACATTGGGTGAAAGTTTTACGATAAGCGGAAGAGAAATCTTCTCCCTGATTTTTTTTATCAGATTATGGGCAACCGCAGGGTCTGTTCCGAATACAATACCCCCGGCTTTTACATTGGGACAGGAAATATTCACCTCAAGCGCGTGAACGCCCTCGACACCATCGAGCTTTCTTGCCAGTTCTTCATATTCATGAGCCGTATTACCAAAAAAGTTGACAATAACGGTGGCCTTGCTTTGTTTAAGTTTAGGCAGTTTTTCTTCAAGAAAAACATCGACACCCACATTTTGCAAACCGATAGCATTTAGCATGCCCGCCGGGGTTTCCACGATCCTCGGCGGCGGGTTGCCTGCCTTCGGTTTAAGTGAAAGCCCCTTGACAACAACGGCGCCCAGATCCCCGATATCAAAAAAAGGTTCGAATTCAAGGCCGTAACCGAAGGTGCCCGATGCGGTCATGACGGGGTTTTTAAGTTTCAGTCCCGCTATGTCAACGGAAAGGTCTCTCTTTACTCCCATATAATCTCCCTGGCGTCAAAAACGGGACCTTCCGTACATACCCTCCCATAATCATGATCTTCCACATTCTCCACGGTGCATGTCTTTATAACGCAGCCAAGGCATACACCGAAACCGCATGCCATCATTGCTTCCAGCGATAACTCGCAGGGAAGACCCTTTGCCATGGCAATCTCGCCAACCCTTTTAAGCATCAGTTCAGGCCCGCAGGAATAAACAGTCGTGGGAATAACCCCACCGGCAATGAAGGCTTCCATAATATCCGTTACATAACCTTTATGCCCTTCAGAACCATCTTCCGTCGCCGTCTTAACCATAATACCCAGCTTTTCAAATTCATCGACAGAAAGGAGGTCAGACTTACTTCTTCCACCAATAAGGACAAGAGGCATGATCTCCTTTTCTACAAGTCCCCTGGCAAAATTAAAGAGCGGCGGCACACCGACGCCACCGGCCACAAGAAGCGGCCTTTCACCGGAAATGTCAAAACTGAACCCCTTGCCAAGAGGCCCCAGTACATCGACCTTAACACCGGCTGCCATTTCGGAAAGCAACCTCGTCCCCTCCCCCACAACACGGTAGAGAATGGCAAAGCTGTCCTTCTCTTCATCGATAGTATAAATACCGAAAGGCCGTCTCAGTATGGGCGCCATCCCGTCGCTCACCTTGACCATGACAAACTGGCCCGGCCCGGCTGTTTTAAGGTCGAAAGTAGCCTCAATATCCATACGGTAATGGCTGGGGGCCACTTCAATATTCGATATGATTTTTCCTGTTCCGTCGCTATAGTTCATGATTGTTAAAACACCTTCATAGGCATTAGTTTTGTCATTCCCGGCTTGATCGGGAATCCATGCAACTTACATTCTAAATTCCCCTTTTCACGGTAAGGACTATTTATAAGAACACTATCCCTTCAAAGCGCCAATGCCATCACAATGGCATCCTCGCCGTCCTGATAATAAGCCTTCCGCTCTCCCACTTTTTTAAATTGCAGGATTTCATAAAGGGCTATGGCGCTGCCGTTGCTCCTCCTTACTTCGAGAAAGACTTTTTTAACGCCCCCTTTCCTTCCCCTTTTAACAGCCTCTTCAACAAGCGCCCGTCCGATCCCTTTTCGCCTCATTTCGGGATGAACGGCCACCTTGAAAAGATGCGACTCATCGGCTACCGTCCAATAAACGATGTAGCCGACAAGCGTCCTTTTATTTCCAGATAAAACTCTTGCAGCCAGGTTGGTTGAATGACGGTGATCAAGTTCTTTTTCAAAGAGCGCTCTCGGCCAGGGTGTAGGGGTTGATGTATTTTCAATTTCAATGACCTCGTGAAGATCATGTGAGGTCAGATCGTCAATAATGATATCGTCATCCATCCTGTTAAAAACCGGAACTGTCAGGTCAAATCATGAGGTAGAAAAATACATTAAGAGGGAAAAAAAGTAAAGGAGATTCGGGGTCGAAGGGAAGCAGCGGTTTTCACATGATTTTATGGCCGACTCCTGATCATGCGGATTTTTAAGTCACCTCTTTTCCAGGAGACATAGGACGCATTGCTTTTAGTTATTGCCCTTGCCTTGGCCTTAAAATTATTATTCCGGGTTTTTGGGCAATATATTCCAAAAAGCCTTCATCGAGCACCTTTTTGTGCCTGGAAGAGGCATGCCTGAATAATACTTCTTTCTCATTTTTTATCAGAAGACCAACATGGGACACGTCAAGTCCCTCAGTTTTGGAATAGATACCCACATAATCTCCACTCTTTAATCGCTTAATCAGGTTTTCATCTATCAAGTCTGAAGGGATGTAATAAAGCACCCTTTTCTTATTGGGAATTCCCTCCAGGAATTTGGAGCCGTCTTTTTTAAGGTTCAATGTTTTCAATACTTTTTTTACTTTGTTCCTTCCAACTTTTAAAGTAACGTCATCAACCAAAGGGGCATTATTCTTTTCCCAATCCGTAAAAAAATGATTTCGATCAACGTAAGAAACATTGCCGCTTTTATATCTGATGTTCATCAAATTCTTTTCAAATTCCGGGAAAGAAGCTGAATAGCGAAATGCTTCCATGTAATCGAGAAAGGTAAAACAATCGACTTTACTCAGATTAACGACAAAAACTTCCTCTTCATGGGGGCCGCCGATTAAGGTATTACCTTGATATTCCGTACCGAGGAAATGACTTGAAAGAGAATTTATTTTTTGGCGGCTGCTACCGGATTGTGAGGATTTTTTTATTATTGATTCAACCTCACCTTGAGACCAATTGCCAAGATTAATTTTTTTTTCAAAACCGTAAGAATCAACCTGGAATATAACTATTAACGTAAGGGCAAGAAAAACCTTAATAAAGTTTGTCATCTTTTACCTTACAAAGCCCTTGCAGCCAGGCGGGTTAAATGATGGTGATCAAGTTCTTTTTCAAAGAGCGCTCTCGACCGGGGCAAAGGGGTTGAAGTATTTTCAGGTTCAATAACTTCATGGAGATCATATGAGGTCATATCGTCATCCATCCTGTTAAAAACGGGGACAGCCAGGCTAAATCATAAACTGGAAAAATACATTAAGAAGGGAAAAAAGTAAAGGAGATTCGGGGGGCAAAGCTTACCAAGAAATTATAATTTTGTAATCTTAAAATTTCTTTGC
>Ga0224514_10000105_pt1 | contig 29570 bp, 33 predicted proteins | sample SF_May12_sed_USG_3_FD_169107 | JGI IMG/M metagenome (GOLD analysis project Ga0224514, IMG submission 169107) | Sediment microbial communities from San Francisco Bay, California, United States - SF_May12_sed_USGS_24 | ecosystem: Environmental > Aquatic > Marine > Sediment | place: USA... | reverse complement strand
GCCGTTAATGTTGTCTTTCCATGGTCAACGTGACCAATGGTTCCCACGTTACAATGGGGCTTCGTCCTCTCAAACTTTTCCTTAGCCATCTATCAAGTACCTCCTAAAATTTGCTATACAGTTTCATAATTTCAAGCAATTAAAATGGAGCCCACGATGGGAATTGAACCCATGACCTCATCCTTACCAAGGATGTGCTCTACCCCTGAGCCACGTGGGCAAAAGATACAAATCCCCCGGAGAGTCAACCCCAGCTTTTCTGGAGCGGGTGGCGGGAATCGAACCCGCGCATCTAGCTTGGAAGGCTAGAGTTCTACCATTGAACTACACCCGCACTTTTAACTATAAACAGAACCACCCAAATGGTGGAGAGGGGAGGATTCGAACCTCCGTAGGCTGAGCCGGCAGATTTACAGTCTGCTCCCTTTGGCCACTCGGGTACCTCTCCGGAATCACTCAATTACCTTGAGACCAACAATCCCTTTACAAAAAAATTCCGGCCTTATTTACTGGAGCTGGCGATGGGACTCGAACCCGCAACCTGCTGATTACAAATCAGCTGCTCTGCCAATTGAGCTACGCCAGCCAAACAGATTAGACGAAAAAACAGACTCCCAACAGCCATCGGCAACCGGAAATCTGTAAAACGTTAATTTATAACCAATCAAGAACCAATTGTCAAGAGAAAAACAAAAAAAAGGATTTTAGAATAAATAAAGTCACGTCTCAATTTGAAACCATCACCTGAAATCAGCACTTTTCAAGCTCAGCTATTTTATCGAGCCTTTTCTGGTGTCTTCCACCTGAAAAGGCAGTCTCAAGCCATACCTTAACCAACTCCCTGGCCAAACCTTTACCTGTTACCCTGCCGCCGATAACGAGTATATTTGCATCGTTATGTTGAGCACTCATTTTAGCCGAATAAACATCATTCACAAGGGCTGCCCTGATACCATGAACCTTGTTGGCAACAATAGACATGCCGATTCCGGTGCCGCACAAAAGAATCCCTTTATCAAATTCTCCTGAAGCAACACGCCTGGACAAATCGATTCCATAATCAGGATAGTCAACAGAACCATCATTGAATGTGCCGAGGTCACTAACCTTGTAACCGGCTTCTTCGAGAAAACACTTAAGGTCTTCCTTTAATTCATAGCCGCCGTGATCACTGGCAATAGCAATCATATTTATACTTTGCCTATGATTAAAGTTGCATTGGTGCCGCCAAAACCAAAGGAATTTGACATGGCATATTTAACACTTTCAGACCTTGCGCTGTTGGGAATGTAATCAAGATCACATTCAGGGTCCGGATTTTCATAGTTAATGGTGGGAGGCAGAATCCCTCTGTCAACTGCCAGGGTAGAAAAAACCGCTTCCACGGCACCGGCAGCGCCCAGGAGGTGACCCGTCATCGATTTTGTGGAACTCACTGCCAGCTTGTACGCATGATCACCGAATACCTTCTTGACAGCCATCGTTTCACCAGCATCTCCGGCAGGGGTAGAAGTACCATGGGCATTAACATAACCCACCTCTTCAGCATTGATCCCACCGTCGTTCAGGGCTTGCACCATACACCTCGCAGCGCCTTCGCCTCCAGATGAAGGAGAGGTCATATGAAAGGCGTCTCCCGACATGCCGTAACCAACGATCTCACCGTATATCTTGGCTCCCCTCTTTTTTGCCGATTCATACTCTTCCAGAATAACAACGGCTGCACCTTCACCTATAATGAAACCATCTCTCTCCGCATCAAAGGGCCTGCTTGCCCTTGCAGGTTCATCATTGCGCCTGGACAAGGCCTTTGCAGAACCAAACCCTCCAAAAGCAAGAGGACAAATGACCGATTCCGTACCACCGGCAATCATGGCATCAGCCTCACCGCGCTGAATGATCTTGTAGGCATCACCAATGGCATGCGTACCGGTGGCACAAGCCGTCACAACACTGGAATTGGGTCCCTTTGCCCCATAGATGATAGAAATATGACCTGCCGCCATATTAATTATGGTCATGGGAATGAAAAAAGGAGAGATCTTTTTGGGACCTTTTTCGAGGTAGGCTTCGTGATAACGCTCTATAGCAGGCAAACCACCCATACCGGCGCCAACCATAACGCCCACCCTTTCAGCATTTTCATCAGTAATAGACAGCGCCGAATCCTCTATTGCCATTTGACAGGAAGCAATGGCATAGTGAATGAAGGTATCCATTTTCTTGACTTCTTTCTTATCCATATAGTCTTCAGCATTAAATCCCTTCACCTCACCTGCTATACGTGAAGGAAAATCAGACGCATCAAACCTGGTCACCAGACCAATGCCGGACTCACCATTGGTAATTGCCTGCCAGCTTTTTTCAACACCAATACCAAGAGGAGTGACGGCTCCGAGACCGGTAACAACAACTCTTCTCATTCTAAATCTCTCCTTAGAGAAAGGGAATCACTTAGTCCTGGTTCTTATTGATATAATCGATGGCATCCTGAACAGTTTTGATGTTCTCTGCATCCTCATCAGGAATCTCGACACCGAACTCCTCTTCAAGAGCCATTACAAGCTCAACAGTATCCAGAGAATCGGCACCGAGATCATCAATAAATGATGCACCGGGGACAACTTCATCGGCATTTACACCAAGCTGTTCTACAATAATATCTTTAACCTTATTCTCCATTGACATGCTAAAACCTCCTGAAATTTACTTTAATTTAACTTATTTTATGCCGGACTTAAAAATCCGGATACTACATTACATATACATTCCGCCGTTTACACTGATTACCTGCCCCGTAATATAGTCTGATGCAGCGCCTGAAAGAAAAAGAACCGCCTCGGCAACATCATCGGGTGTTCCAAGTCTTCCCATAGGGATCTGGGCATTAAGCTCATTTTTTGCCTTTTCAGGAATGGCATCAGTCATTGCCGTTGCAATAAAACCGGGAGCAACGGCATTAACATTGATTCCACGTGCGGCAAATTCCCGTGCAGTCGTTTTTGTAAGACCAATAACACCGGCCTTGGAAGCGGCATAATTAGCCTGCCCCACATTCCCCATAAGACCGACGATGGAAGCAATGTTCACAATCTTTCCCGACCTCTGTTTGGACATATATTTAACAGCAGCCCTGCTACAGTTAAAGGTACCCTTGAGATTTACGCTGATAACGGCATCCCAATCTTCCTCCTTCATTCTCAGGAGAAGCGTATCACGGGTAATGCCGGCATTATTAACAAGGATATCAAGGCTTCCCATCTTGTCAACAACTGAGGCCATCATCTCCTCAGTACTTTTAAAATCGGCAACGTTTCCCTCAATTGCCACAGATTTTCTACCCAATGCTTCAATTTCACCGCAGGTTGCAGCAGCAAGATCGGCATTGATATCAGAAACGGCAACATTTGCCCCCTCACGTGCAAGCAAAAGAGCAACCGTCTTACCTATACCCTGTGCTCCCCCTGTAACAAGGGCACTTTTTCCTTCTAATTTCATAAGCGTCTTCCTCGTCCTTTCCTTTACTGCATTTTTTTCAGTGAAACACTATCTTCAACGTTGACAATCCCAATGGTTCTGTCAATTCTTTTAACTAAGCCGGACAGTACTTTGCCGGGCCCAACCTCGACAACCGACTCAACAGCCATCGCTTTTAGATAACGTACGGAATCATCCCACCTGACGGGAGAACTGAGCTGCTTTACCAGTATATTTACGATTTCCTGCTTGCCGGGATAAGGTTCAGCTTCAACATTGGAAACAACAGGAATGTCAAGGTCACCTAAAGAAAACCCTTCCAGATACTGCCTTAACTCCTCACCGGCACCCTCCATGAGACTGCAATGCGAAGGAACACTGACAGGGAGTTGAATAGCTCTTTTAGCACCTTTTTCCTTTGCCAGTTCAACTGCCGCTTCAACACCCTTCTTGCTGCCGGCAACAACAATCTGTCCCGGAGAATTAAAATTGGCCGGTGAGACCATATCAAGGGCAGACGCTTCATTGCAGATCTGCTCAACATCATCTTTCTCCATGCCAAGGATTGCCGCCATGGCGCCTGTTCCTGCGGGAACCGCTTCCTGCATCAACTCACCACGTTTCCTGACAATCTTTACCGCATCGGAAAAAGTAAAAACACCACTATGAAAGAGGGCCGTATACTCTCCCAGGCTATGCCCGGCAAGACAGACAGCCTCAAACCCTGTTTCAGCTTTTAAAACCTTAAGCACAGCAATACTGGCTGTCAAAATAGCCGGCTGGGTATTGGCCGTCAGATTAAGCAGATCCTGGGGACCTTCAAAAGAAATCTTTTTAAGGTCCAGTCCGATAGTATCGGAGCCTTCTTCAAAGACTTCACGTGCTGCGGCAAAGTTTTGGCAAAGGTCCTTTCCCATTCCAATGTATTGAGATCCCTGGCCGGGAAATATAAATGCAGTTTTAGACATTACAAACTCTTTAAAGAAAAAAATTATTCACGGGAAGCCATATGCGTTGCTTCTTTAATAGAGAGCGACATTGCATGGAATCCGCAATCAAGATGCAGTATTTCACCTGTCATGCCTGTCGAGGCATCAGAGGCAAGATAGAGCGCTGTGTTGCCTATCTCTTCCAGGGTAACAAGCCTTCCGAAAGGCGATCTTAACTCATTAACAAGCTGGATTTTCCTGAAGTCACCTATGCCCGCTGCAGCCAGCGTCCTCACCGGCCCTGCTGAAATGGCATTAACCCTGTGCCCGAGGGGACCAAGGTCTGCAGCCAGGTACCGGACAGAAGTTTCAAGCGCTGATTTTGCAACCCCCATTACATTGTAGTTAGGCATAACTTTCTCGGAACCGTAATAGGTCAAAGTAAGTACGCTTCCATTTCTCCCTTCCATGAGCGGCAAGGCCCCTCTCGTAAGAGCAACCAGCGAATAGGCGCTAATATCGACGGCAAGGGAAAAACCTTCTCTTGATGTATCATAAAAAGCGCCCCTCAACTCATCCTTATTGGCAAAGGCAACTGAGTGAACAAGAAAATCGAGTGAGCCCCACTCCTTTTTGAGGGAATCAAATAGAGCATCAATATCTTCATCCCGCCCCACATCGCAAGGCAAAATAACACTTGACCCGATACTTTCAGCCAAGGGACGCACTCTCTTCTCCAGCGATCCATTGAGGTAGGTAAAGGCAAGCTCCGCCCCTTCCCTGTGAAGCGCCTGAGCTATTGCCCAGGCAATACTTTTTTCATTTGCAACACCAACAATAAGGCCACGCTTCCCTTTCATGAGCCCCATAAAAACACCTCCCGATTTAGAGATTAAAAAATTACCACCTGATTAATACAGATCCCCAGGTAAAACCTCCTCCAAAGGCATCTAAAAGGATGATCGATCCATCCTTGACCCTGCCATTTTTTACCGCTTCATGCAATGCAAGCGGAATAGATGCAGACGATGTATTACCGTGTCGATCCACCGTTATGACCACCCTTTCCGGAGGCAAACCAAGCTTCTTCGCCGTCGCATTAAGAATCCGTATATTTGCCTGATGGGGAACCAGAAGATCGATATCTTCACCGGTCATGCCATTATATTCCAAAGCTTCCAGGGCCGTACTTTCCAAAGCAGAAACAGCTACCCTGAAAACTTCATTCCCTTTCATCTTAACGTACTGCTCACGACTGTCTACGAGTTCGTGACTGACCGGAACCCGCGAACCACCGCCAGGCACATAAAGCAGGTCATACTGGTTTCCATCTGCATGGAGATGTGCTGAGAGGATACCATTCTCTCCTTTTTCAGCTTCAAGAACAACTGCTCCCGCACCATCTCCAAAGAGAATACAGGTTGTCCTGTCTTTCCAATCAATAATACGGGAAAGGACTTCGGCGCCCACTACAAGTACCTTGCGGTACATACCGCTCTTTATAAACTGGTCGGCCGTGGAAAGAGCATAAACAAAGCCCGTACAAACAGCCTGCAGGTCAAATGCCGCAGCCCTCCTCGCTCCAAGCCTTCCCTGTAAAACAGCCGCAGTCGAAGGAAAGGGAAAGTCGGGCGTCGTCGTCGCTACAATAATCAGATCCAGATCTTCCGGCGCGACACCGGCGTTGACCAAGGCCTCACCGGCGGCTTTAAATGCAAGATCAGAGGTTGCCTCTCCCTCTGCGGCAATACGTCTTTCTCTGATGCCGGTCCTTGTAACAATCCATTCATTATCGGTATCGACCATCTGCTCAAGGTCAGCATTGGTCAACACCTTTTCCGGCAAGCAGGAACCGATTCCTTTTATCCTGCCTCTCAGCACAAGCTTCCCTCAAGAGGCAATCTATTTTTCAACAAATTCATTATTGCGAAGAAGCCTTCAATTGCTGCTGTGAATTCATCTCACCAAGATCAACTTTATCCTCAAACTCTTCAAGAAGGTGCTTATTGACCCTGTTCCTGACAAACTCGGAAGCAACCCTTATGGCATTCTTTATTGCATTGGCATTGGAACCGCCATGACTTATGAAACCGACTCCATTGATACCGAGGAGCGGCGCTCCACCATATTCGGAATAGTCGACCTTCTTTTTAAATGTTTTGAAACTCCCACGTGCAAGGAGATAACCGATCTTGGACAGAAAACTTTTCTTAAGCTCTTCCTTGAGCATGCGCCCTATAGCCTCGGCCAATCCCTCGCTGGTCTTCAAAAAGATATTTCCTACAAATCCATCACAGGTAACGACATCTACTTCACCACTATAAATATCGCGGCCTTCAATATAACCGGCATAATTTAGGGCGCTTTTTTTCAGTATGCCATGTGTCTCCCTGGTGAGATCATTCCCCTTTTCCTCTTCCTCACCATTGCTCAAGAGACCTACTTTCGGCCTCTCTACACCAAGAACATACCTGGCATAAACTTCACCCATAACGGCAAACTGAACAAGATGATCAGGTTTGCAATCTACATTGGCACCAACATCAAGCACCACAGATTGCCCTTTAAGGGTCGGCACAACAGTAGCTATTGCCGGCCTGTCGACACCTTTGAGCTTCCTCAAAACAAACATGCCTGTTGCCATGGCGGCACCGGAGTTACCGGCACTTACAACAGCATCTGCCTCACCACACTTAACGAGATCAAATGCGACCCGAATAGAGGAATCTTTCTTCTTCCTGAGTGCAACAGAGGGAGATTCATGCATTCCCACAACTTGCGATGCACTTTTTACTGTAATGGGCAAGTCCTGGGCTCCCCTCTTTGCCAGTTCGGCTTCGAGTATTTCCCGGTCACCGACAAGAATTATGGAAACATCATATTCTCTTGCCGCCCTAACAGCACCATCTATTTCAACCTGGGGTGCATTATCGCTCCCCATAGCATCCAAGGCTATTTTCATAAAAGGAATGGCCTATTCTTCGGAAGCAAGTACCTTCCTGCCGTTGTAGAAGCCGCAGCCAGGACAAGCCCTGTGCGACAATCTCGGTTCACCACATTCAGGGCAGTTAACAACATTAGGAGTCGTCAGTGCGTGATGACTCCTTCTCTTTCTCTTTCTCTCTTTTGAAACTTTTCTCTTTGGTACAGCCATATCAAACCTACTCTATCTCTTATTTTTTATCAAATCAGATCTTCAATCCTTTAAGAACGGAAAATCTCTCATCCACATCTTTACGGGAACAACCACAGGCCCCTTCATTCAAATTAGCGCCACAAACAGAACAAAGCCCCTTACAATCATCCCGACAAAGGGGATTAAAAGGAACGAGCATCAAAGTCTCTTCATCAAGGATCTCTTTGATATCGATCTTTTCACCGTCATAGTAATCCCTGTCATCATCAGGGTCAACACTCTCAACATCTGCGCATTCAGGATACAGAACAAGCTTGCTGGTTCCATTTATCGGATAATCGAAATCTGCAAGACATCGGGAACAAACAACCTGAACAGAGCCTTCAATCCGAACATTGATAAAAAGCGTCCGCTCTTTTTTCGAGATATCGAATATTCCACCGGCAGGTTCTTTAAACTTTAGAATATGAGATGAACTTTCGCCCAAAAAGCGATTCAGATCTTCCCCGGATTCTTTCAGTTCAACACGAAGACTACCATCATCAGGTATCTCATTAAGGGTAATTTTCAAAGGTGCCCCTCCCGAACGAAAGAGTAATTATTAAAAATTGGGCCTGAAAAAGTCAAGCAAAATCTTCTTATACGCCAGCACTTACCCCCCCTTTCCGGATTCACTTTTCCCCAGGAAAGGCGTTAGAAGATCGATAGGGATGGGAAATAAAACGGTAGAGTTGTTTTCGGCAGCCACTTCAGAGAGGGTTTGCAGGTATCTGAGCTGGAGTGCTTTCGGACTCCTGTCGATGACTTGAGCCGCTTCGGAGAGCTTATAGGAGGCCTGAAGTTCTCCTTCGGCATGAATAATTTTTGCGCGCCTTTCTCTTTCAGCTTCCGCCTGTTTAGCCATAGAACGTTGCATCTCCAGCGGGAGGTCGATATGCTTTACCTCGACGGTAGACACCTTGACCCCCCAGGGATCAGTCATTTTATCGAGAATTTCCTGTAATTTTTTATTTACAGCATCCCTTTCCGACAAGAGTTCATCCAGTTCTGCCTCTCCACAGACACTTCTCAGCGTGGTCTGGGCAAGCTGGGATGTGGCATAAAGAAAATCTTCTACCTCGATAATAGCCTTTGTCGGTTTAATAACCCTGAAATAAATAACGGCATTGACCTTGATGGAAACATTATCCCTGGTAATCACATCCTGGCCGGGCACATCCATGGTAACGGTTCTTAGATCTACCTTGACCATCCTGTCGATAAAAGGAATGATCCAGCGAAGGCCCGGTCCCTTTGTATTTGAAAGCCGGCCGAGCCTGAAAATAACACCACGTTCATATTCATTGAGGATCCTGATACCAAGAATAATAAAGACAATTATTACAATAAAAGGTGTCGCCATAAACTGTACAGCCATAGTAGACCTCCTTCAATTAAAGTTAGGGGTATAGTTATTTGATAGCAGATAAAGGAGGCATCTGCAAGACTTGCATTTTTATGAGGGGGGAAAAGGGAAAGAAATTTACATATCGATGAGATCAGGGTTAAAGAGCTCGAATATGACGCCATTGAGACCACTATCAGTGTTTAAACGGTAATAGCGGGCCCAAAGATCATTTTCTGTATTAATACCAAGGCGCCCGGCAATTTTTTCGCTCCTTACAATGCCCATATGACAATCATCTCTCAGCGTCTTTATCTTATCGTCTCTCAACATTCTGCCGAGAGGCTGGCTTACGCCCTGAATGGACTCAAGAGAACAATTGCCATCATCAGAAAAAAGAATGGAATGCGCATAAATGAGAGGCCGCTTGCCGTCAGTGAGCCAGGCTTCCCTTGCAAGGGCCTTACGTCCTTCACTATCGACGATATTGAGGCCTGCCGCAGAAGCAATAATTTCCTGCCTTTCAATGGACATGGAAACCTTTGAAAGAAGGAGCGATTCCAGCATCTGGGTCATGGAACCGTCTGAAGTGAGAAGCATTCTCGCCACAGGCGAGAGGGGATTGGTAAGATGATGATCGGCAAATTCCTTTACATGAAACCAGGCATTTTGAACAGGCTTTATATCATATAAAAAATTGCTTTTTTCAATGTAGTTAAGCACGGCGTCCTTTCCCTTAAAAATGAAGCATAGAAATGGGTTAATCTATCTCATAGTGAACTTTTTAGTCAAGAATAAATCCCATCAATTTTCAATTTAAGCGCACTAATGTGATGTCATTTCTTTCATTCTGACAAGCGCATATGAAATCTTGAGCCCTTGATTAAATTGACAGTTTTGCCCTCTCTCTGCTACTATCGTGGGAAAATATCATCATGGAAAGAGCAGTTGAGCATGAGTTTACAGCACAGCTGCTCTTTCCACGTTATAAGGATCAACTTGGAAAAGATTGCAATGGTCAGCCTTGGATGTCCCAAAAACAGGGTTGACTCTGAAGTCATACTGGGGCTCCTCGGCGACAAAGGTTACGAACTGACGGAAAACCCCGCCTCAGCGGAAATCATCATTATCAATACCTGTACCTTTATTCAAAAGGCGACGGAAGAATCTGTCAACGCAATTCTTGAATACGCCTCTTATAAAGAATCAGGCATATGCAGACTCCTCGTCGTAGCCGGATGCCTTACCCAGAGATACCAGGAGGAACTGAAGGAAGAACTCCCCGAAGTCGATCTCTTTGTCGGTACAGGTGAGTACCAGCGTATCACCGATCTCGTTGTGGAAACAAAAAAGGGTGAAACCGTCGTTGCAACAGGTATCCCCGAATACATTCACGACCATACGACGCCAAGGATTTCCACCACACCTTTTTATTCATCCTACATTAAAATTGCCGAAGGCTGCTCCAATCCATGCACCTTCTGCATTATACCAAGGTTGAGGGGAGATTTCAGGAGCCGGAATGAGGCTTCCATCGTGGAGGAGATAAAAAACTTCGCCTCAAATGGCGTCAAGGAATTCAACCTCGTTGCCCAGGATACGACGGCTTACGGCAGAGACCTGCCGGAATCGACAACACTTAAAAATCTTCTTGAAAAGATCACTGCCATCGATACAGTCAACTGGGTCAGGCTGCTCTACTGCTACCCTACCCTTTTAAACGAGGAACTGGTCAATTTCATTGCCAAAGAAGAGAAAATCGTAAAATATATCGACTTGCCGCTCCAGCATATTGACGACAAAGTCCTTAAGGGGATGAAGCGGGGAACGAGGGAAAAGATGATCCGTGATCTTGTGGCCCGTTTGAGATCAACCATTCCCGACGTAACGCTAAGAAGCGCCTTTATTGTCGGTTTTCCCGGAGAAGGGCAAAAGGAATTTGAAAACCTTTTATCCTTTATCGAAGAGACAAGGTTCGACCATCTCGGTGTTTTTACCTATTCGCAGGAAGAAGGAACCATAGCCGGCTCCATGCCCGACCAGGTCGATGAAGAGGTAAAGGAGGAGCGTTACAACAGGATCATGGAGCTGCAGCAACGCATATCTCTTGAAAAAAACAGGGAACATGTAGGCAAAAAAACAAAAGTTCTCATTGAAGGTTTGAGTGAGGAAACGGATCTTTTATTACAGGGAAGAGCCGCTTTTCAGGCCCCGGAAATAGACGGTATTACCTACATTAACGAAGGTACCGCGTCCACCGGGGAGATGAGGGAAGTCCTTATTACCGAAGCCCATCCCTATGATCTGGTAGGCAAAATAATCGACTAGAAACCTTAATTTTGTATAATAATTTATCCCCTCTCCCTTGATGGGAGAGGGCCAGGGTGAGGGTGAAAAGCTTAAAAACAACCCATATCTTTCCCCCTCCCCTCAATCCCTTTATGCCCTGTGGGTGCTCCCACCAAGGGAGAGGAAGTACCTACTCTCAGGCAAAACCAATAAGCTCTATCTACAAAGTGCGGGAATAATATAGTTTTTTTAAAAAGAGGAAAGTATCTATGAAAAATGACGCCATAACCGTTGCCATTACAGGCGCCAGCGGTTCTATCTATGCCATCAGACTGGTTGAGGCCCTCCTGAAATATAATAAAAAAGTAAATCTTCTCATTACGGAAGCCGGTTTTCTTGTCATGAATGAAGAGACGGGCTTTAACTGGCGTGGCGACAAAAACAGGGTTAATGAGCAGATAAGAGCCCATTTCAGAGCTGGCGAAGAACTCATCTATTACGATAATTCCAACTTTTATTCCCCTCTTGCCAGCGGTTCTTCAGGCCGCGGTACTATGATTATCTGCCCCTGTTCTATGGGAACGCTGGGCCGCATTGCCAGTGGTATTTCAGGAAATCTTCTTGAAAGAGCAGCCGATGTCGTCCTTAAAGAGCGGGGAAATCTCATCATCGTTGCACGTGAAACGCCCCTCAATGACATTCACCTGGAAAACATGCTCAAACTCTCCCGCATGGATGCCCGCATCGTTCCCGCCATGCCCGCCTTCTACCAGAAACCGGAAACGATAGAAGATCTCGTTGATTTTGTCGTGGGAAAGGTTCTCGATCAGGTAGGGGTGGAGCATGATCTTTTCAAGAGGTGGGGGAGCTGATTTTTTGTAGGGTGGGTTAAGCTCCATTTCAGATGCCCGTTAAATACTCAAATAACGTTTTTCCCAGAGTTTCCCACACTATGAATCTAACCCACCAGTTTTTACCATAGGATGTAAACACGATTGGTGGTTTTGATTTAACTTCAGCATATACATAGAAAACAATCTTTTTTGAAAAGAGCGGTTATCGGCAGAATAAAAACCTAATCCACCCAACGTTTGCTATATATTTAGTAAAAATTATAAATCTTTCACAATTTGCGAACACGCATTAATTATTTTTTTTTCATCACTTTCCCTACAATCAATGTAATTTAATGATGACATGTACGTTGGAAGATTTGCGTTTTGAATATAAATTGGAATCAATGTATTCTCATTCCTATTTCTTCCCCGAAGCCAGGCCATATTAAATTCTTCTTGGCAAATTTTAGAATCCAAATAAGATGGTGAATAAAGAGAAATTACTTTTTTACAATTATCCAACGCCTTAAATACCTCTATTTGCCATGATTGGCCTATTTTTATTTCTTGTCGATCGAGAAAAAAGTTGATTTCATTATTTAAATCAGAAATATTTTTTCGTATTATCTCCATTTCCTCTACATTTTCATGAGCATAGCTGATAAAAAAATCATATTGATATTCAACAACTTCATTTTGAAATCCCTTCTCTTTTTTTATTCGATCAAATATTTGTTTTGCATGATCAGTATCTTCATCCGAATAGCTGACTATCTTTAATTTTTTTATGGGATATCCTAAAGATAACCATTTAATTGATGCATCGAGAAGCGGAGGCAGTACATCAGCAACTGAGTAACCTTGACTCCCTGCCGCAACTATTGGTAATGCAACAGAATTAGCGCCACCCATATCTGCTAAAATTGGAGAAAGTGCTCTAAAAATATCACCAACAACTTCAGGTGGCTTACCTCTATAGTAGGGCTCAAAACACAATATCCTGTCAAATTCAATACCTTTATTTTTTGCTTTGATTTCTTGTGATAGCCAGCATGAAAAATGCTTGCGTAAATCAATAGCTCTGTCATCAGCTAACTCGTCAACTGATACACCTTTCCAATGCAACGCTCCAATAAGGGAACCAGGTACAGGCGAATAATCTTTAGGAAATGCTGAGACGACTAGTATATCCACATGATCTTCAGGAGATAATTTCGTTAGGTCTCCCTGATACAATTCAATTAATTTTTGACCCTTTAAATCACCTATTTTTATAGAATCAAATAAATTCATCTCACACCCCCTCTTTGAAAAATTTGTAAAATGAAAACTGGAAGTTGAAAAAAATCGTAAAGATATACGAAAACGAAACAAATCCGCAGGGGGTATAAGCCTGCACCATACGCCTTATGATACATTCGCCCTTGTTCTCCGGCTTGAAACACCTTAACACCACATACGACAATAAACCAGTAGAAACAAAGTTGTCTCTTCATAAACATCCGGCGCAATAACCGGAGTGCTTTAGCTCATAACAGTTAATAGCCTTCGATTGTACATTTCAGATTTGCATGTTTTGCCGCACCAAATATACCTGGGAATAAAGTTAAATAATTTATGTTCATCCAATTCAACTGCTTCAATATTTTCGGACGTAGATCATTGTCGATATGCAGCTTAAGAATTACAAGTTTTTTATTTTTTTCTGTAAAATTATTTCTTACCCAATCCTCAATTTCGATATTTATATCTGTTGATGTAAATAAACCAGATTGGTTAAGTAGTCGTTGATTATCATCTGTGTAAGGTTCAGTAAAAGATATCGGCACATTAGGCCGTTTTAATTTTTTACACTTTTCCTCAATTCTTTTTCGGTTTAATACAAATAATACCCGTGTATCAGTTCTATCTTCTACTGCACCTTCCTCTGCAAATGCAAAGAAAAGTCCAACGTATGGTGATTTGGTCCAGTCAAGTAAAGGTGTATATAAACCAAAGTGTTGTCCAAGCGACCAATATTCATCGTCGCTTAGAGATTGAGGATCAATCCCTCTTCGACCAATTGTTGCACTCTTAAAATATTTGAGATGCGCAGCTGCATCTATGGTAACAACAGATTATTGTATATGGCGGGTTATGGTAGACTCAAGTTTCCAATCATTTCTTCTATGCCCATGGAATATATAGCCTTCTTTCCTATCTAATAGTTTGTTCACCATTACATCGGCAATACTTTCGAATGAATCAAGCTTTGTTTCAACAATACCATTTCGATTGTCGAATTCGGGCCATACTTTTAGTTTCATTTTACGACCATTCCTATTTTGCTTAACAACTTTATTTTCATAAGCCCTCCCAACCTCCCCTTACCTTAAGAGGAGGAGCTTAAACGTCCCCCCTCCTTCTCCAACTCCAGCACCTTCAACGTCACCTTCATAACCGAATCGGGATTCAAAGAAATAGACTCAATCCCCTCTTTTACAAGAAACTCTGCAAATTCAGGATAATCGCTGGGAGCCTGGCCGCAGATACCGCTATGGCGGCCGTTTCTCCTGGCACCTTCAATGGCCATTGAAATCATTCTCATGACGCCACTGTCACGTTCATCAAAAATATGGGCTACCAGTTCCGAGTCACGATCCACACCAAGGGTAAGCTGTGTCAGATCGTTAGAGCCGATGGAGAATCCATCAAATATACGGCTAAAACCATCCACTTCCATGACATTATTCGGTATCTCGCACATAACATAGACCTTGAGATCATTTTCACCACGGACGAGGCCATTTTTCGCCATTTCCTGAATCACCTTCTCCCCTTCTTCCACTGTCCGGCAGAAAGGAATCATAATGATCAGGTTGCCAAGCCCCATGTCATTGCGAACTTTTTTCATGGCCCTGCACTCAAGGGCAAAGCCCTCCCGGTATCTCTCGTCATAATAACGCGAGGCCCCCCTGAAACCGATCATGGGATTCTCCTCGCCCGGTTCGAAATAGCTCCCGCCGATAAGACTTGCATATTCATTGGTCTTGAAGTCACTCATCCTGACAATGACAGGTCTTGGATAAAAAGCGGCGGCAATGGTGCCCACCCCTTCAGCCAGCTTTTCAACAAAAAAATCCGACCTTTTCTCATAACCAAAAGTTAATTCCTCTATATGAACCTTCTCTTTTTCATCAGTCACCTTTTCAGGATGAACAAGGGCCATGGGATGAATTTTAATAAAGGAGTTGATAATAAACTCCATACGGGCAAGACCAACACCGTCACAGGGAATCATGGATAGGGAAAAGGCAAGCTCGGGGTCTCCCAGATTCATCATGATCTTCGTTTTCGGACGTTTGAGTTCACCGAGGTGCAGTTCTTCCACATGAAAAGGAAGCTCCCCTTCGTACAAGAGTCCCTCGTCCCCCTCGGCGCAACTTACCGTAACGGTCGTTCCCAACTTTACCTGCTCTGTGGCATCTCCCGTCCCCACAAGAGCCGGGATTCCCAGCTCTCTGCTCACGATAGCGGCATGACAGGTTCGCCCTCCCCTGTTGGTGACAATGGCCGCCGCCCGCTTCATAACAGGTTCCCAGTCGGGTGTCGTCGTATCAGCAACAAGCACCTCACCATCATTAAAACGGGAAAGGTGGGCCACATCGGGAATAATATGCGCCTTCCCGACAGCTATTTTTTCCCCTACCGCCCGCCCTCTTGCCAGAACAGGCCCTCTCTCTTCCAGGTGATAGGTTTCAAGAACGTCGAGCGCTTTCTGAGACTGCACCGTTTCAGGCCGTGCCTGAACAATAAAAAGTTCTCCACTTTCACCGTCCTTGGCCCATTCAATATCCATGGGGCGATGAACACGGGCCTTTTGGGAATAATGGTCCTCAATTGTTACAGCATAGCGGGCAAGTTCCAGCGCTTCATCATCGGTGAGGCAAAGGCGGTTGCGCTCTGCTTTGGGCACTTCCACATTTCGTGTGAGTAGCTTGGAGTCGCCCCGGCCATAGATCATTTTGATCTTCTTTTCACCGGTCTTCTTCCTGATAAGGGGACGCTTACCTTCTTTCAGGGTTGGTTTAAAAACATAATATTCATCGGGATTGACAGCCCCCTGGACAATGTTTTCACCAAGACCGTAAGTAGCGGTAATAAAGACAACATCACGAAATCCCGTCTCCGTATCGAGTGTAAACATGACGCCGCTTGTGGCCATGTCTGAACGAACCATTTTCATAATGCCGATGGAGAGTGCCACCTTGAAATGGTCAAAGCCGTTGTCGATACGGTAGGAAATGGCCCTGTCCGTAAAGAGAGAGGCAAAACACTTACTGCAGGCCTCCCTCAGGGAATGATAACCCCGAATGTTGAGGTAAGTTTCCTGCTGGCCTGCAAAGGACGCTGTCGGCAGATCCTCCGCCGTGGCCGAACTTCTGACGGCAACATCCGTATTATGTCCGTATTCATCGCAAAGTTGATGGTAGGCCTCTTTGATCTCCTGCCAGAGGTCGTGAGGTATACCACCACCAAGAATGAGGTCACGGGCCTTTTTCCCGCGATGAGCCAGATCGGACAGGTTTGATTTATCGAGACCCGACATGGCCTCTTTCAATTCCTCCCCCATACGGGCAGAGGCTATCAAATGCCGGTAAGCCTCAGCCCTTACGGCAAATCCATTGGGAATCCTCACCCCCTTTTCGCCAAGTTCACGGTACATCTCGCCAAGAGAAGCGTTCTTGCCGCCGACGGTAGGGACATCATCAATGGTAATGTCTTTAAACCATTTTATGTATTGACCACCCTGCATAGGATACGACCTGTCATATTTAAGAACTTTATAAAGTATATCAGAAGGGATAGGGCTATCAAGGAGGAGTATGAATTGTTGCAGTTTTGCAGATACTCTGTTCCCTGTCATCCCCGAGCGCCTCTATCGGGGATATGGTTTTGCTTATACTACTTCATCAAATCACAAGATAAATCCTGTCGCTAGGGATTATACTTTTCAACCAAAACCGGATTCCCGATTAAACCTTCGGGAATGACAAAAGAGTGGATTGGAGAGGATAGTTTTATGGGGTGGGTTTGATGTAGCTTTGGCATATTCATATAAAAAAATTAATTCGAAATATTCACACTTTTCTATATTTTTGTTTTGGGCTTTTAGGGCTTTGGGGATCTTTCATAACAATTAAACCTTGATTCAAAGCGGGCTTAAGGTAGTTTTTTCTAAAAGTCGGCTGATGAGATAAACCCAGTTTATTCATCATCTCATCCCTGCTTAACCAATTGTCATTCATGATAGCTAATAGTTTTTCTACTTGATCGCTTACATAGTCGCCTGCATAGTCGCTTTGTTGAATATTTTGATCCAAAACAGCTTTAATTGATAACATTTCATATCATACAAAATAGTATGATAAAATCTAAAGCTATATCCTGAAAGTAAAGGGATAATATTTTTATCGATTCAGTAATTTTTAAATCTTTTTTTCTTTGACAGGATTTACAGGATTAACCGGATTTTAAAACCTCTTTGACTCTTAAAATGTAAATAAACCAGGACGCAGAGAACGCAGATTTTTGGTAGGGTGGGTTAAGCTCCCTTCAGCTATCCCTTTAATGCTGAAAAAAAGTTATTTTTTTAAGATTCTCACAGGATGAAGCTAACCCACCACTTTTGAGGCTGTCGGTAATGAGGATTGGTGGCTTTGATGTCCCAGTGCATTTGCCTTATGTATATTTAGAAATTCAAGTTTTACGGACTCTCACAAACAAATTAACACCGGAAGGTTCACGTTCTATACGGATCGAATTTGTCTTACAACCGGCCTGCTCTGCCAACGTAAACAACTTGCTTTCAGTTCTATGATGTAGAAACCATTCCCCAAACTCCATGTAATCTCGGGATGGATTTGTTTCTGAAAAGTTTCCAATTACAAGCTCCCCTCCAGGGGATACGGTTCGAATTAGCGAACGAAACAGGAAAAGGAACTGCTTATCTTCAAGATAATCAAAAAGACCAGCAGACCAAACTAAATCATATCTTTTATCTGACAGAAATCTAAATACATTTTGACAATAATAGGTCACCTTTCCACCATTGAGTATGTTTTTTGAATACTCGATTGCCCTTTTATCCATATCGAGACAATCAAATTGTATTTTCGTTAATGGATTTTGTTGCTGATACTCCAATACATCGCGGCAGGGACCGCTGCCGATGTTTAAGACACGTGGATAATTGGCAGACCTCTCAATGTCCGATAGTAATTCTTTGAAATACTCTTTCCGGTTTCTCACTGCTATTGGTGCTTTTTGCCAATGAAAGAACTTATCCCAATTCATCAAGTTTTCCTTGGGGGAACACCACTCTGTATATATTTTATCAATTACCTCAAAATCTCCAGCATACCCATAAGGTTTATTTACAACGAACCCCTGCATCGTATTTGCTGAAAATGCATCACCGAAAGCACCCCACATTTCCCTTATTTGATCGCGTGTGATCATGTTTGCTCTCATCTGAGCCCCAACGGTTTGAAACCACTGATTGAGCTCTTCATATTGATCCGCTTTAGGCCCCCCGCTTTTAACCAACGATATGATGTATTCCTCTTGTTGCCCCACCTTAACACTCCTTTCGCACATAATATTGAAACTCCAGCCAACTAAAACCGCGCCTCGGTCCTGGATTGGCTGGAGCGACTTGATACTATTCATGGCCCCTCCTTTGAAAAGGGCAAATTTCCTGGTAAGCTAACCTACTTTTGATGCTGAAGGAATTAGCTGTCGGAAAAAGGGGGCGTAATCTACGTTATGCTTGCTCATTCTTGCTTCGAAAACTTTCCTGATTCAGTCAAAACTGACTCTATTTTATGAATTGCCGTCTGATTATTACTTGCCAGTATAAATATGCAATCCCATACATCAACCGAAATCTGAAACCTCCCTATTTCACTATTCATGTGATATAGCATTTCGTCATTCATCCAAAAATCTTCTTTCTTCTCCAATTTGGCACCAATTGAAGACAAAGACATTTTTAAATCTTCTATCATTTCCTCAGTTCCTGAGGCTTTAATAAATTCTATTAGAAGCTCTTCCGATCCATAACCTTTTCTAACCTTGAATGTATACATACTATTTTTGTGAATAGTTTTGGGTAAAGCTTTAGCGAAACCCAACATTACCTTGTCTATTTTTTTGTCTTGGGTTTCATTCTTCAATCGTACGGCGGATGACGCAAGCTTATCCGCCCTACTGTGCTATTTTCCCCGAAAACTTAATAATGCAGATATGACCCTCTATTTTTTTGTGCCATCAGCCAACTTATCTATTTAAACGATATAGAACTACAGGAACATCAAAATTCCTGATTATTTCATCAAGCTTATCATGATCGAGCTCTGTGTAAAAACCAGACAGCACTCTTTCTGAAGAAATATAGCCTGATACCAAAGCAAGCTCTCTATAGCTCCAGCCACCATAAGGTCCAGTATACTCTTTTTGAAATTGGAAAAATCTGTGAGTTGTAAAACTGGATAACATACTGTACTTCATCTCTATTGGCTTATCGTTTATAGTTATTTCATAGCCATTTTTATGAAATGAAATATATATCTTGGGAGATATCCCTTCCTTTGTTTTCCATTCACCCCAAAAACGACTAGGTGTAAATTTATCAGGCTTATCCAATTCTTTGCTTACTACATCTCCAAAAAAAAAGCAAAGAATCAACAAAATAATCAGTTGTACCTGTAAAACTTTATTGTTTATATTCCTTACTTTAATCATTATGTGTATCTCCTACTAATATCGATTTTTTCTATCAGTTTTGTAGGGTGGGTTAAGCTCCCTTCAGCTACCCCTTTAATGTTGAAATAAAGTTATTTTTAGAGCTTATCACACTATGACGCTAACCCACCACTTTTGAGGCTGTCGGTAATGAGGATTGGTGGGGTTGATGTAGCTTTGGCATATTCATATAAAAAAATTAATTCAAGGCATTAGCTAGCGGTAGAATGGGACGTAACCCGCCCTGCGCTTGCTTGCTGCAATAGCCAGCTCAAAGCAGCTTCGATCAATAACGGTCGCTGTCCCTTTTTTCACAGATTTTTGGTAGGATGGGTTAAGCTCCTTTTCAGCTATCCCTTTAATGCTGAAATAAAGTTATTTTAGAGCTTCTCACACTATGAAGCTAACCCACCACTTTTGATGCTGTCGGGAAACAGGGTTGGTGGGTTTGATACAGCTTTGGCATGTTCATATATAAAAATTAATTTGAGGAATTAGCTATCGGCAGAATGGGACGTAATCCGCCCTTGCTGCTCAATACCGGTTACTGTTCCTATTTTCCCATCTAAAGTCAATAGACAAGTCTGGCCCACTTTTTCACAGGCCTTTTTCAAGGCCTTTTCCTTTAACTTTCAACTACTTAGCTAGGTCCGACCCTATCACATTTCCCCAGGCCTTTGTCAAGGCCTTTTCCTTTAATTTTCAACTACTTAGCTAGGTCCGACCCTATCACATTTACTTTGCTGGTTATGTGATGCTTAATATTTTCTCAATTCTTTCAATAGCAACTAGACGAGGTTCTTTATTATGAAGACTAAAAGCAGTAGAAGCGTATTGACTAAAGTAGGGCTTTTCACCATGTTTGCCATGTGCGTGATAAGTGCGCCAAGCTTCCATGAATTTAATGCTTTTGCGTTTACTGAGAAGCCTATTGAAATTCAAGACGGAAGTGTGATGTTTTTGAAAAGCCGATTCGAGGATTTCAACAATTTCAAGGGAGATGTCACGAGGCGGATGTTTGATAATGGAAAGTTCATCCCCGAAAGCGACTTGAAGTTGAGTCCTAGCATCGGCAAGATTGTTAAGCCTATTATTTCGAAAAGCAACAAAGCCAACAAAGGCAATAGACAGAATACCGCCGATAATTGTAAAAAAATATTGCTCAATCGTTGCTATAAAGATATTCATAATTAATTTATGATTGGTAGTGGTTACATTTTATAGGCATTCATAGTATTTTCACTGTTTTCAAGAAGCAAATAACGAAAAAAATCAGAGGCGCCGTTAGGCGTCCGGCTTGAATGACGGTTATATTCGTTTTTGCAATGCGCAAGCTCAGGAATTACTTATCCAAAACCTTTCCAAAGCGAAACAAATCTGCTGGCTCACGGATTTCTAGCCCTTCTAAAAACCTTTTTTTGAATTTTACGTGAGGTGAATTATATGGTGCCGGAGAATACTCTAAAAACTTATGGTTTTCATCGGTTAATGCAAATTTTTCTTTCTTTTTTACTTTTAAATAATCATTAGGATCAAGAGCAATTATCAAGATGCCAACCTTGAATCTTTCTGCATAATGTTTTAAATCTGGAGGAATTTTATTTACATGGCCTTCAGAATGAACGAAAGCAAAATAAGACCTGTTCGAGAAAATTGTATGTGCTATTGCTTCGAAAATATTTTGTTCCCAATTGTCTAACGTCAATTTAGCTTCTATCGTTGTTATTTCAACCTCCGTTGCACCAAACAGATTGTCGATTTTTAAGCCTACTAAATCTGGATTGGCCCATCTCCCTTCTTTTTTATGCTTACGATTAGCTGAAATATCGGATACTCTTTCATTGTCGATTTGAAACAGCCATTTTTCAAGAAAAGGATATAGATCTTTCTCCAAAAGATAACCTTTTTCTTTGGCTTCTTTCTGTTCTTCTTGTTCCTGTTCAATTGATTGTTGATCACTTTCTTTTGCTTTGATTGTAGATTCTTCTATTTTTTCAAAAAGACGGTCAATATAATAACCTTGCCTTTTACCCTCACAATTAATTTTAGAGTCAGCTGAGTTTGAAGCTATAGAAAGGTAGACAATAAAGGAGCTTTGGGGGATGTTGGGTAGTAAGTCATTTCCCTCTTTTAATTTTATATATTCTTCATATAGTTGCCCACCTGCAAGTGCTTTACTTGGATTAAATATTTTTTTCTGATTTAAAATATATTCAGAAAGCAACGCCACTTGCTTGGGTCTGTCTCGCTGAATGTCACTTATTTCATTATTTAATTCTTCAAAATTCACTTTGACCTCCCGTAAAAATTAAAGTTTTTTCATGGTTTTGTCAAATATAACGCCCCAGCTCAGGGGCTTGCGAGTTAAGGGCAAAGCCTCTGGATTAAATTAAAGATTTTAAAAGCCGACATATTCAAATCAAACGCCGTGTCAGCAAGTCCCATTGCAGCGCTTTGTTATAGGACTTATCAAATCTCGTTCCAAGCTTTGATAATTTTTTGTACATTTTTTTTACTAAAGCCCTGATGAACGGCCTTGCTCAGTTGGTCTTCTATATCAGCTGTCGATGGTTTAAAGTCAGTCATATTTCTGCTTATGCTTCCGATTACAGCTATTGTAGATAAATCTTCTGACAACAATGTTGCTATCTCTTCATCCTTCGGAATGGGAGAATTTAGCCTTTTTCTTTGTGCCAAAAAAGGAACTCTTTCGATGTGCGAGAGTGATTGCGCTCTCTCAAGAAGGTCTTTTCCTTCAGGGAGCACTTCATTAAGATGGTTCATCAAATTTTCCTCAACGTTTTCCAGAGAAGGAACTTTTTCCCAAGCGTCACCTCCTATTGATGCCGCTTCTTCGATTAAAGTCTGTAAATCCTGAAGTAGGTCAGAAATTTTACTTACTTCGACTTCTTCCAAATTTGAAGTTCTCTCTGCGAAGTTAGATAATTTATTATTAAAGTTATCTTGTTCTTCTCTGTCTCTTTGGCGAGCTTCCTCTATTTCTTGTTCTGATGCACTTCTTCTTTCTATCGGAAATAGAACATTTTCGCACCTCCGTTGAAGGTGTCGCTCAAAGCAACCTGGGCATTTACTCCATTTCTTTTTACGAAAAAACATATTTTCTCCTATAACAAATAGCGTTACTTTCTTTTCTGTGCTTCTTTCATAAAACTAAGTTTAAAACTCTCATAAGCCTTCTGAACATCATCATCTTTCAAGACGCTTACATAAGTGCCGAGCATACCGACAAGGCCCAGTTGGCTGTCTTCCGGCAGGGCATGAAAGAGGTCAACAAGTTTTTCATCAACTATCGGTGTTTCACCACAGCTAACGTATTTAGGAGAAACTTCCTCCCCTGTCAGAAGCCAGTTAATTGAAACACCTAAAGCATCCGATATTTTAATGAGATGATCAGCCCTGGGAACAACGCCTTGATTGAAAATTCTGTTGATTGCACCTAAGGTAAGGCCTATTGACAAGCCCCAAGGTGTAGGCTTCCGATTGCCAAGCTTCTCTAATACTCTATCTCTAAATGTCTTTTCCATAAAATTCTTTCTATCTAAAGCGATATTTATATTGACTTTGCATATCGCTTTAGATATATTTCTTTTTAAGCAGTCTCTTAAGAAACTACAGTTATAACAACTTCAAGATTGTCATTCCCGCATTGTTTTAGCGGGAATCCAGGTTTTAAAAAAAATGGATGCCCGATTAATAACTTCGGGCATGACAAATGTTAAATCACCGATAAATGTTGATTAACTCAGCTAATAAAGCAATTTTCGATTCTATCTCACAGGCCTCATGGGGTCAATGGATAAATATATCAAAAATTCAGGGATAATATAAGGAGGTGGCAAAATGATGAAGTATTTTAAGAAAAGAGTGGCGGCCCATGAAAAGGGGGAACAAGACTTTATCTTGCTTTCTGATTACGACGTGCTGGGAGAAGACCTGGCTATTATTGCGGCAATCTGTGACCAATTTACCCTTTATACGCACATCTTGACTTATCATCCCAACCCTAAAGAACATCAGAGAATTGACATCGCTATCAGTACCTTATGGGGATTGGGTCAGGGGATTATAAATATGATTGAAGAACTGCAGGCAAAGTGTGAGGTTCTCGATGAAAAGTTTCATCTCCGCATAAAGGAAGAATATAAAAAGAAATTAGCCACAGAGGACACTGAGAACACAGAGAGTTAAAGGGACAGGGATTTTAAAAAGATTATTTCGCGCAGAGACGCAGGGGCGCTGAGAAAGAGAGATTTAAGGAGTTTGGGCCGCTTCGCGGAAGGGCAAAAGATTTTTTAACCACGGATAGAGCCGGAAGCACACGGAAAAGAGAAGAGTAGAAAAAGATTATATCGCGCAGAGTCGCGGGGGCGCAGGGAGAAAACAAAATTTATGGCCGCTTCGCGGAAGAACAAAAAAATTTTAGGGCCTTATGATTTGGCTTTTAAATTTTGCCCCCTGCTGCGACTCCCCCCCCTTTTTTCTCCAACTCCAACACCTTCAAAGTCACCCTCATGACTGAATCGGGATTTAAAGAAATAGACTCTATCCCCTCCTTTACAAGAAACTCTGTAAATTCAGGGTAATCACTGGGGGCCTGCCCCGGTCTGACGGTGTTTTATACGGCTTAATGCAATTGGTGTAATGCCCAGATAACGGGCAAGATCCTGCTGGGCGATACGTTCCGTCAGTTCGGGATAATCAGTCATAAACTTGTGATAACGTGCCTCCACAGAGAGGCACAGAAACTCATACTCTCGTGTCTCTTTTTTTAAAGCAAGTTCACGAAAGAAGTTGATTGCAAATTGCTGCGCCTCAGGACTCTCTTCAACCAGTGATTCAAGTGCGCTGTAAGGTAGTATCTGCAGGCAGGATTCTTCAATACAGAGGGCGGAAAAAGTGGAACCGCCCCTATTCAGTTGACTCACCAGCGAGCCAAAGAGATCGCCTTCCTGAATGAAGGACTTAATCAGCTCTTTGCCTTCCCAGGTATAGTAAACCAGCTTAATCAGGCCTGAACGCAGAATATAGAGATTACTTATCAAGTCACCTTGAGAGAAAACCACATCACCTTTTGCGTGCCGGACTTCACTCATGCAACTGTTCAACTTTTTTTTCTGCGCCTCCGTCAGGGGCAGGTCAAGCAGACTGCCTGAATTATTTTTTTCCATAAAGTTAACCCCGGTTAATTATTTCCTTCACTGCATCCTTTAGACTAACACACTAAAGGAGGGAAATAATGAAACTTGAAAAGCGCACTATTCTTATTACGGGCGGCAGTTCCGGTATCGGCCGATGCCTGGCCGAAGAACTGGTTCAAGCCGGAAACAGGATTATTATAGCTTCACGTTCAGCACAAAGCAACAGACCGGAGATGATCGCTCTCACCTGTGACCTGACAGAGCAAACATCGGTAACAGAGCTGGTTGCTAGACTCAAAAAGGAAGACTTAAATCCGGACATCCTCATTAACAACGCAGCCATTCAATGCACACCAAAATTTATCGAAGGGAACTTTGATTTCCATTCAATAGAAAAAGAGATTACGGTAAATTTCACCGCTGTCGCCTGGTTAACAAGCCTGCTGTTGCCTCTATTGATGCGGCACAAACCGAGCGCCATCGTTAACATCTCATCGGGCCTTGCTCTTTATCCCAAAAGCAGCTCGGCCATCTATTGCGCCACCAAGGCCGCCCTGCACAGCTTTTCACAGTCACTGCGTTATCAGCTCGAAGAGACGGTTGTTTCAGTTCATGAAGTAATTTTACCCCTCGTTGACACGCCCATGACCGAGGGTCGCGGATCAGGAAAAATTTCAGCCAAAGCAGCAGCAGGGGCAATCATTGACGGCTTAAAAAGAGATAAAGAGGAAATCTATGTTGGCAAGGCAAAATGGCTCCCCCTGCTTTCGCGAATATCACCGGCCATAGCGCAAAATATTCTTAAAAAACATTAGGAGCAAAAATGATTTGCAGAACCATTCTAATAGTCTTGATCATATTTAGTTCAAGCGCCCTTTACGCGGAGGATTCATCCATGTCTGAGACAGCATTCGAAGTCACCATAAAAAACATCAAGAAAGAGCGGGGCGGACAGCTTATCGTCTTTCTATTCTATGAAGAGGGATTTCCAAAAAACCACGAGAAATCAAAAGAAAGATTTATATTTCAACCGACTGCCGCCCAGATAAAAGTTGAGATACAGGTCCCGCAGGATAAACGATTTGCGCTAAAAGTTCTTCATGACGAAAACAAAGATGGAAAGGTAACAAAAAACTGGACCGGTTTTATTCCCCGTGACGGTATGGGTTTTTCCAATGGCGCGCGAATTCGATTTGGACCACCGGCATTTGATAAGGCGCACATCACATATAAGAAGCAACCGCAAACAATCACCATGAAATATTTTTGAGGTATGACATGAAATTACTGATATTCACTGCTTTAACGCTTGCCACCTTTTTTGCTTCCACCTTTTTGATACTGAACTCCTTAGAGATTGTCACAGTCAATGATATTAAAAATGTATTACACTATATCAGTGAGGTTTCACCCTGGTCGCTGAGCTTTATTGTGGTGGCCTTTCTATTTGCCGATCTCTTTATCGCCATACCGACGCTAACCGTTTCTATCATTGCCGGTTATTTTTTGGGTTTTGCTTACGGCTTTTTTTCTGTCACTGCGGGACTGTTAATTGCGGGGTATAGCGGATACTTTATCAGCAGGAAAGTGGGGCCCCGGCTGCTTCATCGAATAGCGGAAAAAAGGAAAGTAGATGAAATGCAGCAACTGTTTCAACGACATGGACTTTTTATGTTGCTCATTTGCCGCGCTACACCTATTCTACCGGAAGTGACTGCATGTTTAAGCGGTTTAAGCGGCATGTCTCTCTCCATTTTCACCATCGGCTGGAGCCTTAACAGCTTAACCTACGCAGCTATCGCTACCTATGCCGGTTCTGTCAGCACCATAGAGAATCCCATGCCGGCAATTTATACGGCAATTGGTGTAAGTGGCGTATCAGGGCTGGGCTGGTATTTCTTTATAGGGCGGCAGAGAAAATCCGAAGAGGGTTTAATGTGATTGTTAGCTCCGAAAGGTGGAACTTCAATCCTGTTAGGGCTTTCTTAATAGTCTCCATCTGGAAACGATGGTGGATCAAACTTTGTTTTCAATTTTGGGAAGGATTTACTGGATTTTTTAACCCCTTTTTACCCCTGCAAGAGACTGAACTACAGCAAAATAACATAGTTGCTTGACAACACAAAAACACAGTGGTACAACATCATAAAAACATAGAAGAAAGACATTTATGACAAAATCGGCTGAAAGGCTCGCAGCTTCACTTGAAGTATTGCAAAAGGCGCAGGACGATGGAATTGCTCGTTCATCTGATATAAGCAGAACACATCGTGAACGTCTCATTGGCAACGGTTTTTTGAGTGAGGTTGTGAAAGGATGGCTCGTCGTCACACAAGAAGGGGTCAGACTTGACTATTGACTTTCCCATCTCTTTGATAAAGAATTTATCACTTCTTCAACTTCCTTTTCCAGCTCTTTTTTCTCTTTCAGATGCCTTGTAATGATAGATGGGTCTTTTCCTATAAAGGTGGCAATTTCACTTCCTTTATATCCATATTCATTTGATACAATACTGAATGAGCGCAGCGAATACGCAAAAGAAACAACGCCGTAATTTATCCGTGTTAATTAACCTTGTTATACGCTTTGTTAAAGATGAAACGGCGATTTGTAAGGCAATAGAATTGTTTTAACCCGCTCATCATTATAGTAGCTCTTTTCATACAGTTTTGTATTAAGGTCATAATCATATAATTTTACTGACAAATCCCATGTGTGATATACAATTTCGTCAGCCAATAATGGTTCCAGGTAATCTTTAACAAACGGATATAATCTATTGTCAAATGAGACAGCTGAGAGTCTTTGAATAACACTTTGCTCAGATATGCTTTTGGCCAACTCTTCCATTTCATTTATTTTATTTTCATCAAAATACTTCATAATTATTTTTGTTGGCAAATAGTACGAAATATGCCAGCCTTCTTCATTGAAATTGCTAAATAAACTTCCGCTTGTTTCAGATTCAATTATTAATTTCTCTTTAAGCGAATACTGACTGTCTAAATAATTCAACCTATCTAGTACTTGTTTATAGTTTTCTTGAGTAAGATTTTTTAAATCCATCCATATTTTTTCTATTTCTAAAGAAGGGATTGAGTTAAATAATTGCTCAAATGACATCCCGCTCATATCACCATGGTTATGTCCAACCACAAAATGATCCTGACCATCAACACCATATAGCACATCTATCTCAAATGCTCTATACCCATTGGACCAGGAATCCATTAGTTTTCCAATTGAATTAACTCTATGCGGTATAACTCGCAAGGCAAGCTTATTATCCTTTAAACTTTTGATATTTATTGTCTGCTGAAAAAGGTAATTAGACTTACTGGTGTATAGGATTTCTCCATGCATTGTATAGGCGTTATGCTTTTCGAGGAAATACTGTGGTGATGCCAAATCATTGACCGCTTGATATCTTTCAGTATCAATATTGAACACACCAACTAAAGTATCGTAGATATCATCGTTGGAAAAAAGTGCATTTTCATGACCCTTAAGTGCGCTGTATTTATCTTGATATCTAGATTTATATTGCTCAGAAAACCACATAATTAATGGAATTCGCGTCATATCATATGTGAAATTTGCTGCATTATGCCCTAATTTCCCAAAAACGTCATCAGCATGATCAGAAAAATACAACAACCCATTAACACCATTTTTATTTTCTAATGACTTTATTATTGAACTAACTACATGATCATTATATAAAACACTGTTGTCATAGCAGTTAATGTTTTTATTTATATTTTTTGATATAGCTAGTTTTCCAAATTCTGAGATGGCCAGTTCTCCAGAAAACCTCCGATACTTATCTGGATATCTTGAGCAATAATCTCCATGACTCCCCATTAAGTGAACAAAAATAACTCTGCTATGCTTACTATCTTTAGACAGAATCTTATCAATTTCACTGATTACGGCACCATCGTACTCTTGTGTTGTAGTTCGCTTACCCATTGAGCGGTTTAACGCTACCAAGTGATCGGTTTGGTGAGCAATTACGGAAACAAGATTATCCCATACACCATGAAGAACTTGGTTTGTAACCCAGTATGTATCTATATTCGCTTTGTTCAAAATATTGATAATTGAAAGTGAATTATAATAATTATTTTTGTTGTGCTGATTAGCTTCCGTGAGAGAGAGGGATAACACAGACGTTGTATGTGTGTGAGCCGAGAAAACATTATTGAATTTTAATAACCCGCCATTTTCATCTATCTTTGTTAGAAATGGTGTTGTATCTCTCATATAACCATAAAGCCCCATATGTTTTTTATTAAGAGATTCACCAATTACGACAATATATGTTTCACCTACTTCTGCTTTTCCCGCTTCGAATTTTATTTTGTTACTTTTTAGTTTTTCTTGTGTTTCATTAAACAGTGCAAGTTCTTCCCAGTATTCTTTTACTGCATTTCCTGCAAAACTGTATAACAATTAGCGTTTTATCTGTAGTGCCAGCGGCATTAACAGATAAAATGAGGTTGAACTTAGCCGCTGGATTTAATGTTACATCTATACTCTATCTCTATGGGGATTGCAAACAGATTTTAGCTT
>Ga0224514_10000104_pt1 | contig 29632 bp, 25 predicted proteins | sample SF_May12_sed_USG_3_FD_169107 | JGI IMG/M metagenome (GOLD analysis project Ga0224514, IMG submission 169107) | Sediment microbial communities from San Francisco Bay, California, United States - SF_May12_sed_USGS_24 | ecosystem: Environmental > Aquatic > Marine > Sediment | place: USA... | reverse complement strand
AATTAAAAGTGATTTTTACCCTATTTGCGTGAATAATTACCGCTAAGCCCTTCACTTTTCCGTAATTTTCAGTAAAATGCGCCCTCTTGGTTGAAGGCTGTCCGACTATTGTCGTGACGGCCTGATTTTATTTGTTTTGATGAGGATTTTAAACGCATGGTAACCATTCGTTTAGCTCGTGGTGGCGCTAAAAAGCGTCCTTTTTATCACATTGTAGTCACTGATAGCCGCAACCGTCGTGATGGCCGTTACATTGAGCGTGTTGGTTTCTTTAACCCACTGGCCAAAGGCGGAGAAGTTCGCCTGAATGTTGATCAGGCTCGTGTAGATCACTGGGTAGGCCAGGGCGCACAGGCTTCTGAGCGTGTTGGCAAGTTACTGAAAGATAACGCTGCTGCAGCCTAAGTCTGCGTTTTGGGTCTCACCAGAGGCTCAGGTAGTGTTTGTGATGAACAGGATTTAGCACTGATGAGTGCAGATACTACAGGTGATATGGTCAAGCTAGGCCGTATCTCCGGTGTGTTTGGTGTAAAAGGATGGCTTAAAGTCCATTCTGATACAGAGCCACGGGAAAATATTCTGAACTACTCACCCTGGTATTTATCCATCGGTGGGCAGTGGCAGCCACGCAAGGTGTTGACTGGTCGGGTTCATGGCAAAGGGCTGGTGGTTCAGCTTGAGGGCTGCGACGATCGAGATCTGGCGGCAACGCTGGTGAGAACCGAGATTGCGATAACCCGAACACAATTGCCTGCAGCAAGTCCCGGTGAGTATTACTGGTATGATTTGCAAGGTTTGCAGGTTTCAACGCTGGATGCGGTGGAGCTGGGTAAAGTAACTAGTTTAATGGAAACCGGCGCAAATGATGTGCTGGTGATTAAGGCTGAAGATGGACAGGAACGCTTGGTTCCTTTTATTCGCGACAGTGTTGTCACTGACATTAACCTGGAAGCAGGTACAATAACAGTGGATTGGGACCCGGATTTTTAAGTAGCTGGGTTAAGCTGGAGAGCAATATGCGAATAAATGTGGTCACCCTGTTCCCACAAATGTTTCAGGCCTTGACGGATTACGGGGTAACCGGACGTGCTATCAAGCGTGATCTGGTTGAATTGCAGACCTGGAATCCAAGAGATTATTCCGAGGATGTACATCGCACAGTCGATGATCGTCCTTATGGTGGTGGTCCCGGCATGGTAATGATGGTGGGGCCATTACGTGAAGCGATTCGCGCTGCGCGCGCTTCAGCCGGTAAAGGTGCCAGGGTGATTTATTTATCGCCGCAAGGTCGCAAACTCAATCAACGGGGTTTGCAGGAACTGGCCAACCGGGAAGAAATTGTACTGGTATGTGGACGCTATGAAGGTGTCGATGAGCGCATTATCAGTGCCGAGGTGGACGAAGAGTGGTCCATCGGTGATTATGTGTTGAGCGGCGGAGAACTGGCCGCAATGGTGATGATAGACGGTATGACGCGTCTCATTCCTAACGCACTAGGTCATGAAGACTCGGCAGAGCAGGATTCATTTGTAAGGGGCTTGCTGGATCATCCCCATTACACGCGTCCCGAAGAGGTTGAAGGGATGCCGGTACCAGAGGTGTTATTGAGCGGCGATCATAAAGCGATTGAACGCTGGCGAAATAAACAGGCACTGGGACGAACATGGCTAAGAAGGCCGGATTTATTGGAAAGCCTGGATCTTGATCAGGAACAACAGATATTACTGACGGAATTTATCCGTGAGTTTGAAACAGAGTAACTGGGATTGAATGAGCTTGGGAGTGAACCATGAGCAACATTATTAATCAATTAGATGCCGAACAAATGACGCGTGAGGTGCCAGAATTTGGCCCTGGCGATACCGTTGTTGTTCAGGTAAAAGTAAAGGAAGGCGAACGTGAACGTCTACAGGCTTATGAAGGTGTAGTGCTAGCCAAGCGTAACCGTGGTCTGAACTCTTCATTCACTGTTCGTAAAATTTCTAACGGTGAAGGCGTTGAGCGTGTGTTCCAGACCTATAGCCCAACGGTTGCCGAAATTCAGGTTAAGCGCCGTGGTGATGTGCGTCGTGCCAAGCTTTACTACTTACGTGAGCGTTCTGGTAAGTCTGCACGTATCAAGGAAAAGCTCGCCAGATAAGCTACGGGCTCACAATGCCATAGAAATTGGCTTGCTAAAACGGTCGGGATAGATTGGAATAAACGGGTAGTGCACAAAAGTGCTACCCGTTTTTTTATATGTTGAGCTTAATAAAAACAATTAATCTTATGTCGTTACATCGCATGCTGTCAGGGCAGCAGCCATTTCGCCAGTTTGCTGCTGGTTTGTGTTTACTGCTTACCTCCCTGTCGATTAATGCCTCTCAGCTTGATGAAATCCGTGTGCTTGCAGAAGCAGGTGCTGCACAATTAGCTCTGGGAACCATGGATCGACTACAGCCTGATCTGTTGGCAGATAAGCAGAAGTGGGTTGAATGGGAAAAAGTACGTATTGCGATTTATCAACAAAGTCGTAACTGGCAGGCGCTTACCCAGCGTGTTGATGAACTTCCCCGGAAGTTGCCTGATGAATTTATGTTTTGGGTTCAGACTGAACAGGCGCGTGCATATATTGCCTTGCAACAAGCTGATAAAGCGTTAGCCATTTTACAAAATCTGGTTTGGAACTTGCCTGCTAATGCTAAAACCATTGAGCAGTGGTTGCCACAATGGCGAAGATTGATTATTGATAGTTACATTAATGATCAGCAATTTGATGATGCGCAGATTGCGACAACACGCTTTTATCAGGATTATCCCAAACAAAATATTGTAGATACTCTATTACGTGCACGTATCTATTTGATTAATGGGCATGCTGATGATGCACTTGGCTTACTGGAACAACAGGTCAAGCAACCACAAGTTGCCACATTATATTTACTGGCTCAGCTACGTAGTTTACAACGTCCAGCCAATAAGGTTGTGCAAGCAGGCTTGCGACAGCTGCAATCTGATAATATTGATGAAGAATTAAAATTACAACTATGGGCGGTGATTGCAGAAGGCTCCAAGCGTAGTGGTGATAGAGCTACAACCGCCAATGCAATGGAACATGTTTTGGCTGATAAGGACAATCAGCGTTTACCTGATGGTTTATTTACATTTAATGCTGACAGTTTATGGAATAGTTATATTGATTATGCCACCTGGTTTGGTAATCGAAAGCAATTTTTAATTGGCCAGGATCAACAGTGGTTAAAAGCCGCGAAGGCAGCAGAAAAGAAACAGCCTGTTCGTTCCAGATCACTTTACGCGCTACTTATGCTGCAGGGTCAGGAGCAATCGTTTCGTATAAGAGCAACTGAACGTTTTATTGCTTTAATGAAAAGCCGTAAACAGGGCAATAGTTTACTTAAACAACTGTTTATGGAATCCAGCCAGTTTACACGTAAAGAAAATATTCCTGTCGAGATCCGTCATGCCCTGGTTGATATCGCGCTGGCACAATCTGAAATCCAACTGGCATCTGAATTAATCGCAACTATTCAGGAACCACCTGCCGGCGCAGATAATTTCTTTTGGCATTTGCGTCGCGCGCGTATTTTTATACTGGGTGGCGACGAGGCTAATGGAGTGAAAGCACTGGATAAGCTGATCAGGAGCTATGCGATCATTCCTAAAGCACAAGTTGATCATTTATTACAGGTGATTTTTGATTTACAGACATTAGGGACGCATGGACAGGCGATTGAGTTGTTAAACTTGGTGCTGGTTAAAGCGCTGGAGCCAAATATTCAACGTGAAATATTTTTCTGGATAGCTGATTCTTATAAAGCGGATGAGGCATATATGCAGGCAGCCCGTTTTTATATGAAATCAGCGACCCATATCGCAGAGAAAGACAAGGATCCTTGGGCACAAACTGCACGCTACCAGGCGGCAGAATCACTTGCCAAGGCAGGCTTGTTAAATGATGCGCGAGCGTTATTTAGACAATTACTCGCGGTAACTAAAGAACCTGCTCGTCGAGCCGTATTGCAACATGAGTTGCAAAAACTATGGTTATTGAAAGATGAAAATGCCGCTACGGTATTTAACCCGCAATAACCGGTATCAAAGGTAATACAATACTTTATCGGCTACTTTGGCTGAAATATGTAGTGAAAATGTTAATTTGCACGTCTTGAAATACATTATACTTATAAGATGACAATGATTTGTACAGTGGATAGTCCTTTCGGCCCGCTAACAATAAAGGCAGAGGGCGATCGCCTTAAAGAAATTGATCTTTTTGCATCCAGACAAGTGTCAGAAGCAACAAATCCTTGTAATAATTTCGCACAAACTGTCAGTCAGCAATTCCATGAATACTTTTCTAACCCGCATTCCCGCTTTAAATTAGCTTACCAATTACAGGGAACAGATTTTCAAAAAAGAGTCTGGCAAGCGATGCTGGAAATTCCTGAGGGTCAGGTAATGACTTATGGGGAACTGGCAAAGAAACTCAACAGCAGTCCTCGAGCTGTAGGTAATGCCTGTCGGGTAAATCCGTTACCTATTCTTGTGCCTTGTCATCGAGTGGTTAGTCAGACAGGCCTTGGTGGTTATGCGGGTAAAACTTCTGGAAAACGTTTGGCAGTTAAGCATTGGTTATTATCGCATGAGGGTGCAGTGGTTAAGGGACTATGAGTAAAACATCGCGTTCCCCGTCATCAACATTAGTGTTAATCGAACATTTTCTTGATGCACTATGGATGGAGCAGGGTTTAAGCCGAAATACGCTGGATGCCTATGGCAATGATCTGAGAAGTTTTGCTAACTGGTTGATACAACACAGGCAACAGACACTATTGGATGTTGATCGTGTGTTAATTCAGGAATATTTAGCCTATCGTCATGAGCTAGGGCATAGCGCTCGCGGTACAGCACGTTTATTGTCCAGCCTGCGACGTATGTATGCCTGGTTACGACGCGATAATAAAATTACCGAAGATCCAACGGCACTGATTGAATCACCCAAGCTAGGGCGGTCATTACCCAAGAGCCTGAGTGAAGCTGACGTTGATGCCTTGTTGGCCGTACCGGATACACAAACAACTATGGGGTTAAGAGACAGAGCCATGCTGGAAGTTTTATATGCCAGTGGACTACGCGTATCAGAATTAGTGAATTTGACAATTCCACAGTTAAACCTCCAGCAGGGTGTGATAAGAGTTCTTGGTAAAGGTAATAAGGAACGGCTGGTACCGCTGGGTGAAGAAGCGGTTATCTGGCTGGAAAAATACTTGCATAGTGGACGCCCAGAGCTGATCAAGGAAAAAGTTGCTGACGAGTTATTTATCAGTAACCGGAAAAGGGCGATGACGCGTCAGACTTTCTGGTACATGATTAAGCGCTACGCACTGGTTGCGGGAATAAAAACCGACTTGTCACCACATACATTACGCCATGCCTTTGCAACGCATTTATTGAATCATGGTGCAGACTTGCGTGTCGTACAAATGTTATTGGGCCATAGTGATTTGTCTACCACGCAGATATATACCCACATTGCCCAGCAGCGTTTACAGGAACTACATCACAAACATCACCCGCGTGGTTAACTATTTTCGGGAACTGATCGTTAAATAACCGGTCATAATGGTATTATGGGAAGCTATCTGCCGTTATAATTTGTATCTATTTTGTTTAAATAAACAGGCTGTATTCATGTTTTTATTTCGTTATATCCTAATTTCTTGTCTTGTAATACTGTCAGTACAAACGACGGCGGCTGAGGAGCAATTGGCTCAAGCTCGTATTAATATCCAGAAATACCTGAGCGGTGTCCCTGCTGAAAATATTCAACTTTCACCGATTGAAGGTTTGTATAAAGTCTTTATGCCGCCACGTGTTTTTTATATTAGTGGGGATGGTCAGTTTGCTGTGGATGGTGATGTTATTGATTTAAAAAATGGTACTAATATTACGAAGCTAGAAAGACAAAAAAGTATGGTGAATGCGATTAATAGCACGGGCAAAGAGACCATGATTATTTTTAAAGCCAAGCAAAGTCGACATACTATTAACGTCTTTACTGACATTGACTGTGGTTATTGTCGTAAATTACACAAGGCAGTTCCTGAATATAATAAGCTGGGTATTACTATCCGTTATCTGGCTTATCCGCGTGCAGGAATTGGATCAGATTCATATAAAAAAGCAGTATCGGTATGGTGTGCTGATGATCGGCGTGCGGCGTTGACCAAAGCTAAATCAGGAATTAAGTTGCCTGAAGGCAATTGTGATAATCCGGTTGCTCAACATCACCAACTGGGGAACTTGATAGGTATTACAGGCACACCGGCTATTGTACTGGATAGTGGTCGTCTTATTCCTGGCTTTGTGCCACCTGCACGGCTAAGTAGTATTCTTAATCAGTCGGTAGCTAAAAAATAAAAATTATGAATGGGTAAATGCTCTTTACTATTTTGATAGTAGTCAGTTGAGAGCATTTTCCAGTTGACGACAATAGCGGCTCACTAACTCGCCGCTGCCACTAGTGGCAGCCAGTAAATAAAAAACGTTTAACAATCCTTCACGCCTAGCACCATCATTCTAACCATAATCACTTTTCAATGAGAACCGTTTGTAATTTAGCGCAATGAGTAAAAAGCAAGCATGCTTCAATCTGATGCTCAGGCCACAGTCGTTGTATACCTTCAGCATAAAGTGACATTTGTGACTGATACTGTTCAACCAGTGCGGGCAGGTTATCTTCATTTGCATGTTGATGTGTTTTGTAATCTATGATGCGGATAGAGTCTTGATTGACGATAAGACGATCAATTATCCCATAAACCGTGGTTTCTCGATTCTTGTACATAATGGCAACTTCTGTATACGCTTTTTGGTAATACTGGGGATCAAATAAAGCGCTGAATTCAGCATGGTTAATAATTCCTTGGGTTTCTTGCCAGCAGTTTTCCAGTTCCTGTTGTTCGATAGCCAGATGAATATCATTTTTTAGTTGAGCTAAAGATAATGACGGCGTTAGCGAGAGCTTTTCCAGCATAAGGTGAATAATAATACCCCGATTTTTTGCGTCGTCATCAGTTTGTACCGATTCACTCTGTTGACAAACAGTACGGCTGGGAGCAATTTCACGATAAAGCGGTTTGGTATTAAAAGGACCATTTAATTCTGTAGTGCTAACGTCTGGTTTGGCTATTTCTTCTATTAAAGAATCAAGCTCAGGTAATACGCCAGATTCCGATAATAACAATGGTTCATCAAGCTCTTCAATATTTAACTGGTAGTGTCTGGTGATAGTTCCATACCAGCCTAGTGTTGATGTGCGGCGTGGTTGACTGGCAGAAATATACAGGTATTGTTTGGCACGAGTCACGGCGACATAAAGCAGGTTAGTATCCTCACGTAGAGCCTGCGTATTTTCTTGCTGAAAACAGGTTTGAATAAAATCAGGAATAAAATCAGTTTTATGGGCCAGCATGAAGTGACTAGGTTGTGCTTTATCAGCAGGCCATTCAACAATTACCGTATTACTATTTTTTTCCTTGTTTTCATTACCACAATCAGCAAGAAAAACAACAGGTGATTCAAGACCTTTCGCGGCATGTATGGTCATCAGTGTGATGCGATCATCACTACCGGTTTCAGTTGGCGCATCGGGTGCATCATCGATTTGTTGCATGAGTTCATTAATCCATGATGTGAACCGAGTCAGGCTTGGATAACGCCCGCTATCCAGTTCCAGCGCCAGTTCAATAAAGCGAGTCAGGTTAGCTTTTACCCGGCCAGACAGATGCTTGGGAAAGGCGGCTTTATAGCGCTCAATAACGTTCGCCTGACTATAAATTTTGTCCAGCAAGTCATGTACCGGGATATGACCGGTTAATGATAGCCAGTCATTAAGTAAAGAATAGGCTCGAGTCAGGGCAGATGACTGTTTACTATCTTCCACAATATTAGCCAGAGCATGAAACCAGTCTGTCTGATTGGTGTGGGCCAGTTGTAGCAAGTTATCATCACTTGCATTGAATAAGGGAGATTTTAATATTCCCGCCAAGGCAAGGTTATCATAAGGTGTGATAAGCCACTGTAACAAATTCAGCATGTCGTTAACTTCAAGGCTGTCGAGCAGTGTGCCGCGCTCAGCACCAAGATAAGGTATACCGGCTTCCCGAAATGCCTGCTCGTAATATTGAATATGCGTGCGAGTCTTGAACAGTATTAATATATCTTTATAACCAACAGGTCTGACAACGCTATTGTCCTGCACAGGTAATTGTTGTTCTAGTAAGTCCTGAATGGTTGTTGCTATTTGTCGTCCTTCTTCCAGAAAACGCTTGTTCTCTTTTTCTGGTCGGGGTTTGCGTAGAGGATTACGCAACTCATCTGATAATTGCTGATCAGAATCCTGTTCTTTATTCAGTGGTAATAGCGTTACCTTTCCATAGAGATCAGTGCGATGCGTATCATGTGTATCGAATTCAAAGTCAACACCATTAAAATCTGCAAACAAGGTGTTTACAAAAGACATAATGGCGGGAGATGAACGCCAGGATTTATTAAGCGGGAAATGATGTGCCTGAAGATTGTCTTCCAGCCATTGCGAAGCCTGACTGAAGAGTTTTGCGTTCGCCCGCCTAAAGCGGTAGATAGACTGTTTGGCATCACCAACCAGAAAGACACTACGGTTTCGTTCAGATTGTCCGGCGGCCAGCTCGTTGAGCAAAGGTAAAATCAAATGCCATTGCGTTGGATTAGTATCCTGAAATTCATCAATCAGCAGATGTTCTATGCGTTCATCAAGTTTATATTGAATCCATAAGGCATTATTGCCATGGTTAAGGAGTTGATAGGTTTTCCATTCCAGATCGGTAAAATCAAGAACCCGTTGTTCGTTTTTTATTTGTTGATAATGATTGAGATAAGCCTGACCTGCAGTTAACCATGCATGATTGACTTCGATCAATTGCTTCGCAGCCAGTCCTTTATGTATATTTTCAATAATTTCAGTTAATTGATGATGTAAAACAAGGAATTCTTCTGCACCATCTTCACCAAGTTTACTTACCAATGTTTTACTGGTTTTTTGTTTGCGGGGTTCATTCTTAGTGGTAAATAAAGCTGAGGTAATGTGCCATAAACGTTGTTGATGGTTTTGATTGTTTGTATTCAGCCCCTCTGCGAGTTTCTCCAGCGTCTTGATGTTTGTTGCAGTTGAGTGTTTTGCCAGTAGTTCAGCATAGCGTTGCACCGTAATATTATGTTTTTCAAAAAAAACTCCAGCTGGATCGGAAGCATCTTGATAGCCTAATTGTATTGCCAGTTGTTGTTGTGCATAGTCAACAGGATTGTCGGTGTTTTGTGTATACGCCCACCAGTCACTGCGGTACATCAGGAAGCGATCAAGCAAGGTATGCATCTGTATTGGACTAACATGGTTTAATAATTTATGCAGGCTTTGCGCAGTACTAGCTGTATAGTTATTGGATGCTTCGCTCATTAAGGCATGCCATGCTGTTTTTCGAAGCGTAGCCGTTTTATCTTCCAGTTCAAAACCGGGTGGAACATCGGCCTCAAGCGGGAAACGTCGCAACAAGTCCTGGCAAAAGGCATGGAATGTCGTGACTTTAATGCTCTGAGTATCATGTAACAACTTTTCATAAAGTTGTTTGGCGTGGCGTTTTAAGGCTTCACTTTCAGGTAACTCAAGTTCACGTAATGTGGTTGTTAGTTCCTGTTCTGAAGAACTGCTTAACGCATAAAGTCTTTCCATTAATCGAGTTTGCATTTCTGCTGCCGCTTTGCGGGTAAAGGTGATAGCGAGAATATTGGCAGGAGCAGTATCCAGTAATAATAAACGAACAATTCGACTGACCAGTAAATAGGTTTTACCACTACCGGCAGACGCATGTACGGAAGCATTACTGGTTAACGGTGTTGTCTTGTTAGTGAGGTTCATTGGTTAAGTATATCGCTTGTATATTATTGTATTCTTATTTACATGATGTTTTTGTAAGTAATGTCTTACAATAGCTATTTCAAAATGCATGCTTGATGCTAAATTAGTCACATTTTATCGAAAATAACTTGTGATAGCTTATGAATTTGTTAGGATTATTAAACTAATCGTTTGGGAAGTATAAGGATATTGCCTGTTGATTAGTCACACAGGAGTTTCACCCAAATAGGAATTACACAAGGAAAAGTGATTTAGGCGGGATTGCCTATTCAAGGATGTTACCAACGGATTATTTTGCAGAAGCACAGGATGCTGCCCAGGGTCCCCCCCTTTGGAAAATCGGGTCTGCACGGAATATAAACAGGCAGGAAGCCTGCAAGGTAGTTAGAACAAGACGGTTCGTTATGAACCGTCTTTTTTTTGGCCATTAATCAATTGTATCTTTCCATGCTTGATGGCGACATAATTTATCCATTTCACAATATGCACAGGTTTTGCTATCACCCCAGGCAGGCAAAGCGTGTCCATCTTTTATCATTTCGACAATTTGTTCCAGGCGTAACGCAACAGCCTGTTTCAGTACTTCAAGTTCTTCACCTTGTAAACTGACCTTTACTTGTAATTTTTCGGCTTTACTTAATTGCAAATAGGCAACTTCATCAATCTGTTGGTTTTTGTTATCGGTATTTAGCAGGGCATAAAAAGGTAATTGAATATACTCGCCGAGAAGCACGTCGGCTTTAGCGGGTATTTGCCCGGTTTTGTAATCAATAATTGAGAAAAGATTTTCAGTATTGATATCAATGCGATCAAGGCGTCCTTTTAGTAATACAGAATTATCAATATTTGCACTGCCAGCCTGCTCTGTTTTAAATACCCGCCACTGTGCTTGCCTTGATATTTCCCACTCTATATAGAATGGAGTAATGTTAAGCCATTGTTGCAGCCAGGCATGATGTTCAAAGTTATTTTCTTCATCTTTTTGGAAAACAGCATGAGCAATATCATTCATTAATAGGATCGCCTGTTGACGTTGTGACTCATCCAGTTTGTTTTTAAATGGCCCTGGCAGTTCCTCGACCTGTGAGTGAAATGCCTGTAGACAACGATGAATACGTTTACCATATTCATCACGGGCTAATGCTTCACTGACTTCTTCAGAGGCCTTGAGTTTTAAAACATAGCTGGCATAAAAACGGTAAGGACAATCCAGTATTTTTTGATAAGCCGTGGGGGAAAAGCTCTCAGGTACATCGCTTTCGCTAATTTTTGGTGTTGCCTGTTTTGTTAATGGCGGTAATGAATTAAAGGTGTCTTCGACAACAGTACATTGTTGTTCAACCATGGCAGCCAGAACAGGTGAAGACAGTTTAGAACCGTAGGCTTGTTGATGAAAGGCCTGTATTGCTTGCAGCCATGGACTAGGCGTAACAGGTTCGCCATGTTCTTCTGAGCGTAATGTGATCAGCACTTGCGGAGCCGATTCCAGCAGGCGACGAAAATGATGCAGTCGCCCAGTGAGTTGATCGGTTGTTGTGGTTAATTGCAGTTCCTTTCGTACCGCATCATTGAAAAAAGGTGAAATATTGCTACGTCCAGGCAGGTATTCCTGTTCAGCACCAGCAATAATAAGCGCATCAAATTGTTGCAAGCAGCTTTGTGATAAACCCATGAGTTGTACAGGACTGTTTAACTGTTCGGCCTGAAAGTTCGTACGTTCCAAATGACGGCCTAGCCAGGTACGAAACTCCAGCCAGTTCATGGACAGGTTTATGGTTTCTGTTGCTTGTTTAAGTTCGGTAAAGGCTTGATGCAAACGTTGACCGGCAATATCATTTTTAAAAGCATGACTAATGCCAAGCCGTTTTAATGAACGTAAAAACAGATCTAAAAATTCGCTGGCAGGTATTTTGAGCTTATTTTGTTGTAACTGCTGTAAGGGTTGGGCAATGGTCGCTAGTTTTTCCAATAATGAGTGTAACAGGGGGTATAGCTTTGGTGACTGGCTGGAGAGTCGCTCGCGGCGAGACTGTAATGCCTCCTGATATTGTTCGATGTTTCGGTTTATATTCTCATGTCGTATTACATCCTGTTCAAAACGGTAAATAGCTTGTTTAAATTCATCCGTTTCATTATCGGTAAATATGAAAGGCGATTTAAGTAAATCTAACAGTGCAAGGTAATCGAAATCTTCTTCAATACATTCCAGCCAGCGTTCAACAGTTGCTGCCGCACTGGTTGTGGATAATGCCCAGCCAGAGGCATCTTGCAGGGGGATATGACTACGTTCCAGTAATGCTCTAACTCGCCGAGCCAGGCGACGATTCTCTGTGACTACAGCAATTGATTTGTTTTTGTTATCACTACTTAACCAACGTCGAATTTGTAGTTCAATGGCATGGGCTTCTTGTTCGGTATTACCAGCCGCAAATACACCGAGTCGTTTACTTACCGGGCTGTCAGGTATTTTCTGTTTAAAGTTTTCTGCACGTTGTTGTAAAGGTGCTGCATGAGTATTGAAAACATGATCAATAAATTGTGAATAGGCTTGCTGTGAAGTACTTGTTGTTTGTAGTGAAAGTTGCCGGGCTATATTTAGCAAAGGCGCATCGGGGTGATAGGGCTTGCCAGCATCCAGTGTGCTACCTTGTAATAGTAAAGACAACTGATTCTGTTTCATCAGTTGTTGCATCCAGTCTATTTCGGCAGAATTAAACTGCTGGAAACCGGCAAGGTAAAAATACTGCCCGTTATCCAGTGTGTTCAGGCTATTTGCCAGACCATATAAATAAGCACTATGGGTATCATATAAGTTCTCTGCTTTTAACTGGGTATGCCAGGCCTGCCAGAGCGTATGTACTAAACGCGCTTCTTGACCCAGGGCATCGAAATTATGGCTTGAGTTACCATAAGCTCGTTCCATTTGCGCAATAAAGTCTTCAGGAGAATCAGGTAGTTGCACATGCTTAAGGGTCAGTTCAGCAAATAGTTTTAGTAAATTCTCAGCCATTACCCATGGACTGGCAGAACGCAGCAAACCAGGATACTGGTTTAAGGCTTCAATCAGGATGAGTTCCTGACTTTGTGCATCGCAAACATGAATATTGTCCGGCAAATGTTGATAAGCCCAGTCACGTAAGGTTGTTACTTGTGAACCCAACAGGGCATCGAAGCCAGCCTGTTGTGCTTCAATAAGAAGGTAATGCCGAAGTGAGGCTGCAGCCGAAGGTTCGGCTAATAAAATATGTACATGAGATAAATCAGGAAGTGCTTCAGCTTGTCCGCTTATGATAAGTTTTGCTAAATGTGCCAAAGGTGAATCATGATAGGCAACCCAGTGGACAGGTTGATGTTCAGTGCGCTGTTTTTCAAGATTCACAATATATAGTTATTTCTCAAGGTATTGCAATTTATCCTTAACACCTTCCCATTCTTTGGCATCATCGGGTGCAGGTTTCATCTCGGTAATGACTGGCCATTGTTGTGCAAGCTCTGCATTTAGCTCGGTAAAGTTTTCCATCCCTTGGGGCACATCGTCTTCAGCAAAAATAGCGCCGATCGGACATTCAGGTTCACAAAGTGTGCAATCAATACATTCTTCCGGATCGATGACCAGGAAGTTAGGACCTTCATGAAAACAGTCAACGGGACAAACCTCAACGCAATCGGTGTATTTGCAACGTATGCAGTTATCGGTGACAACATAAGTCATATCAGGCTCCCTATATTTAATTAGAGGTTTAGTTTACCAAAAAACAGCAACTAAACCATTCACAATAATTTCTTTAATTGATAAATCAGTTCCAGCGCATCACGTGGCGATAATGTATCAGGATCAGTTTTTTCCAGTTTGTTGATAAATGCCTGGGCTAAGTCGGCATTATACGGTTTGTTTTTTTCTTGATTTTTTGCTGGTGGTCGAATATCGATGGAGGTTTCCAATTCAGCCAGTTTGTTATGTGCCTGTTGTATGACTTCACGGGGAACGCCTGCCAGTGAAGCAACTTGCAGGCCATAACTTTTACTTGCAGGCCCTGATTTAACACTATGTAAAAAGACAATATGTTCATCCTGTTCAATGGCATCAAGGTGAACATTATGGCAATGAGATAACTGCTCAGGCAATTTAGTCAGTTCAAAGTAATGTGTCGCAAACAGGGTGAATGCCTTTACTTCACTGGCCAGTTGTTGTGCACAGGCCCAGGCCAGTGATAAGCCATCAAAGGTGGATGTACCACGGCCAATTTCATCCATTAATACCAGGCTATATTCAGTTGCATTGTGAAGAATGTTGGCGGTTTCAGTCATCTCAACCATAAAGGTGGAACGGCCGCTGGCCAGGTCATCGGAGGCACCAATACGGGTAAAGATGCGATCAATCGGCCCAATACGTGCTGATTCAGCAGGAATAAAGCTGCCAATATAAGCCATTAATGTTATCAGTGCAGTTTGTCGCATATAGGTGGATTTACCCCCCATGTTAGGGCCGGTGATAATCAACATACGTTGTTGTTCATCCAGGTCTATATCATTTGGGGTGAAAGGGGTTTGTTGTACCTGTTCAATAACCGGATGACGACCGGCTTTTATATGAATGCCAACCTCATCCTGAAACTGAGGTGCACTCATGTTAAGCGATAAAGCACGTTCAGCCAGGTTATTAATCGCATCCAGTTCAGCCAAACCACTGGCACTTTCCTGTAGGGCAATTAAACCTTCGTTGAGTTTATTCAGCAATTCATCATAAAGTGCTTTCTCTCTGCTTAGCGCACGATCGTTGGCACTTAATACTTTATCTTCCAGTTTTTTTAGCTCAGGAGTGATGTAACGTTCACTGGCTTTAAGTGTCTGGCGGCGCTGATAATTGTCTGGCACGTTATCGGATTGTGCACGACTGATTTCAATATAATAGCCATGTACCCGGTTATAACCGACCTTGAGGGTATTAATTCCTGAACGTTGCCGTTCATTGATCTCCATATCCGCTAATACCTGGCCAATATTATGTTGCAGGCTACGCAGTTCATCCAGCTCAGCATCATAGCCTTTGGCAATTACACCACCATCACGAATCAACATGGGAGGTTGTTCAATAATGGCATTGACTAACAGTTGGTGGACGTTTGGAAAAGACCCAATACGTTGTTGTAATTGTTGAAACAGCTCGCAGTTTTGTTGCTGCAAGTGTTCTTGTATTTGTGGCAGACACCCCAGTGTAGTACGTAACTGTGTTAAGTCACGCGGGCGTGCAGATTTTAATGCAACACGCGTGAGAATACGTTCAACATCACCAATTTGACGAAGAATAGTGGTGAGCTCATTAAAGCGTTCATTACTTAGCTGAACATTGATGGCCTGTTGACGCTGTTTCAGTGTTTGATGGTTACGTAATGGGCGGTTAATCCAGCGGCGCAATAAGCGACTTCCCATCGGGGTTGCCGTCCTATCCAAAATCCCTGCGAGGGTATTATCCGGGTGATTGGATAAGCTGACTTCCAGTTCGAGGTTACGGCGTGTTGCGGCATCCAGAATAATACTGTCTTCGTGCTGTTCAAGATGCAGGCTATGGATGTGAGGAAGTATAGAACGCTGTGTTTCACGCACATAGTGCAACAGGCAACCTGCTGCACTGGTGGCTTGTTCCAGTTCTTCACAACCAAAACCGCTTAAGTCATTAGTGCCCAACTGTTCACAAAGAGTACGCCGTGCATAATCTATCTCAAACAACCAGGGTGCTTGCTGTGCTATGGAGGTGCGTAGTAAAGAGAAGAGTCCGCAATCACTGTTTTCATTGATGAGTAATTCAGCAGGGCGTAGTCGCTCCAGTTCACCGAGTAGGGCTTCTGTGGTATTGAGTTGCAAAACATGGAAGCGGCCACTGGTCATATCCAGTACCGCAAGGCCAAACAATTCATTGTCTTGATGAACAGCCGCAATCAGATTTTCCTGACGATCCTGAAGTAGCGCTTCATCGGTAATCGTGCCTGGCGTGACAATACGTACCACTTCCCGTTCTACCGGTCCCTTGCTGGTTGCGGGGTCACCAATTTGTTCGCATATGGCGATAGACATACCCAGTTTAACCAGACGTGCCAGGTAACCATCCACAGCATGATAAGGAACGCCTGCCATCGGGATAGGTTCCCCCGCAGTTTGACCACGTGCCGTTAAGGTAATATCCAACAGGCGAGAAGCTTCCTGGGCATCGTCAAAAAACAGTTCATAAAAATCACCCATGCGATAGAACAGTAGCATTTTGGGGTAATCGGCCTTGATACGCAGGTACTGCTGCATCATAGGTGTGTGTTCTGATGAGGATGTTTTTGCCATGGGGTTTAGTTTATCGAACCTGGATATTGCTGCCCAGCTAAATCCAGTTAAATGTTAAACTGATTAGAAGCTATGTATATGGTTGCAAGTATTGCACGGGTTCAATAAAGTAGTTGGGGAAAAATTATAATAATGCGCATCGCATTTGCGAGATACAAGGAGGAATGATGCCACGTGACTTTGATGAAAAACGTGACTTTTTTCGTGTTGATGTTGATACGGAAATTCGGGTTAGTGTTGACGACAAGGAGGAGCTACTTGGTCAGGTTAAAAACCTTAGTGGACGGGGTATGATGTTTATCTCTGAAAGGGAATTGGAAAAAGAGTCTATCGTAGAAGTCCAGATTAATCCGCAAACAGCGATTACCCCTCCACTACATGCCAATGTTCGTATCGTCCGGGTGGTGAAACAGCGGCGGGGTTCAGGTTACGAAACAGGTGCGGTTATTCAGGAAATGCTGGACGAATAGTCAGCAAAAACCGGCCATTTTCTCATTCCAATGCATCAATATGGTTTAATACTTCGGCAGAAGTATTATTTTTATCCTGACGCTCAATATCCTAGTAAGTATTTATGGCTTGCTGTGCACTATGGTGTAACTGTGAGTTATGAATTTTCATTTTTTATTAATTAATGCGCCACATATTCCAGATCAGAACTATTATTATAATATGTAGATAGCATAACGGGAATGAGATAACTCATGGCTCAAGCGGCATTATTTTCAGATGTGCAAATGGCAGAATTATCTGAGCAGGTTGCTAAAAGCCTCAAATTGGCAGGTATTTTTCTGGTAACAGCAGAGTCCTGTACAGGAGGCTGGCTGGCAAAATTGATGACAGATGTGGTGGGCAGTTCACACTGGTTTGAGCGAGGTTTTGTCACCTATACCAATGAGTCAAAACAGGAGATGTTGGGTGTTTCGCCTGCAATAATTGAAGAGCAGGGCGCGGTCAGTGAGGCGACAGTTAGAGCAATGGCACAGGGTGCGTTGGATAAAAGCCAAGCGCAGTTGAGTGTAGCTATATCCGGTATAGCTGGGCCTGGGGGAGCTACCCCTGATAAACCTGTGGGTACGGTATGGTTTGCCTGGGGCTATCGGAGGACAGGCTCCACTTCAGAAACCCTTTCTATTAAAAGTCATCATTGCTTGTTTGAAGGGGATCGAGATGCCGTGCGCCGACAGGCAGTTGTCCATGCGATGCAGGTCATCCAGAAGTTAATCCCTGAATTAATCGGGCAAAGGCATGGACAAGCCGACAACTAGGCGCCTGTTTTTTGCCTTGTGGCCCGGGAATCGCACACGCGATTCTATGTATAAAGTAGCTCGTGCTTTAAAAAAACAAACCGATGGTCGCTTGGTTAACATGGAGAATCTACATATCACACTGGCTTTTGTTGGTTCGGTCACTGAAGAACAACGGCACTGCATGGAGCAGGTGGCCAGTCGGATCAGTATTCCACGTTTTAGTATTACCTTGTCAGAACTGGGTTATTGGCCCAAACCCAAAGTTGCCTGGATAGGGTCCAAGGTTTTACCAGAAGGCTTGATGCAACTGGCCAATACCCTGAATGCTAATTTAGAGACATGTGGTTACCAGCCGGAAAAACGGGCTTTTCAGGCGCATATCACCCTGTTACGTAAAGCGAAGCGACACCCAAAGGACACGGAAACCACGGAAATTCTGTGGCTAGTGGATCGTTTTGCGCTGGTGGAATCCATAACGCATGCGGAAGGGGCAGAGTATCAGATACTGGCCGAATGGCCGCTTGTTTAATTTATAAAAAGGCCCAGCCGGCAAACGGTTCTATTTCGTCGCGGTTCATAACAATGAGCTGGTAGGCATTGGGGTTCATGGAATGATCAGCGGTGGTATCTACCGATAAGCGTTGCAGTACATAACCAATCAAAGCGCGTCTTACCTGTAATTCAATCACATCGTTTTCAGCAGAATAGTCAGTCATTAAAATCAGACGTTGATCATCACTGAGTTTTGGATGCGGTGTTAGTTTCAGGCTGACGATTTCCATCCAGTCATCATCATACTGGGCACTGGATTCAGCATCTTCATCCAGTAATTTGGCATCCAGTACACGGGATAAAACAAAATCACGAAAGTCATAGCTGTCTTCATTGTAAGCGCGAAAATGCCAGCGCAGGCCGGTATTAATCAGTGAGTGTGGCTCAAGAATACGCGCCTCGTTTGAACCTCTGCCGGATAGTGAAAGATATTTAATGCGTAGTTTTTTGCGGTTTTTTATGGCACGGATAATTTGCGCCAGAATGTGTTTGCTGGGTAAACGATTAGGTAAGGGCAGTGTTTCCACTGTAATACCATAAACAGGATTATCTTCAGCGGCAGCGCCTGCCATCGGTAAATTGGCGGCAATCATGGTCAGAACAGCAGCAGGCTGCAGATCAGCAAAAATCTCAGAAAATTGCTCACTGGGCACAAAACCAAACACATTGTGCTTGTAAATCAGGTTATCCGGGGCTATTTGACCGTAGAGTTTGAGATCTTTGGTGGCCGCCGCATCAGAAATACCAAAGGTTCTGGCGATATCACTACGTGTGATAACTCCGGTGTAAAAGGCCATAAGTTCAATATATTCAAGACGTTGGCGAGTTGCCTGCTTGATATCAGCGATGGATTTACCGGTTGCCACGATTGCTCTACTCCCACTCTACGCATAGAAAAAGCCTGCAAATTATACGTAATAGTGTTTAAGGTCACAATAAATAGTAGTAGGTAGTATAAACTACAAAGGTGGTAAAAAGTATTGACATGTAAAAATATATAAACTATTGTTACTTCCATACTGCAATTGCCTAAAGAGAAGAAAGCTATTCAGGTGGTGTGCAAAGCATTCAATAAACGATGTCATCAATGAGCATCAGGGGAGAATAAAAATGTCAGACGATAAAAAGAAAGCACTAGCAGCAGCACTGGGTCAAATCGAAAAGCAATTTGGTAAAGGTTCGGTCATGAAAATGGGGGATGGCACTGCTATTCGTGATATCGATGCGGTTTCGACGGGCTCCCTGGGGCTGGATATCGCACTGGGTATTGGTGGCCTACCGCGTGGTCGTGTTGTGGAGGTTTATGGCCCTGAATCATCCGGTAAAACCACGCTGACGTTACACGCGGTTGCCGAAATGCAAAAACTGGGTGGTACTGCAGCATTTGTCGATGCCGAGCATGCCCTGGATCCCAACTATGCGGCAAAACTGGGCGTGGATGTGGATGAATTGCTGATTTCACAGCCAGATACCGGTGAACAGGCTCTGGAAATTACCGACATGCTGGTGCGTTCCGGTGCGGTTGATGTGGTGGTAATCGATTCGGTGGCCGCATTAACACCTAAAGCAGAAATTGAGGGTGATATGGGTGACTCACACATGGGGTTGCAGGCCCGTTTGATGTCACAAGCCTTGCGTAAGTTGACAGCCAACATTAAACGCTCCAATACCCTGGTGATTTTCATTAACCAGATCCGTATGAAGATTGGCGTCATGTTCGGTAGCCCTGAAACCACTACTGGTGGTAATGCACTGAAGTTTTATTCCTCGGTGCGTCTGGATATTCGTCGTATTGGTGCCATCAAGAAAGGCGATGAAGTGGTGGGCAATGAAACCCGGGTTAAAGTGGTGAAGAACAAGGTAGCCCCGCCATTCAAACAGGTTGAGTTTGATCTGCTTTATGGTGAAGGAATTTCCCGCGAAGGTGAAATTATTGATCTGGGAGTAAAACAGGGTATCGTGGATAAAGCCGGTGCCTGGTATAGCTACAATGGTGACCGCATTGGCCAGGGTAAGGACAATGTGCGTAACTTTCTGAAGGAACATCCGGAGATGGCAGCTGATATTGAAGGCCAGATCCGTGAGGCATTGTTGCCAAAGCAGGTGGATAACGTGGTTGATTTTGAAGAGGCGGTTGAAGCTGCAGAAGCGGAAGCCTGATTATAAATTCGATTCAATAATCATGGCTAGGTCTGTCCGTGAAGCGGCGATGGATTATCTCTCTCGCCGCGAACACTCTGCCCATGAACTCTTTCAGAAATTGCTGGATAAAGGCTACGAATCTGAAGAGGTTCATGCGGCACTGTATAAACTATCCCAGGAAGGTCTGTTAAGTGACGAGCGCTTTACTGAAGCGTTCGTCAATTACCGTCGGCAACGAGGTTCCGGGCCATTTAAAATTAATGCAGAATTGCGCAAAAAAGGAGTGAGTGATGCTATGATCGCCCGGTTTTTGGATGAACGCGATAGTAGTTGGCTGGATATTGCCCGGGAAGTCCGCGATAAAAAGTTTGGTGTTGCTCTACCTTCTGATATAAAAGAGAAGGCACGACAAGCCCGCTTTTTACAGCAACGTGGTTTTACCCATGAGCAAACCCGATGCGTATTGCGGGATGATGATTTTTAAAATAAACAACAGATACTGAACCATGAAAAGCCGGATACAAACAAGTGCGGAACTGCGCCAAGCGTTTTTAAGTTTCTTTAAAGAGCGGGGCCATGAAATTGTGCCATCCAGTTCACTGGTACCTGGCAATGATCCCACCTTGTTATTTACCAACGCCGGTATGGTGCAGTTTAAAGATGTTTTTCTGGGACAGGACAAGCGTAACTACAATCGCGCCACCAGTTCACAGCGTTGTGTACGTGCCGGTGGTAAACACAATGATCTGGAAAACGTCGGCTACACCGCGCGTCATCATACGTTCTTTGAAATGCTGGGCAACTTCAGCTTTGGTGATTATTTCAAAGAAGATGCCATTAACTATGCATGGAGCTTTCTGACTGAAACCTTAAATCTGCCAAAAGAAAAACTTTGGGTTACGGTTTATAAGGATGATGATGAAGCGGCCAATATCTGGTTAAACAAAATTGGTGTGTCTGAAGATCGTCTTACCCGTATTGGCGATAAGCCCGGCGGTAAACAATACGAAAGTGATAATTTCTGGAGTATGGGCGATACCGGTCCTTGTGGTCCCTGTACTGAAATTTTTTATGATCATGGTCCTGATGTGGCTGGCGGTCCCCCCGGAACACCAGAAGAATATGGTGACCGTTATATCGAAATCTGGAACCTGGTGTTCATGCAATATGATCGTGACAAGTCAGGTACTTTAAATCCTTTACCTAAACCTTCTGTTGATACTGGCATGGGACTGGAACGTTTAGCGGCCGTTATGCAGGGCGTACATAGTAATTATGAAATTGATTTATTCCAGCACCTGATTAAAGCCACTGCCAAGGTTACGGGCTGTAAAGATTTAGAAAATAATTCACTTCGAGTTATTGCCGATCATATTCGTTCCTGTGTCTTCCTGATTGTTGATGGTGTGATTCCTTCTAATGAAGGTCGTGGTTATGTATTGCGTCGTATTATTCGTCGTGCCATTCGTCATGGCCATAAGCTCGGTATGCGTGATGCCTTCTTTTATAAACTGGTTGCCGCACTCACTAAAGAGATGGGCGATGCTTATCCTGAACTGGTTAAGGCCCAGGATACCGTTGAACGTTTACTGAAGCAGGAAGAAGAACGTTTTGCTGAAACCTTAGATAATGGCATGGCGATTCTTGAACAAGCCATTGTCGATATGAAAGGCAAGGAAATCCCTGGTGAAGTCGTTTTCAAACTTTATGATACCTACGGTTTCCCGGCTGATTTGACCAATGATATTGCCCGTGAACGTGGTTTAACATTAGATGAAGCGGGTTTTGAAAAAGCCATGGAAGCACAACGTGCCCAAGCACGTGCGGCCAGCAGTTTCGCTGTGGATTATGGGCATACTATTAATATAGAAGGGAAAACGGAATTTACCGGTTACGATCATCTTGAAGATAATGCCAAGGTAGTTGCTTTGTTTGCTGAAGGTAAAGCCGTTGACCAGCTTAATGAAGGTCAGGAAGGTTTACTGGTATTAGATCGAACACCTTTTTATGCTGAATCAGGTGGACAGGCCGGTGATCATGGACAACTACGGGCATCAGGTGGTGCAGCCTTTACCGTTGTCGATACGCAAAAACAGGGTAAAGATATTTTTGCGCACATCGGTCAGGTGAATCAGGGTGTTTTAAAAGTCGGCGATAGTCTGGCCGCCCAGGTCGATGGCGAATCTCGTCAAAGTACCGCATTAAATCATTCCGCCACACATTTGTTACATGCAGCCTTACGCCAGTTATTCGGTGAGCACGTTAACCAGAAAGGTTCCCTGGTGAATGCAGAACGTTTACGTTTTGATTTTTCTCACTTTGAACCCGTTACCCCTGAACAGTTGCGTGATATTGAGAATCTGGTGAATCATCACATTCGTTTAAACCATGAAGTCGTCACACGTTTAATGGATCAGGAAAAAGCCAAGGCCAGTGGTGCCATGGCTTTGTTTGGTGAGAAATATGACGATGAAGTGCGTGTACTGAGTATGGGTGATTTCTCGGTTGAATTATGTGGTGGTACCCACGTTAAACGCACCGGCGATATTGGTATACTCAAGATTGTTAGTGAATCGGGTATTGCTGCCGGTGTGCGTCGTATTGAAGCAGTAACCGGCCAGCATGCGCTGGATTGGCTGGGAGAAGGTGAGCAGCATTTGCAAGATATCTCGGCTATGGTTAAAGGGTCACGTGACTCGGTGAGTGACAAAGTCAGCCAGGTTATTACCAAAAGCCGCGAACTGGAAAAAGAACTGGATCAGTTAAAAGCTAAGCTGGCCAGTAGTCAGGGAAGTGATCTGGCATCACAAGCTGAAGCGATTGCCGGTATTAAGGTATTGGCCGCACGTCTTGATGGCGTGGATCCCAAGTCATTACGTGATACGGTTGATCAACTGAAAAATAAACTGGGTACAGCTGCGATTGTGCTGGCGACGGTCAAAGCTGATAAAGTCAGCCTGATTGCCGGTGTGACCAAGGATGCCACCGACAAGATCAAAGCCGGGGAACTGGTTAACCAGGTTGCTCAACAGGTGGGTGGTAAAGGTGGTGGTCGCCCCGATATGGCACAAGCAGGTGGTTCTCAACCTGAAAATCTGGATAGCGCATTGGCCAGCGTGTACGATTGGGCCAAGGCCCAATTAACCAACTAAAAGCAGTAGGCTATTTTTTAGAAATTATGGCTATTTAGCGTAATTTTGGCTCATTTTCCCTTTAAATATCCACAAAAGTAGTGTTTAATGCGCGCTCTTTTGTGAGCGCAAATAACAGCAAAATGGCACTAATTGTTCAAAAATATGGCGGTACTTCAATCGGCAACGTGGAAAAAATCCAAAACGTTGCTGAGAAGCTGATATCTGCGCGCAAAGAAGGGCACGATGTTGTTGTTGCGGTTTCAGCCATGAGTGGTGAAACTAATCGCCTGATTGAACTTGCCAACCAGATCTCGGATAATCCTGAGCCTCGTGAGTATGACGTATTAGTCTCAACTGGTGAGCAGGTAACTATCGCTCTGTTAAGTATGGCGCTGAATGCACGTGGCTATGAAGCGCGTTCCTATACCGGTTCACAAGTACATATTCTGACTGATAGTGCGCATACCAAGGCACGTATTCTTGATATTGATGAATCGCGCATACGTGCTGATCTGGACGCAGGACGTATTGTTGTGGTTGCCGGTTTCCAGGGTAAAGATGAATATGGCAATATTACAACCTTAGGTCGTGGTGGTTCTGATACCACGGCAGTTGCACTTGCTGCTGCGCTAAAAGCAGATGAATGCCAGATTTATACTGATGTGGATGGAGTCTATACAACTGATCCACGTGTGGTGCCCACTGCTCGTCGTTTAGACAAGATTACTTTTGAAGAAATGCTGGAAATGGCCAGCCTGGGCTCAAAAGTACTGCAAATTCGTGCCGTTGAGTTTGCCGGCAAGTACAATGTGAAATTACGCGTGTTGTCTTCATTTGAAGAAGGGCCGGGCACACTGATTACTTTTGAGGAAGATGGTATGGAACAGCCAATCATATCCGGTATCGCGTTTAATCGTGATGAAGCAAAGCTTACTATTTTGGGTGTCCCGGATCAGCCCGGTGTGGCTTACCAGATCCTGGGGCCAATTGGTGAAGCGAATATTGAGATCGATATGATCATCCAGAACGTCGGTGCGGATAGCACAACGGATTTTACGTTTACTGTGCACCGTAATGATTACGATAAAGCCATGGCGATCCTTGAGGGAATAGCCAGCAAACTAGGTGCACGTGAAGTCAACGGCGATAATGCGATTGTTAAAATCTCAATAGTCGGTGTGGGTATGCGTTCGCATGCGGGTATCGCCAGCACGATGTTTGAAACCCTGGCAAAAGAAGGGATTAATATTCGTATGATCTCGACTTCAGAAATCAAGATTTCTGTTGTGGTTGATGAAAAATACCTCGAATTAGCCGTTCGTGCCCTGCATGCTGCTTTTCAACTGGAGCAGGCTGAAACCGCTTAAATCCAGCGATATTTTTAATCACTATTCTTTAATTAAAAGATTAAAGTTCCATGACATTCTGTCGATATCACAGTGGAGCGTGTATTAAAAAGCAGGGATTAAGCTTGATTGACATGTACATTTTTTAAGTTAGGAGAAATTTTAAATGTTAATTTTAACGAGACGTGTTGGTGAAACGCTCATGATTGGTGATGAAGTTACCGTAACCGTATTAGGTGTAAAGGGTAATCAGGTCCGGATCGGGGTTAATGCACCCAAGGAAGTTTCCGTTCACCGCGAAGAAATTTACGAACGCATCAAGCAGGAAAACACTGAAAATACCCCAGAATAAGCGAGTTAACTCTTTACCTTCGTCGCTTGCCCTAGTATCCTTTGCGCCTCAAATTGAGAGCCCCATAGGGTTTTAAAATGGAGAGCTGGCCGAGTGGCTGAAGGCGCACCCCTGCTAAGGGTGTATGGGGGTAACTCCATCGAGGGTTCGAATCCCTCGCTCTCCGCCATACTCAAATTGAAAGAGAATATTCTATATAAACATAGCGTGAGTTTCTTGTGGCGAGAAAAGGTCGAAATTGATATAGTTCGCCACCGCAGCAACAGGGTACATTTTCCCCGTTATTGCAACACAAAAAGTTTTAGCGCCCGTAGCTCAGCTGGATAGAGTACCTGGCTACGAACCAGGCGGTCGCATGTTCGAATCATGCCGGGCGCGCCATTAAAAACAAAAGCTTACGTTAACGCGTGAGCTTTTTTGGTTTCTAACGTAGGGAAAGTGTAGGACAGAGGTAGAGTTACTTATTGAATGACCGCTTTGGTTCGTTTCCGGTCATTCGTTTAATTTTAGCCTGATTTTACCCTGAGTGTCCGCTTTTGGCCGAAAGCAGACATTCAAAAAATCTGTTAAGTCATTAATTATAAATTTATGGAATAATATTGTGGCCATCTTTTTGTATGATGGCCACGTGAAAGTGGTAAAAGAAATATGGAAAGCTGATCACATTTATTCGTGCATCATACGATGCATGCCTCTACCTCTTTCAGTATTATCCCCACGCCAGTTTGACCTCCATTCCTTCAGTTTTTCACGTTGTTTTTTGGTCAGGACATCATACTTCTGGTTATTGGCTTGAATGCGTAACTCGATCATTTGTCGTTGAATATCAAAAATTTTCTTATACACGGCGCCGATGGCCTTGGCATCAGGTTTTTCTTTGGAATAAAGATCGTAAAGCTGGTCCCTGTACTCTGCCATTTGATCTTTAAGTGCCCAATGTTGGGGTCGCATGCTTTTATTGATATCACGTAACTGTTTACGTTGTGCGCTCGATAAATCAAGCATGTGATAAAAACGATCTTTCATGCCCCTGAGGCCCATACCCATATGGCCCATACTTATGTGATCCATACCCATGTGGCCCATACCCATGTGGCCCATACCCATGTGACCCATACCCATGTGACCCATACCCATGTGGTCTTGATAACCTGAACTATGAGCATGAGACAGGGGAATGCTCAAAAAATATAGCAGGGCGATGAGAAAGGTATAAGAGGTGATACTGCTTATTTTTGTGTCAGTATTCATAATCAATCTCCTTATCATGTATGCAGGAATTCAATGATACGAATGAAATTTTATATCGGGATCAAAGTGTAGATGATGGGGGTAAATTGTATAGTGGGTAATAAATATAAAGGATGCATGAAAGTGTAATAAGATGGCATTAATCACCATCATGATGTTTCACAAAACCTTGTATTAACGGCCATGTGTATTTCATTGAGAAAAAGGGGCTTTACTGATATTTTATGAATGACGGCTTTCGACCCAAAGCAGTCATATAGAAATTGCAATGTTTGCCCTATTTTTTTTAAGGCTAATTAAACTGCATACAATTTTATAAATACTTATTGTATAGAGATATTTTCATGGAATGGATAATTCTTTTATTGTTAGTTGTTATAGCTTCAGTGTTTATAAAAGCACCCGCTGGTAAGGGTTACAGTTATCGCCAGCTTAACCCATTATTTAGTGCTGCCGAGCGTTCATTTCTAGGCGTACTCGATAAAGCTGTATCTGATAAAAATCGCGTGTTTGGTAAAGTAAGAGTTGCTGACATTCTTGCCCCTACGAAAGGCATGAATCGTAAAAACTGGCAAATTGCATTTAATAAAATATCAGCAAAACACTTTGATTACGTATTGTGTTCAAAAGATAAATTAAACGTAGTTGCTGTAATCGAGCTAGACGATAAAAGCCACAACACAAAAAAAAGCAAAATATCGAGACTCAATACTAGAGAGTGCCTGCAAAAACGCAGAGCTAAAACTTATACGCTTTCAAGAAAAATCGTGCAATCAGATTCAAGCTGTTCGCGAAAAAATTGATTTAACATTAAATCCACCAGAACTCGAAACACAACTTAACAATGCATGACCAATTTTGGCCGATAACGGACATAACAGAAAAAATATCGGTTAAACTTTAACGAATGACCGGAAACGACCCATAGCGGACATTTACAAAAGTTACTTCAAATGAAACATAAACACAAAAAGCTGTCACTCGGAAAAGGAATGATATGTGGAATAAATTCCATATAATCAGATGTTAGCTGTATTACGAAGTAGGAATTTACAAATGCAAATAAATAAATTTGGAAACAAAGTAATTGTCTTAGCAGAAAATGTTGGACTAATAATAATTGCTATAGCTACGATAATAGCAGTAGGAATTGAAGTAACTTCAATGATTTCAGCAAAAACAGTTACATTAGCTGACTTATTGTTACTCTTTATCTATCTTGAAGTGCTTGCAATGGTCGCAATGTATCTTGATTCTGGAAAGCTGCCTGTTCGAATGCCTCTATATATTGCTATTGTCGCATTGGCTCGATACTTAATGTTAGATATAAAAAGCATGGATAGCTGGCGTATGTTAGGCGTTTCTGGCGCCATATTGCTAATAGCAATTGCCATTCTTATTCATAGATATGGCCATACTAAATTTCCATATAAAGAAGACGACAGCTAACAATACGCTTGTGCGGGATGCTCCTTACGTCGCGCCCCACAGCTTAAACGTTGAACGTCTGCTTTCGGTATTTGAATTGCCATATTTACTATTTCTCGAATGACCGCTACTGGCCGAAAGCAGACGTTCGCATAACCCGTCCCCAGTGGTGGGTTTTTTCATTTGTATATCCCCACGTCGGTGTAATATATTAGGTATTCTGTTTCTATGGAGGGCAAGCAGAATATCAATAACTACTAATACTATTCCGCATCCCCCACATATAAATAATGGCTGCATGCTTTACTTGTAAAGGAACCTAAAATGGGATTTGATGATGATGCCTATTAATGACACTACACCAGCGGGCTTTGCAAGGTATGCAAATGAGTTTCTTGATGCGGCTCTTATTACGGATAACGGTATGGGGGGAGAAACTAAGTATGGCCAATTCGCCCCCGTCCCTGTAATGTATCTGATAGGTCATTCGATAGAACTATCACTCAAGTCATATTTGCTACATAGCGGTGAAACAATCGATGATGTTAGGTTTAACTATGGGCATAATTTAAAGCATGCGCTTGATTCTGCTGTCGATAAGGGACTTTCCGATCATGTTAAGTTTGATGAGATAGAATTAGGTGCCTTAGATGTGCTCAATGAACTGTACGCAACTAAACAACTGAACTATATCCAGACGGGTTATAAAAACTTCCCATCATTTGGACCGCTTGAGTCACTGGCGAAAAAATTATTAGAAACTGTATCCGGTATAGTTGGCTGGCGTGTTGACTATAAACACTAAGTTATGTGCGGCCGCTTCACTCAGTTATCACGACCACAGCGTTATGCTGAAATGTTTGGCATCACCACTGAGTTGTTACTAGCGCCAAGATATAATGTCGCACCCAGTACTGACATACTTGCTTGTCGCATTTCGCCTGAAGGCGATAAAGAATTAATCCCGTTACACTGGAGCTTAATCCCATCCTGGTCTAAAGGACCAGATAGCCGTAGGGATCAGCAACATACATGCAGGCTCTAAAGGTAGATACAGAAAAAACTTAAGGAATTTGATAAAAAATGTCTAATAATCCTTTTGTAGTTTAAATATGAGTGCATGAATAATAATATTAAAAATATTACACATTGTGTTAATTAGGAGTCACTTATTCTCATGAGATGGTCACATTTTATTTTTCTACAATGCCTGCTTATTGCGGTAGTGGGTGCCGTTGTTTATATCCATAAAGACAAGGTTAATTTACATAAAACACCGCCAGCGTCATTGGCGAAGTGGTACAAGCCGGAGAATAAACGACAAGAATGGTTGCATAATATGTTTAAACTCCGACGTGAAATGCAGGCAGTCAAACTTTATTCCACCAGCAATGAGGATGAACTTTTAGATAAATGGACTGCGCAGTTAAGCAAACATTATCTTGAAATAAGTGAGATGGTTCCCGAATGGAATAAAAAGCTAGATGTGGAAGCATTAACCCGGTTACAAGTAAGCGTTAAAGACAGGGACCAACAGAGTGTGTCCCTTGCACTTGATGATTTAAATACAACCTGTGACTCATGCCACCGGGATTACCGGAGCACTGTTGCGACAATGTACCGTGCGCCAGATTTTTCGTCGGTCAAGCTTAGTCAACCAGTCGCATATAAAAAGCATATGAAAGCACTGATCCGACAGGTGAACCAGATAAAAATTGCCTCTGAAGATGGCAAGCGGGATGTTGCGTTATCATCCTTGTCTGAACTCAAGCATGGCATCAAGTTACAGGGTGAAACCTGTGTGCTGTGCCATAAAAAAGATACCAGGGTATATCCCGATGTAAAAATGATAAAAACAATAGCGAACCTGGAACAGAGTCTGGCCACGGGAACAC
>Ga0224514_10000103_pt1 | contig 29686 bp, 27 predicted proteins | sample SF_May12_sed_USG_3_FD_169107 | JGI IMG/M metagenome (GOLD analysis project Ga0224514, IMG submission 169107) | Sediment microbial communities from San Francisco Bay, California, United States - SF_May12_sed_USGS_24 | ecosystem: Environmental > Aquatic > Marine > Sediment | place: USA... | reverse complement strand
TACGACATGGGGATGAGCGAGGCCGGCATGTTTGATGTGCGCATCATGGGCGCCGGCAACAGCCGCCAGGATCCGCTGCATTTCTCGGTCATCGGCCTTTCGCTGGGCGACGTTGTTGCTGGTTTCGCCTCACATGTTGCCGGTTTCGATCTGGCACTGGGCGACTGTAACCAGCTTGGCAGTTGTGATGATGGCATCACCAGCGCATTTTTCTATGGCGAACATTTAGTGTCGCCGGCTGCCATTCCCGTACCGGCTGCCGCCTGGCTGTTTGGTTCCGGCCTGATCGGCCTGATGGGTGTTGCGCGCCGCCGCAGGACTTGAAACGAATTTGTCCGTCTCCGTAAATTAGCCCCCTGGTAACATCGGGGGGCGATTTTTACCGGAAACCGACTACAGACTCCGTAAATTCCGCCCGGCGCACTGGTTGCCCGGGCGCTTTTTTATGCCTGTCGGTGTGGTTTGTGCTACTTTCGGCCCAGTCTCATTGCTGCGGACCTTCATCATGCCTGTCAATCGAGTACTTTTCGCCGGGTTGTTGTTACTGCCACTGTGCATTCCAGCGCAGGCCGGGCTGTCTGATTTGCTGGATATCTTCAAGGGTTCTGCCACGGGCGACAGTGCTGCGACAGATGCGGCATCTGTCAGTGCGCCCAGTAACGATGAAATGATCGCGGCGCTCAGGGAAGCCCTGAACAAGGGCACCCGCTACGCGGTTGATAACCTTGGCCAGGAGGGCGGTTTCCTGGATAACGCAAGGGTGCGGATCCCGATGCCAGACAGTCTTGCCTGGCTTGAGAAAACCCTGCGTACGCTGCGCCAGGACCGCCTGGCAGATGAATTCGTCGCTTCCATGAACCACGCGGCGGAACGTGCGGTGCCCGAGGCGGCCGGTATCTTCGCCGATGCCATCAAGGCCATGACGCTGGAGGATGCGCGCGCAATCCTGTCCGGGCCGGATGATGCCGCCACGCGCTATTTTCGTGAAAAGACCGGGGCGGAGCTGACCGCCAGGTTGAGTCCGATTGTGGCCGAGGCAACTTCAAGCGCCGGTGTCACCGCCTCCTACAAGCAGATGGTGGCAAAGGCGGGTGGGCTGGGCAGTCTGCTGTCACGCGAGAGTACCGATATTGACGGGTATGTGACCGAAAAAACCCTGGATGGACTGTTCCTGATGGTGGCGGAAGAGGAAAAGCGTATCCGTGAGAATCCGCTGGCCCGGTCATCTGAATTGCTCAAGAAAGTGTTTGGCAGTTTTTCTCCCTGATCGGGTACACTGGCGGCCTGCATCTATCCGGTTGATGGCGCCCGGCGTCGAACTCAATCGATCACAGAAGGTCTGTTGATTCATGGCAAGACGACGTACCCGCGGGCGCAAGACATCCCGTCGCAAGCGCACCCGCAAGACATTTCCCTGGTTCAAACTGGCACTTGTCCTGCTGTTGCTGGCCGGCGCCTATGTCGTGTGGCTGGATATCCAGGTGACTTCGCAGTTCACCGGCAAGCGCTGGTCATTGCCGGCCCGTGTGTATGCGCGGCCGCTGGAGCTGTATGCAGGGAGTGAGCTGAGCCCGCAGCTGTTCGCAGAGGAGCTGCGCGCACTGAACTACCGGCCGGTCAGCTCGGTGCAGCAGGCCGGGCAATACTCGCGCAACCGCGAGACCTTTCACGTCATGACCCGCCCGTTCACCTTCTGGGATGGCGAGGAAAGCGCACGTAACCTGCGCGTGACCTTCTCCGGGAAAACAGTAGCGCAACTGGCGGACCGCAATACCGGCAAGGCCATCAGCCTGGCGCGCCTGGACCCGGTGCTGGTTGGCAGTTTCTACCCGGCACATAACGAGGACCGCGTGTTGCTGCAGCTCAAGGCGGTGCCGGTCAGCCTCACCGACGCCCTGATCGCCATCGAGGACCGGGGTTTTTACCGGCACCATGGCGTGGCCCCAATGGCGATCCTGCGCGCGTTGTGGGTAAACCTGCGTGCCGGTGGTGTAGTGCAGGGCGGTAGCACCCTGACACAGCAGCTGGTAAAGAATTTCTTCCTCACCAGTGAGCGCTCACTGGTGCGCAAGGTCAACGAGGCCATCATGGCCCTGTTGCTGGAGCTGCACTACGAAAAAGACGAAATCCTCGAGGCCTACCTGAACGAGGTGTACCTCGCGCAGGATGGCAGGCGTTCGATCAACGGTTTTGGTCTTGCCAGTTATTTCTACTTCGACCGTCCGCTGGCGGAACTCAGTGTCGACCAGTATGCCCTGCTGGTTGGATTGGTGAAGGGGCCTTCCTATTACAATCCATGGCGCCATCCGGAACGCGCACGTGCACGCCGCAACCTGGTGCTGGGTGTGATGGCTGACCTGCAACTGATCTCCGCATCGGAAGCCGCGCGCGCCAAAACACAGCGGCTCGGTGTCGGCAGTGTCGGCCGTAAGGCGATTAATACCTTTCCGGCGTTCCTGGACCTGGTGCGGCGCCAGTTGCAAACCGATTATCGTGACGAGGACATTACCTCCGAAGGCCTGAGCATTTTTACCACCCTGGACCCGCAAGTACAGTGGGGGCTGGAGCAGTCACTGCAGGGTCGTCTGAACGAACTGGAATCTGCACGCGGCGTGGAACCCGGCAAACTGGAGGGTGCAGCCGTTGTGACCTCGGTGCAGGGTGGCGAGGTGCTGGCAGTGGCCGGCGGCCGCAATCCGAAATTTGCCGGCTTTAATCGTGCGCTGGATGCCCGTCGCCAGGTGGGATCCTTGATCAAGCCGGCGGTCTATCTTACCGCGCTGGAGCAACCGGAGCGCTACACCCTGGCCACCCTGCTGGATGACAGTCCGCTGACCTGGACTGCCCGCAATGGTGATGTGTGGGAGCCGGGCAATTATGACAAGGAGAATCACGGTGAGGTGCCGCTCTACCAGGCGCTTGCACACTCCTACAATATCAGCACCGCCCGGCTCGGGCTGGAACTGGGTGTCGATACCATCGTCAGCACATTACACCGCCTGGGTGTGGAGCAGAAACTCAATCCGTATCCCTCGCTGTTACTCGGTGCGGTGGAGATGTCTCCGTTCCAGGTGACACGCCTGTACCAGACCTTTGCAAGTGGCGGTTTTGTTACGCCGCTACGTGCCATTACGGCTGTGCTGGCTGCTGACAAGACCCCGCTGCAGCGCTATCCACTGAACGTGCGTGCGGCCATCGAGCCGGAATATGCGCACCTGGTCAGCACCGCCATGATGTACGCGGTGCGCCAGGGCACCGGGCAGGCTATCTACCACGCATTACCGTACGAGCGCAGCGTGGCCGGCAAGACCGGTACTACTGATGATTTGCGTGACAGCTGGTTTGCCGCGTTTACCGGTGACCGACTTGGCGTGGTCTGGATCGGGCGCGATGATAACCAGTCGACAGGTCTGACCGGTTCCACCGGTGCACTGCGGGTTTGGCGTGACCTGTTCGTACAGTTCAATGACAGTGCAACGATACAGGCGACAGCGGAAGAAATAGAATATCACTGGATTGATCCGGCCACCGGCCTGTTGGCTGATGCCGCCTGCCTCGATGCCGTACAATTGCCCTTTGTCCCCGGCAGTGCCCCGCAGCAACATTCGCCCTGTGCGCGCGGTCGGGGTGCCCTGCCGGCGGCAGTTGACTGGTTCCAGGAGTTGTTTGAATGACACTGATTAAGTGGTATCGCGCACCCATCCTGTCTGCAGGTCTGGTGCTGTTGATTCAGGGGTGTAGCACCCCGGTTCATTACCCGCCGCGCGACACGCGCCTGCCGCCGCCGGTTATCGAGCAGAGTGTACCGGCTCCAGCGCCGCTGCCGACGCCGCAAGTGGGCATGCCGCAACCGGTGCCGGTCCCGCCACCGGTCACAAAAGAGCAGTCTCCCGCGGTGGTGGCCCTGCTTGGTACGGCTGAACAGCAGGCCAATGCCGGTGACCTTGAAGCGGCCTCGGCATCCCTGGAACGGGCCATCCGCATCGACCCGCGCAACGCGTTGCTGTGGCACCACCTTGCGACTGTGCGACTTTCGCAGGGGGATGCGCCGGCCGCGGAACAGCTGGCTGTGAAGTCCAATAGTCTGGCGCCGGGGAATACCGTGCAGCAGTCACGTAACTGGCAACTGATAGCACGTGCGCGTCGTGCCCAGAATAACGAGAAGGGTGCGGTCGTCGCTGACCAGCGCGCGCGCGAACTGGCGGAGCGCCAGTAATATTTCTCGCACCAGGGCACAGAGAAAACTCTTCCCGGTTACCACGGAATATCTATTGTTGTAGGAGCGGATCTCATCCGCGATATGTTTTTCGGAGAAATCGCGGATGAGATCCGCTTCTGCATCTATATAATTTATTTGAGTTGGATTATTTCCGGAGCCTGTCCCCGAGTAGGCGAGGGCGGGAATGACGGATCTACAGGATATCGCACGAATCAATAACATGTCTGACATCACCGAACTGTTAAGCGAAACCGGGCCGCTGGCCGACAGCGTGAGCGGTTTCGCGCCGCGTGCAGAGCAACAACAGATGGCGGAAGCCACGGCGGCGGTGATGGCTGATGGCGGAAAACTCATTGTCGAGGCGGGTACCGGTACCGGCAAGACCTTTGCCTACCTGATGCCGGCGTTACGTTCCGGTATGAAGGTGATCATCTCCACCGGCACGCGCCATCTGCAGGACCAGCTGTATGGCAAGGACCTGCCGGTAGTACGAGACGCACTCAATTTGCCGGTGCACATTGCCCTGCTCAAGGGGCGTAGCAATTACCTGTGCCGGCACCGGTTGGAGACCGTCGCCAGTGACGGACGCAGGCTGTCAGGACGACAGTTGCATGAGCTGGAGGAGGTGCGTGCCTGGGAGGGTCGCACGAAATACGGTGATATTGCCGAGCTGGGCCTGCTGTCGGAAGACTCGCCGGTGTGGCCGCGCGTGACGTCCACTACCGAGAATTGCCTTGGCCAGGAATGTGAGCATTTTCAGGACTGTTTCGTGATCAAGGCACGTCGCAATGCCCTGGAAGCGGATGTGGTCGTAATCAACCACCACCTGCTGTTTGCCGATATGGCGCTCAGGGAAGAAGGCTTCGGGGAACTGCTGCCGGGCGCCGATGCCTTCATTATTGACGAGGCGCATCAACTGCCGGAGGTGGCGTCGGTATTCTTCGGCACCACGTTGAGCAGCCACCAGTTGCGTGACCTGGCGCGTGACGTGCGTGCCGAACACCTGCGCGAGGCGGGCGATATGCAGGATCTGCCGGATGCAACCGAGCGACTCGATGGCATGGTACATCGACTGCGCCTGGCGCTTGGGCAACAGGACCGGCGTGCGGCGTGGTCCGAGGTGGCTGGCAACGAAGTGCTGCAGGCGATCCTTGAAGAACTGGCCGCTGCCTTGATGCAGTTAAAAGACTGGCTGACTATTGCCGCCGAGCGTGGCAAGGGCCTGGAAAGCTGTCGCCAGCGTGCAGCGCTGTTGCAGGATCGGCTGTCACAGTTGATGGAGCACGGGTCCGGCGAAACCATTCACTGGTTCGAGACCATGCACAGTGCGTTCCGTCTCAACCTGACGCCGCTGAACGTGGCACCGGTATTTCGTAAACATCTCGACACACTGAACAGCGCCTGGGTGTTTACCTCGGCCACACTGGCCGTGGGTAACAGCTTCGAGCATTTCGCTGCACAGCTGGGGCTGGAGGATGCACAGGCCCTTCAGCTGGACAGTCCGTTTGACTATCAGCGTAACGCGTTGCTGTACCTGCCGGATGATATGCCTGATCCCAATGCGGCTCACTATGTCGATGCCGTGGTGAGCTGCGCGCGCGAAGTGCTTGAGGCCAGTGCCGGGCGTGCGTTCCTGCTGTTTACCAGTCACAGTGCCCTGCGCAGGGCAGCTACCCTGCTGGAGAACGACTTCAATTACCCGTTGCTGGTGCAGGGCAGTGCGCCGCGCCAGGAGCTGCTGGAGCAGTTTCGCCGGCTGGGCAATGCCGTGTTGCTGGGCACCAGCAGTTTCTGGGAGGGTGTGGACGTGCGCGGCGAGGCATTATCCTGCGTGATTATAGACAAGCTACCGTTCAGCTCGCCCGGCGATCCCGTGTTGCAGGCGCGCATCGAGGCGTTACGCAAGCAGGGGGTCAACCCGTTCATGGCCTACCAGCTGCCGAATGCCGTGATTACCCTCAAGCAGGGCATCGGCCGGCTGATCCGGGATCATAGTGACCGGGGTGTGCTGGTGTTGTGCGACCCGCGCCTGCGCAGCAAGGGCTATGGGCGTGTGTTCCTGAACAGCCTGCCGGATATGCCGCGCACGCACGCTGTTGACAGTGTCCATGAATTCTTTATCGGCCTAGACTCGACCCGGGTCGAACCACTGCTGTCCAGTCCTTAATATCATTGCGCCATGCCAGCCTGCATCCTTGCCATTGAGACTGCTACCACTGCCTGCTCCGCCGCGTTGCTTGTCGATGGCGATATTCGCGAGCGTTATGCATTGGCACCGCGCCAGCATGCCACGCTGATACTGCCGATGATCGAGTCATTGCTGGTCGAGGCGGGGATCGCGGTGGCGCAACTCGATGCCGTTGCGTTCGGGCGCGGGCCAGGTTCGTTTACCGGTGTGCGTATCGCTGCCAGTATCGTGCAGGGTATCGCATTTGCCGCCGAACGACCGGTGCTGCCGGTGTCCACGCTGGCGGCACTGGCGCTGGGTGGACAGCGCGAGACCGGTCAGGCCAGGGTGCTGGCAGCGCTCGATGCCCGCAAGGACGAAGTCTACTGGGGTAGTTACCTGCACACGGACGCTGGCACGCTTGAGCTGCAGGGTGAGGAGGTGGTTTGTGCAGCTGCCGATATTGCAGTGCCGGCAGCCGGTGACTGGGTCGGGGTAGGCAGTGGCTGGGACAGTTATGGCCCTGCGTTGTTACAACGGCTGGGTGATCGCGTGGTGCGGGTGATGCCGGACCTTGAGCCGCGTGCCATGGATGTAGCGCATTTGTCAGTCGATGCCTTCGAGCAGGGGCGGGCAGTCAGTCCGGAGCAGGCCATTCCCGTGTATCTGCGCAACAACGTGGCAGATGTGAAACGCACCTGATCCGGGTAGCGCGTAATGCTAGAGCGCGCCGCTGTCACGCAGTAACCGGTAGACCGCTTCCGCAATCTGTTTGTACCCGTCTTCGTTAGGGTGGATGGGGTCAGACTTTAGACTGTTGTCGGATTCCACCGCAGGAATGATGTCGCCCTCGTAGGGCATGGCATACTCTTTCGCCAGCTGTTCATAGAGTTCCGCTGATTTCATCAGGAACAGTCCTGGCCGTGGTACACCCAGCAATACCACCGGGATGCCGCGCGAACGGGCAGCCACCAGCATGGCCTGCAGGTTGTTGCGGGTGGCATTCGGATCAAGTTTGCGTAGCAGGTCGTTGCCACCATGACACAGTATCAGCAGGCCGGGTTGATATTTGTCCAGCAACCCGGGCAGACGTTGCCGGCCGCTGGAGGTGACTTCGCCAGGGACCCCGGCGTTAATGACCTCTCTGCCAATCAACTGCGCGAGTCGCAGCGGGTAACTTTGCGCCCTGTCTGCGCCGGTGCCGTAGGTCAGGCTGTCCCCAAAGGCGAGGATGACGGCATCCGGCGACAGGCGCGGTAGCCGCGATGTGTTGTCAGTGCAGGCCAGCGCAAGGCAGGCCAGCATGACGTACAGGGTAATCTTGATGGGGTATAGTCGCATGCGATTAACAGTGACCTGCGGATGTTGTTAGTCCCGTGCTGGAATGGCGCCTGTACTTTAACTGATGGAGTGGAGAAATTCCGATGAAACGGTTTGCGATTTTGTTTGTGTTGCTGGTGGCCAGTGGCGTGACACGTGCAGATGTGCCGGGCGTGTTGCACTGGGATTCTGCCCATGACCTGGAAGTTGTCTACAATAGTGTTTATAAGTCATTGGAAGAAAATCGGTTTTTCGTGGTATTTGAGCCGAATATCGGGCGTAACCTGGCAGGTTTTGCGGAGCGCTGGGGCGACGACTACAACCGTAACGGTTTGCAGGGTATTCGCGCCATGGTGTTCTGTAATGGCTGGTATGCGAACCAGGTCAGTAACCTCGAACCGCAGTTGCTGGCGCTGTGTCCATTACACCTGAGCGTGTACCGGCAGGGTGATCGCACGCACGTGGTATTCGTGCGACCAGGCCTTGTCGGCAAGGACAGCAAGGCGGAAGCGCTGTTACAGGAACTGGAAGCCGATGTCAGCAAGGCAATCGAGCAGGGACTGTCGGCTACACAACCATGACATCACTGCCACCACAGGGTAATTGCGGGGATATAGGTAATCAGCGCCAGCCACATTAACATCAGCAGCAGGAACGGCAGTGCAGAACGGAACAGTATCAGTACCGGTTTGCCGAAACGCTGGCTGGCAATGAACAGGTTGATGCCGACTGGCGGTGTGCTGTAACCGATCTCCAGGTTGGCAAGAAAGATTATGCCAAGGTGTACCGGGTTGATGCCGTAGCTTGCGGCGATTGGCAGAATCAGTGGCACCACGACCACGGTTGCGGAAAAGATATCCATCATGCAACCGACAATCAGCAGGAACACATTCAGCAGCAACAGGAACTGCAATTGCGAATCGATATGCGCTTCCATCCAGCCAAGGATTTTCATTGGCACCTGGGCGTCGATCAACAGGTTGGTCAGGCCCATTGCGACACTCAGGATGATCAGTATGCTGCCCACCAGTACGGCGGTGTCTCGTAACAGTTCAGGCAGGTGCGTTACCAGCCGAATCTCGCGGTGAATGACGCTCTCAAGCAGTAACACGTAAATGGCGGTGCAGGCAGATGCCTCGCTGATGGTTACGAAACCACCAAAGATGCCGACGATCACCCCAACCGGCAGCAACATATCCCAGACGCTTTCGCGTAGCGCCTCGGCCAGTGTGCTGAATGAGAAGCGGTGTCGTGGCGCCGCGGTGCGTCGGCCTATGTACAGGCAGTACAGGCCGAGAATCACTATCAGTAACAGGCCGGGGACGACACCGGCCAGGAACATCTGGTCGATACTGACGCCGGCAACAATGCCGTACAGCAGGATAGCGAGACTGGGCGGAAACAACAGGCCGAGCGAGCCGGATGTGGTCAGCAGTCCGAGGTTGAAACGCTCGTGATAGCCTGCGTGCAACAGCATTGGCATCATCATCCCGCCCAGTGCGAGGATGGTTACACCCGATGCGCCGGAAAACGCTGTGAAGAAGGCGCACGAGGCAAGTGCAACGCCGGCCATGCCGCCGGGCAGCCAGCCGACCAGCGCGTTGAACAACTGGATCATGCGCTGTGGCGCGCCACCGGCCGCAAGGATTACCCCTGCAAATGTGAATAGCGGGATGGCGGTCAGGTAGGGCGAGGCTGCCAGTCGGTTGAGTTCCACGGCCAGCAGTGCCGGATCGAGCCCGGCATTGAACGTTGCCAGCAGGCTGCCAGCTCCCAGTGCGATGAACAGCGGGATGCCGAGCAGCGCAAGGATGACCAGGAACGCGACCAGCAGCAGTGTCATGACGCGTCGTCGTCAGCCGGGGAAAACAGCCCGCCGAGCAGGAAGTGCACTGTCAGCAGGCAGAAGCCGAATGGAGTGATCAGAGCAAGAATGGATGCCCAGCGTTCGTGTTCGGCGACGTATTGCCAGTCATCGTACCAGAAGCGCATGGCCGCCCAGGCCAACGCAGCACACACCGGCGCGGAGAGCAGGTACAACGGAGAACGCAGTCGCTTTACTTGTTCTGTATCCAGGCAGGCCGCAACGGCGTCAATACGAATATGCCGGTGCTGTTCGACGGCCAGTGCGGCGCCGAAGAAGGTAACGTACAGCACCAGGTAGCGTGCCAGTATGTCTGCGCTGGGTATGCCGCTGTCGAACAGGTTACGCAGCAGGACCTGGCCGAATACCACCAGCAGTAACAGCAGCAACGAGCTGCCGGCCATGAACGTGTCCATGCGCAAGAGTGAATGCCGCAGGGAGGTCGCCCATGCGGGTTCAGTGCGCAGCATCGGCCGGTTCCGCAACGGGTTGGGCGCGATATTCTGCCAGCCACTCCCTGACCCTGCGGACAGTTGCAGCGGGAAGGTAGCCGTCCTCCATCAGCTGCTCGGCGGCCTGGTCGCTGATGCGCTTGATCTCGCCGGATTTGAGGTCATCCTCGCCTTCCACCAGCGTGATGCCGCGTGCCTGCAGCAGTTGCATGCCTTCCAGATTGTCGCGGCGTGTAGCGGCAACCAGTTTTTCGCCGGTTTCTATGCCGGTGCGCTTGAGTAGTTTCTGCAGATCCTGTGGCAGGTTCTGGTAGAAACGGCGTGAAACAACCAGCGAGCCAATGCCATTGGCCATCGGTACATTGGTTATGTATTTCGTTTTCGCAAACCACTGCAGGGCAATGGCGCCCAGGGGTGGGGCGTACACGGTATCGATCATGCCGGTCGACAGGCTGGTGTAGACATCGATGATGGACAGTGGCACCGGCGCCAGCTCGCTGGCATCGAAGAACGCCTTTGCGAGCGGATCACCCTGCCAGTACCAGATGCGTCTCTCCTTGAGGTGCTCGAGTTTTGTAATGGGTTCCTTCGAAAAGAAGTGAATAAAGCCAACTTCCATCCAGCCAAGCAGTTCATAGCCGTTGTCACGGTAACCCTGTTCGATCTCCGGCATGAAGCGTTCGCGTACATAATCGATTTCGGCACCGTTATTGAACAGGAAAGGCAATTCCAGTGCCCGGGTTGGTGAATAGATGTGACCAATGCCATAGCCGGTAAAGGCGCCGCCGTGTAACTGTCCGAAACGGATCTTTTTCAGCACGTCCGGCTCGTCACCCTGTACGCCGCCGGGGTAGATCTTGAACACCAGGCGTCCGTTGCTCTCGGTCTTCACCGTCTCCGCCCATTCCTCCAGCAGCTTGGCCCAGCTGGTACCGTCGGGAGCCAGGGTTGCAAACTTCAGCTCCCATGTTTTTTCCGCCTGTGCCGGGTTGGCGAGCAGCAGGACTGTAAGCCAAAGCAGCCGACCGATCCGTTTGATGGATATGTCACTCAAAACCAGTCACCCTCGCGCTCAAGCAGTATGGCTGCGCGCTGCCTGGCAATGGTGTTGGCCAGCGCCATCTCCGGGTACAGGTTATCTCCGGCCGCTATGATATTGCTCAGTGTGCGGTGAAAGGCATCGCGATTCAGTTGCTGGCGATACAGGTATTCAGCTTTCAACATATCGACCAGTAACAGCTTGTTGTTGTTGATTTCGGCCGCGCGCTGGAAATGTTTGTCGGAACGTGCAAAATCACCGCCCAGCAGGGGAGAGCGTCCGCCGTAGTAAACACCAAAGAACAGGTGTGGGCCGCCGTGGTAAAAGGTCTCGTCCAGTTCCAGCACCCGCTGCATGAGTGTCGCTGCGACGCCGAGTCCGGCAACGCCGGTAACATTGTCACGGTTTTGATCAACCCACTTGCCGAGACAGGAAGCACTCCAGAATAGCGCCGGTACTGCATCCTTGCCAAGCCTGGCAGTCGCTTTCTCTAATACCTCGGTACTGGTGGTCTCCGGATCGATGGCCAGCCCGGCCTGTTCCAGAGCCTGGCGCGCATGTGTGTAACAGCGCCTGTATAACTGTGCGGCGCGCGTGCCGTCTTCCATTTCTATGAAGCCGTAGCTGTAACCGTAGAAGCCCTCGGCGGCATATAGTCGCAGCACCCGGTTCCCCGGGTCTTCCAGTAACATGCCTTCCAGCAGTTTCAGGTTGGCGGGCATGGCCTCGCGCGCCAGTTGCAGGTCTGTCTCGCGGTTCATGGACGCGATGCCACTGTCGAGAATTTCCTGGGTGCCACGTACCGCCATCTGGCCCATGGAACAGGCCGAGAGCAGCAGCGGCAGGACAATGCATGCTGCCAGGCGTTTGACAGCCAGGTATTGGTGCAGGTGTACAGTGCAGGGTGTGTTCATACCAGCCTCAGCCTAACAGGTTATTAAGAATATCCTCGTAGATTACGGATAAGTCATCGAGTTCCGCAACCTTTACACATTCATTGACTTTATGAATGGTGGCGTTCACCGGTCCCAGTTCGACAACCTGGGCGCCGGTTGGTGCAATAAATCGTCCGTCCGAGGTGCCACCACTGGTGGACAGTTCGGTCTCGATGCCGGTAACCGTGGCTATCGCGCTACGCGCAGCGTCGACCAGTGCACCGGCCGGTGTCAGGAATGGCTGACCGGACAGTTTCCATGTCAGCGTGTAGTGCAGGTCATGCTGCTTCAGAATTTTCTCCACGCGTGTTCGAATGGACTCGGCAGTGGATTCTGTTGAGAAACGCAGGTTGAACAACACATTCACTGTGCCGGGGATGACATTCTCGGTGCCGTCACCCGCCTGGATATTCGATATCTGGAATGTAGTGGGAGGGAAATGCTCGTTGCCGTTATCCCATTCCACGGCTGCCAGTTCAGCCAGCGCCGGGGCGGCCCGATGGATCGGGTTATCGGCCAGTTGCGGGTAGGCGACGTGACCCTGCTGGCCATGAATCGTCAGGATGCCGTTCAGCGAGCCGCGTCGGCCGTTCTTGATTATGTCACCCGCGTGCTCCTGGCTGGAGGGTTCTCCGACCAGGCACCAGTCTATTTTTTCCCCGCGTCCTTCAAGCTGTTCCACGACCTTTACCGTGCCGTTGACCGACGGTCCTTCCTCGTCACTGGTGATCAGGAAGGCAATCGATCCGGTATGGTCCGGGTGTGCGGTGACGAAGCGTTCGCAGGCGGTCACCATGGCGGCGATGCTGCTCTTCATGTCGGCGGCACCGCGACCGTACATTTCGCCGTCTCTCAATGTTGGTATGAACGGATCGGAGTCCCACGCCTCCAGCGGACCGGGCGGGACCACGTCGGTGTGTCCGGCAAAGGCAAACAGCGGCGCCGAGGTGCCGCGTCGCGCCCACAGGTTGTCGACCTCGCCAAAGCGCAGGTGTTCGATAACGAAACCGAGTTTTTCCAGCCGTTCTGCCAGCATGTCCTGGCAGCCGGCATCCTCGGGGGTGACCGAGGCGCGTGCAATCAGTGCCTGTGCCAGTTCCAGCGTAGAGCTCATGCGCTGTCCTTTACTCTGAAAATGGACCTGTAGCTTTCAGTGCTGAAGCCCAGGTGCAGTTGTCCGTGGTCATCCAGTAGCGGGCGCTTGATGATGGCGGGCTGCTCCAGCATGATTTTTAATGCGCTGCTCCCGTCGATACTGTCGCGCACAGCCGCTGGCAGTTTGCGCCAGGTGGTCCCGCGCCGGTTCAGCAGTTGCTCCCATCCGAGCTGCCGTTCCCAGCCCCGCAGCATCTTGCTGTCCAGCCCATCCCTGCGCAGGTCGTGAAACCGGTAGTCGATGCCCTGCTCATTCAGCCAGTGGCGCGCCTTCCTGACCGTGTCGCAGTTACTGATGCCGTACAGTGTCGTCATTAAATATCGCGCAGCAGTTCGTTGATACCGACTTTGCCGCGAGTCTTTTCATCGACCTTCTTCACAATCACCGCGCAGTACAGGCTGTACTTGCCGTCCTTCGACGGCAGGTTGCCGGAAACCACCACCGAGCCGGCCGGCACGCGGCCGTACAGGACTTCGTCGTTTTCCCGGTCATAGATGCGCGTGCTCTGACCAATGTACACGCCCATGGAGATCACCGAGCCTTCCTCGACGATTACGCCTTCTACCACCTCCGAGCGTGCACCGATGAAGCAGTTGTCCTCGATGATGGTGGGCGCGGCCTGCACCGGCTCCAGTACGCCGCCGATGCCGACGCCGCCGGACAGGTGCACGTTCTTGCCGATCTGGGCACAGGAGCCGACCGTGGCCCAGGTATCGACCATGGTACCGCTGTCGACATAGGCACCGATGTTGACGTAGGAGGGCATCAATACTGCGCCGGAGGCGATAAAGGCGCCCTTGCGGGCGGTCGCCGGCGGCACCACGCGCACGCCGCCTTCACGGAATTCGCGCGAGTTGGTATCGGCATATTTCGACGGCACCTTGTCGTAATAGTTGGTGAAGCCGCCCTTGATGAAGACATTGTCCTCGATGCGGAATGACAGCAACACGGCCTTTTTTAGCCAGTCATTGACCACCCAGCCGCCGTCCTTTTTCTCGGCCACGCGTGCCACACCCCGGTCGAGCATATCGATGGCTTCCAGCGTGGCCTCCTTGACGTGGGTTTCCACGCTGCGCGGGGTAATGTCGGCGCGGCGTTCAAAGGCCTCTTCGATGGTTGCCTGTATGTCGCTCATTGCTCTGCTTCTCCGGGGTATCAGGTATATAAAGTGATAAAGCGCTAATAATAACCGCTACAGCGCTTGAATACAGGATTTAATACGCTCGGCGGCCTCGATGCAGTCTTCCAGTGGAGCGACCAGTGCCATGCGCACGTGGTTGCTGCCCGGGTTGCCGGAGCCGGTATCGCGTGACAGGTAACTGCCGGGTAGCACCGTGACATGCTGCCGTGCATGGAGCTTGCGCGTGAACACATCATCGGCGACCGGGGTTTGTGGCCACAGGTAGAAACCGGCGTCCGGGGACTGCACATCCAGTGCCGGGACAAGGACATCAAGTACGGCTGAGAATTTCGCATGGTACTGGCGACGGTTTTCCTCGACATGGTGTTCGTCCTGCCAGGCGCGGATACTGGCAGCCTGCGTGGCCGGTGGCATGGCGCAGCCATGGTAGGTGCGATAACGCAGGAAATCCTTTACCAGGGCCGCATCGCCGGCTACAAAGCCGGAGCGCAGGCCGGGTGCGTTGGAGCGCTTGGACAGACTGTGAAACACCATGCAGCGGCGATAGTCTTCACGCCCCATCGCCTGCGCGGCCTGTAACAGGCCCGGTGGCGGTGTAGCACCGACCGGGTAGATCTCCGAGTAACATTCATCCGAGGCAATCACGAAATCGTAACGGTCGGCGAGTTCGATCAACTGTTGCAGTTGCCCGATGGGCATCACCGCGCCGCTCGGATTGCCTGGAGTGCAGATATACACAAGCTGGCAGCGCGACCAGGTCGATACCGGGACGGCATCCAGGTCGGGCCGGTAGCCGGTCGCGTGCGTGGTGTTCATGAAATACGGTTCGGCTCCGGCCAGCAGCGCGGCGCCTTCATAGATCTGGTAAAAGGGGTTCGGCATCGCCACCAGCGGCCTGTCGCCCCGGTCGATCACGCACTGTGCAAAAGCAAACAGTGCTTCGCGCGTGCCGTTTACCGGCAGTACCTGGCTTTCCGGGTCGATGCCGGCAGTGGAGAGGCCAAAACGCCGTGTCAGCCAGCCCGCAATGGCCGCGCGTAATTCAGCCGTGCCGCGCGTCAACGGGTAACGAGACAGGCCGTGCAGGTGCTCGATGACGGCTTCAGTGATAAAGCCGGGCGTCGGGTGGCGCGGTTCGCCGATGGATAGCTTGATTTCCTGCAATGCTTCCGGCGGGGTGACTCCATCGAACAGTTTTGCCAGCCGCTCGAATGGGTAGGGCTGTAACAGGGACAGGTCGGGGTTCATGATTGTGTTCGTTGTCCTGGTTCGGGAGTGCAGGCGGGGAGGCGACGTAAATTACTTGCCTTTCCTGTCGTCGGGATGAAAGTATAAAGGAAGCCATGAACTCGTCCAATCCGGAAAACCGCCTGCTACCGGTGCTCAGCCTGCTGTTTGCCGCCACCCTGTGGGGTGTGGTGTGGTATCCGTTGCGCCTGCTCGAAGAGCAGGGCCTGATGGGGGCCTGGAGCGCGCTGGTCAGCTACGGTGCCGCGCTGGGCGTGTTCCTGTGGGTGTTTGCACGCGATATTTCTGTCCTGAAAAAGAATGCCCTGCCGTTGTTGCTGATGGGGTTGAGCGCTGGCTGGTGCAATGTGGCCTTCATTATGGCGGTGCTGGACGGCAACGTGGTGCGCGTGCTGCTGCTGTTTTACCTGTCACCGTTCTGGGCGGTGTGCCTGGGCTGGTTGCTGCTCGATGAGAAACTGGATGCACGTTCACTGCAAGTATTTGTGATTGCCGTCGTCGGTGCGCTGATCATGCTATGGAACGAAGACGTCGGTATGCCCTGGCCCCGTGACCATGCCGACTGGCTGGCGGTGTCGGCCGGGCTTGCCTTCGCATTGAGTAATGTCTTTGTGCGGCGCATGCAGAACGTTGACGTGTTGCTGAAATCGGTTTGCAGCTGGAGCGGAAACGTCCTCGTGGCACTGGCATGGATTGTTGTCAGCCAGGTTGGTGTGCCGGATGTGGCGCCACAGGTGTACGGCTGGGCGGTACTGCTGGGCCTTGGCGGTTTCCTGATGATGACGCTTACTGTGCTATATGGTGTGACACACATGCCGGTACACCGCTCGGCAGTCATCCTGCTGTTCGAGCTGGTCGCCGGTGCCGTGTCCTCGCAGCTGCTCACCGATGAGGTTATCCTGCTGCGCGAATGGGTCGGTGGTGCCATGATCATCCTGGCAGCCTGGCTGGCGGCGCGTATTCACGCGGAAGGTGAGACGTGATACGCATCATCGGCTTCAATCATGTCAGTTTGCTGGTTACCGATACGCAACGTGCGCTCGGCTTCTATCACGGCGTGCTCAATCTCCCGGTCATTCATGACCGCCCAGAGCTGGGATTCCCTGGCGCCTGGCTGGATGCCGGTAACGGCCAGCAGATTCATCTGCTGGAGATCCAGGAAAAAACAACTGGCGAGTTGCCTGAACACGGTGATCGGGATCGTCACTTTGCCATGGACATTACTGATCTCGACGCAGCGATTACTGCGCTGGATACAGCTGACATCGACTACACCCTGAGCCGCTCCGGGCGTCGCGCGCTGTTTTGTCGTGATCCGGACGGGAATGCAATTGAGCTGGTTGAGGTGTAGCTGCGAATCAGGTGTCGTCGGTAACTTGCTGTTTTCATATGCCTGTGTGCCGACAGATTGGCTATCCCACTCTCATCCATAAACTTGCCGGGAATCGTTAATCCACGCTGAGGTGGTTCTTATCCTGAATGTCTGGAAACGACTGCCAGCTCAACCGGTCGACGCCAGACCCGAAGGGCTATGTCGGCTTATTAGCTGGTTATTGATCTATCTTGCGACGAACCCGCCACAGACCAAGAGAGGAAATGAGGGCTAGTAGTAACCACAGATCGCCCGCCTTCCAGGCAGAGGTTGTTTTGTGGTCGAGGCTGCATCCGCCGCCCCCACCAGCGTTTACTGGTCGCAGAAACCAATTCACCACCTCAAGCAACTCGGCGTCTGGGATGCCGGCCATCAAGCTGGGGTCGATGTCAAGGTATGAGTTGAACATGGCGGCGTTGACAGTTGCGCCTGCAACCGTGTTGCCCAGCCCTACAATGTCGCCGACCCCGGTAAAGAACAGCAGTTGGCGCCTGGCGTTGGTAGGGACGCTGATGTCAAAGGTGGCAGCAATGCCTTTATCTCCGCCGCAGCCAAAAACTGTTGTGGCTACGGAGGAGGGCGGAACGTCGGCTAGCTGCCCCCAGAGTACAGAAGTGTTAACCGGGTCATTGGGTCCGCCGTCTGAGGTAACCACCCAGTAGTCGTCGGTGCCAAACACAGCATCAAGGGAGGACGTGGCCTCAATCGTAAAGGTGCTCGCACCGGAGTTCACAGCCATGTCGACCGACGCATTGATCGTTACCGGGGTAGGGTTCTGGAAGATGACCCGGACCCTTCCTGCCTGTACCACGTCAGAGAAGGCATACTCCACTGACACATTCAGCCCTGACATTACAACAGGCCCTGCGAGGATAGTGTTGCCTGTTAGGTCAACAGAGCCCGGGGCGTCAAAGATGGCGCCGTCCACCCAGATCGAGTGGGCGTTGTCGTACGCGTCAGTGCTCCCGTCAGCGCTGGTAGCGTCTTGTATGGTGAGCCCTGATGTTTGATCGCATACCCCGGAAAAAGCATTGCCGGAGCTGGTGCCTCCGGTGTTCGTTACTTCCCAATTGAGGGCCCCCAGGCCGGGGGCGATACTCTGCGGTAATGCTGCAGGTACAGCTAGAGCGCTTGATGAGCTAACTACAACAAATATTAGGAAAGTGATGGATGTTATTATTTTCTCCATGGAAAAATCCCCGCTTGCTATTAAATGCCTGCACTCAATATAGCTCAAATATGCTGAAATTCCGACTAAATGGCAACTTCCGACCCAAGGCGGACGTTTATTAATAACAAATATAAACAATTGGTTAACGGTGTTTCCCAGTATATTCCTTTCAATTCTTGCATTAACTGACGCTTCTACTATGCTGAGACGGATTAACCGGATTTATAACCGGGGAATAATCAAATTGGGGAGAGCGTCATGGAAGGCACAAGACTGGCAAGGACTGCTGTCCTCGCAATAATTATCTTTTTCACTGGTTGCGATAACGACAATACCGTACCCGTCGCCGATGCCGGTCCGGACCAGACAGAAGGTATCATTGCGGGCGACGTGGTGATACTGGATGGCAGTGGCTCGAGTGATGCGGACGGCCACAATCTGACCTACCTGTGGTCTTTTGTCAGCGTGCCGGCCGGCAGTACAGCTGAATTTGATGACGCCACCAGCGAGACCCCCGCCTTCACCGCGGACCTGGTTGGCACCTACGTGGTGGAACTGGTGGTGAGTGACGGCCCCCTTGACAGCCTCCCGGACGAAGTGACTGTCATCGCTGTCGCACCGGCACCCACCGTGACCATCACGACGCCGGAACCCCTGAGCCTGTTCACGGAAACCCCGATTACTGTTGAAGGCACGGTGGATGACCCCCTCGCCACGATCACGGTCAACGGCACTGATACACCGAACGACAATGGCAGCTACAGCGCTACAAATATCGAGCTGGTGGAAGGCAGCAACACCGTGACAGTGATTGCGACCAACAGCACCGGCCAGGGCGAGGACAGCGTGACCGTGATCCTAAAAACACAGGATGGCCCGGTCATGAGCATCACCTCCCACAGGAGTGGGTTTACCGCGGGCCACGTCTTTGACGGCTGCCCGCCGGCCGAGCCGGCCAGCATCCCGGCACGGGTCCATGGCACCCTCACCACCGAGAACGGCCCGCCGACAGTTGACGTCAATGGCGTGACTGCCACGGTCACCGAGCTGGCGGCAAACCCTCTGCTGGTCGCGTTTTGCAACAGATTCCCCAATGCTGATATCTGCAGCATCCTGGACAATACCCGTTACAGCTTTTCCGCTGATATCGATTTGAGCGTGGGAGCGCAGACGATCACGGCGACAGGCACCGATACGGCGGGCGGCAGCACGAGTGTTGCCGTCAACGGGGCTGCCGACTACTGCTATATTGCCGAAGAAGGTGTGGCGCAAGCCTGTCCCTCGGCCGGCAATGGCCCTGCAGTCCGTGGCAACAACCAGACCAAGCGATGTCACGCCGTTGATGGCTGTTCAGCGTACGTCTTCGACAATGGGCCGGTAGTATTGTTAGGTCTTAACAACAACCCCATGCCGCTGGCCGTGCACAACCAGGTTCCGATCGAGTTCGGTGATGGCGAAGTGCCGCCAGAAGAGTTCTTTGTCCACGGACAGGACCCGGCAAGGAAACTCGGCTGCAACATGCATGACGTCTGTTACCAGACCTGCGTACCTGTGAATCAAAGGGCGGCGTGCGATGATGAGATGTACGAAATCAACAAGGCAAAATGCCGGCAGGCCTATCCCGCGACCTGTCCCTACACTATATTGGATACCGACATACCGGACCCGTCGATATGCCCTTGGTGGCTGGTTGAGAAGATCAGTTGCTTTGACTGGGCATTGCGCTACCGTGCCGGGCTCGGTCTGCTTGGCGGGTCTGCCTATGATGAGCGACAAGGGCAGTATTGCCAGTAATTGCTATGGGTTGATTCCCATCGATCGCCAGCTATTTTTAAACGGGCTGCTATCGATATAAAAAGGATATTTTAAACCGCAACCTGACCGTCAGGAGTCCCGCATCAGCGGGGTTCTTCCTGACTGGCGAACGTCCGGTTCTGGCCGGAAGCAGACGTTTGGGTACAATCCTGCTTCATGGGTCTTGTCCGTAGCTCAGGAAACGGTCTGTTCTGACCCCAGGTAACGCTCTATTGCCTGCTCCAGGCACGCAAACTGTTTTTCATCAGTCAGTGGCCTGTTGTCAAGATCGGTGATGTAGTACACGTCTTCCGCGCGCGCACCGAGTGTGGCGATCTTGGCATTCCAGAGTCTGACATTGCAATCGGCAAAGGCACGTCCAATGCGGGACAGCAGGCCGGGGCGGTCCGCGGTTATCAGTTCCATAACCGTGCGTGGATCGTGTTCGTCCTGCTTGAAGCTGACGTGCGTCCTGATCGGGAAGTGCCGGTACTGACGCGGTGCGCGACGTGTTACATGCCAGTGTCTGTCGCTGTCGCCGCTGTCAATGGATGTCTTCAGGGTGTTGCGGATTTCCTCCCTTCTGCGCTCACCCTCTACCGGTCCACCGTTTTCTTCCAGCACGTGAAAGGTGTCGAGGATATGGCCGTCCTCGGTAGTGATAACACCTGCATCGACCACGTTCAGGCCAAGCTGGTCAAGTGTTGCCGTGATGCGGCTGAACAGGCGGTCCTGGACGTGGGCATAGATAAAGATCTCGGTGCCGCCGCGCTCGCTTACGGACTCGATGTTGATAATGCTCCCGCTGTCTTCGTTATGCTCCTCCAGCAGACGTGTGTGCTGGGCGATCTGCCAGGGCAGGTGGCGCAGGAAGTACTCATCACCGAATCGGTCCCACAGTGCCGCGTGGTCGACGGCCGTCCCGTCGAGGAATTCAATTGCCGCCTCCTGCACCCTCTGGATTTGCTCGGAGCGTTCCATCGGGTCTTGCAGGCCACGCTGCAGTGCGCGTCGGGTATTGTGGTAGAGCTGCTTGAGAAGTGCGTCTTTCCAGCTATTCCATAGTTCCGGGTTGGTGCCGCGAATATCGGCGACGGTCAGCAGGTAGAGATAGTCAAGATGCACCGTGTCATGGACGGCTTCTGCAAAGCGGTTGACCACCATCGGATCACTGATGTCCTGGCGTTGTGCGGTGGAGGACATGAGCAGGTGGTTCTCGATCAGCCAGGTGACCAGGTCGGTATCGTAGTTGCTGAGATCATGACGTTCGCAGAATTCACGGGCATCGACTCCGCCGAGCTCGGAGTGATCACCGCCACGGCCCTTGGCAATATCATGGAACAGTCCCGCAACATACAACAGTTCCGGTTTTGGCAATATGCCAACCACGTGACTGCAGAGCGGAAACTCTTTCTCGAACTCCGGCACGGTGAAACGGCGCAGGTTGCGCACCACGGTCAGGATGTGTTCGTCTACGGTGTAGATATGAAACAGGTCGTATTGCATCAGGCCGACGATATGCTCGAAGGCGGGCAGGTAGGCGGCCAGTACCCCGTACACGTTCATGCGACGCAGTTCGTGCGTCAGGCCGCTCGGCTGGCGGAGGATCTCCATGAACAGGCTGCGGGCACGAATGTCGTGACGGAATTCGTCGTTGATCAGGTGCCGGTGTTCGCGAATGGCGCGGATGGTGTCTGCCCGCACACCCTCCAGTTCCGGGTGCTGCTCCATTAGCAGGAAAACCTCCAGCAGGGCGACCGGGTTATAGCCAAAGATGCCGGCATTCACGGCTTCCAGGTAGCCATTACGTGCCTGAAAGCGCTTGTTGAGGACTAGCGGTTCGCCGGGGCCCTCCGGAAACAGGATCTCCTCGTGAAACAGTTGCAGCAGCATTTCATTCAGCCGGCTGAGCTCCATGATGGTGCGGTAATACTGCTTCATGAAGGCCTCGACGCCGAGGCGATTTTCATCGTTGCGGTAGCCAAACTGTTCGGCCAGGGTGCGCTGGTAATCGAACAGCAGGCGGTCCTCGCCGCGCCCGGTCAGCATGTGCAGTGCAAAACGGATCTTCCACAGTTGCTCGCGACCCTCAACCAGGGTCTGGTATTCCTCGTGTGTCAGGAACCTGTGTTGTACCAGTTGTTCCAGCGAGGCCGTACCAAAATGCCGGTTGGTCACCCAGGTGATCATCTGGATATCGCGCAGTCCCCCGGGGCCTTCCTTGATGTTCGGTTCCAGGTTGTAGCCGGTGTCGTGATACTTGCGGTAGCGCGCGCGTTGTTCCTCGACCTTTGCCGTGAAGAAGTCCCGGTTGGGCCAGATGCGTTCGGCGCCGGTGGCATCCTGCATGCGCGCAAACAGCGCGTCAGATCCGGCCAGCAGTCGCGCCTCCATCAGGTTGGTGACCACGGTGATGTCTGCCAGTGATTGCTCAACACAGTCGGCAACCGTGCGCACGCTGTGGCCGACCTCCAGTCCGATATCCCAAAGGAAAGTCAGTAGTACTTCCAGCCTGGCGTTGAACTGCTCACCGGCCTCGTCCGGCAGTAACAGCAACAGGTCGATGTCGGAGCCCGGCATCAATTCGCTGCGCCCGTAGCCGCCCACGGCAGCCAGTGCCAGCGTGTCAGTCGCTGTGCCCATGTGCAGCCGCCAGGCCTGCACCAGGATATGGTCAACCAGCCAGGAGCGCGCGAGTAGCAGGGTGTGCGTGTTGCAGCCGGCGTCGAATTTTTCCTTGATGACGGCGCGGCCGGATTTCAGGCAGGTCTTGCAGGCGGTCAGTCGTGCGGCACCGGCATCCTGCATGTTGGCCAGGGGTGCCAGGTCAAACCATGTTTCGAAGTCTTCTTGTTCCGCTGGCGCTGTCTGGTGCGTGCTCATGAGCGCAGGCGTGTCAGATTTCATCGCCGGGCAGGCAGGTGAGCACCTCGTGCCCGTCCTCCGTTACCAGGATGGTGTGTTCCCACTGTGCTGACTGGCTGTGGTCCTTGGTTACCACGGTCCAGCCGTCCGGTAGCAACCGGGTATGACGTTTGCCGGCATTGACCATCGGTTCGATAGTGAAGGTCATGCCGGGCTCGAGGCTCAGGCCGGTGTCCGGTTTGCCATAATGCAAAACCTGTGGATCCTCGTGAAATTCCCGACCGATGCCATGGCCACAGTACTCGCGCACTATGGAGCAGTTGTTGGTTTCGGCATGTTCCTGGATGGCGTGGCCGATGTCACCGAGACGCACCTGCGGTTTCACCATATCAACGCCGATACGCATGCACTCGTGGCTGATGCGGGCCAGGCGTTCGGCTGCGACAGTGGGTTCACCAGCAAAAAACATTTTGCTGGTATCGCCGTGGAAGCCGTCCTTGATGACCGTGATGTCGATGTTCACGCTGTCGCCCTTTTTGAGTTTCTTATCCCCCGGGATGCCATGGCAAACAACGTGATTGACCGAGGTGCAGATCGACTTTGGAAAGCCGCGGTAATTGAGCGGGGCAGGGATGGCCTGCTGTACGTTGACGATGTAGTCGTGACAGATGCGGTCGAGTTCCAGGGTGGTGATGCCGGGTTGTACGTGTGGCCGGATCATCTGCAGGACCTCGCCCGCCAGCTGGCCGGCGATGCGCATTTTCTCGATCTCTTCCGGTGTCTTTATGGTGACTGGCATCCAGGTTCCTGGTTTCTGGTGGTTTGTCCGGTAATACGGGAGGGTATCCGGATTGCTGAACAGCCGAGTGTATGGTATAAAGGCGGGCTTGTTAAGTGGCCCATTCCGGGGTACTGACAAAATACACACATGTGCCGGCACATACAGCAGGGTGCCCGGTCGACCGCGAGGTCACCCGGGTTGTTGTTATGGAGCACATGGAAGACCAACCCGAAATTTGGAGAAGTAGACAATGGCAGATATCACTATGCGCCAGATGCTTGAAGCTGGCGTGCACTTTGGTCACCAGACCCGTTACTGGAACCCGAAGATGGCACCGTACATCTTTGGCGAACGTGGCAAGATCCACATCATCAATCTGGAAAAGACCCTCCCGCTGTTCAATGATGCGATGAATTTCCTCGGCAGCATGGTCGCCAATGGCGGTACCGTGCTGTTTGTTGGCACCAAGCGTTCTGCGCAGACTGCAATCATGGAGAACGCGTCTCGTTGCGGTATGCCTTATGTGAACCACCGCTGGCTTGGCGGCATGCTCACCAATTACAAAACCGTGCGTCAGTCCATCAAGCGTCTGAAGGATCTTGAGACCATGTCGACGGACGGCTCCTTCGACAAGATCAGTAAAAAAGAAGCCCTGATGCTGACTCGCGAGCTGGAAAAACTCGAGCGTAGCCTGGGCGGCATCAAGGACATGCGTGGCATTCCTGATGCAATGTTCGTGGTCGATGTGGGTTATGAAAAGATCGCTATCAGCGAGGCCAGGAAGCTTGGTATCCCGGTTGTTGGTGTTGTCGATACCAATAATTCTATCGAGGGTATCGACTACGTGGTTCCCGGTAATGACGACGCGATCCGTGCCGTGCAGCTGTACGTGGAGACGGCTGCCAATGCCATCGACACCGGCAAGCTGAGCGTGGCCATTGCCGTGGCTGACTCAACCGACGAATTTGTCGAACTGGACGAAAAAGGCGCCAGCAAGCCGGCGCGCAAGAAGACGCGCGCTGCGGCCCCGAAAAAGGCGGCCAGTAAAGTGGCAGTGAAGAAGAAGGCCGCTACCAAAAAGGCAGATGATGGGAAAGTAGCTGTTGTCAGCGACCCGGCCGCCGATGCCGAGGCCCCGAAGAAGGCTGCCAGCAAGGCGACGGCGAAAAAGAAGGTCGCCACCGAGAAGGCGGATGACGAGGAAGTGGCGGTTGTCACAGACCCGGCCGCCGATGCCGACGGGGAATAAGCGCTAGCCGCCCGGCTTTTTCACGATCGACACGATTATCCAGAGGAATCAAGATATGGCTATTACCGCAGCGCAGGTAAAGGAACTGCGCGAACGAACCGGCTCCGGCATGATGGAGTGCAAGAAGGCATTGGTGGATGCCAATGGTGACATGGAGGTTGCTATCGAGGCGTTACGCAAGGCCGGTATGGCCAAGGCGGACAAGAAGGCCACGCGTGTTGCTGCTGAAGGCGTGATTGCAATCGAATTGTCCGATGACGCGAAAACCGCGGCGATGGTCGAGATTAACTGTGAAACCGATTTCGTGGCCAAGAAAGAGGACTTCCAGGGCTTCGCCGCAAGCATCGCGAAACGCGTGCTGGCAGCCAACCCGGCAGATATCGATGCGCTGCTGGCCATGCCGCTTACTGACGGTGATGCCACTTCCATAGAAGACTCTCGCAAGAGCCTGATTGCCGCCATCGGTGAGAACATCACTGTGCGCCGTTTTATCCGCGTGGAAAGCAGCAATCCGCTGGCCTGTTACAGTCACGGTGTGCGTATCGGTGTGCTGGTGGATTACTCCGGTGGTGATGCCGGCCTGGGCAAGGACCTGGCAATGCACATTGCCGCACATGATCCGCGCCCGGTATGTATCTCCCAGGATCAGGTGCCAGCTGAAATGGTTGAGGGTGAGCGCGAGATCTTTACTGCACAGGCGCGCGAGAGTGGCAAGCCGGACAATATTATCGAGAAGATGATTGATGGCCGTATCCGCAAGTTCCTTGCCGAGGTCACCCTGCTTGGGCAATCGTTCGTAAAGGACCCGGACCAGACCGTCGGCAAGTTGCTGGAGTCTGCCGGTGCCAGCGTAGCGCACTTCGAGCGCATGGAGCTGGGCGAGGGCATCGAGAAGAAGGCCGAGAACTTCGCCGATGAGGTGATGGCACAGGTCAAGGGTGGCTGATCGATTATTGCCTGCCCCGCCAGTATGAGTGATCTGTAAAAAACGGGGTCGGCTTTCGACCCCGTTTTTTTATGGCAATCCATATAAAAAAGTAAGACAATGCCTGCCGTGGTGGAAGGCCCGCTGGGCCTGATATCTAACTGAATATAAAAGGCTATTAACATGTCATACCAGCGAATACTGCTCAAACTCAGCGGCGAGGCGCTGATGGGTGAGGGTTCGCACGGCATCGACCCTGACATTCTTGGACGGCTGGCGGGTGAAATTCATGCCGAGTCGGCCAGCGGGGTGCAGGTCGGGTTGGTGATCGGCGGCGGCAACATCCTGCGTGGTGCCGGGATGGCATCAAGGGGAATGAACCGGGTAACCGGCGATCACATGGGTATGCTGGCAACGGTTATCAATGCGCTGGCCATGCAGGATGCGCTGGAACAGGCCGGTAGTCACTGTGTGGTGATGTCGGCGCTGGCCATGAACGATGTGTGTGAGACGTACACGGCACGACAGGCAATAGCACAGCTCGAGGCCGGTAGCGTGGTGATCTTTGCCGCTGGCACCGGCAACCCGTTCTTTACCACCGATTCCGCGGCCAGCCTGCGCGCCATAGAGATCCGTGCCGAGCTCATGCTGAAGGCCACCAAGGTCGACGGGGTATATTCCGCGGACCCGGTCACCAACCCGGATGCCACGCTCTACGAACGCATCAGCTATGACGAAGCGCTGGAGAAGAAACTGGGCGTCATGGATGCCACCGCGCTGGTGTTGTGCAGCGAGCATGCCATGCCGCTACGTGTATTCAACGTTTTTGAGCCCGGTCAGCTCGGTAAAATCATTGCCGGCCAGGACATTGGAACTCTGGTTGGGTAACAAGAGGTAAGTCATGATCAAGGAAATTGTGCAGGATGCCGGCAAGCGCATGACAAAAAGCATCGAGGCGCTGAAGACGTCACTTAGCCGGGTGCGTACCGGGCGCGCGCACCCCAGTCTGCTGGACCACCTGCGCGTCGATTATTACGGTTCGGATGTGCCGATTTCACAGGTTGCCAATATCGGCGTCGAAGATGCACGCACGCTCACTGTAACGCCCTGGGAAAAGCCCATGGTACAGGTAGTGGAAAAGGCCATCCTGTCATCGGACCTGGGCCTGAATCCGGCCACCGCCGGTACTGTCATCCGCATTCCCATGCCGCCGTTGACCGAAGAAACACGCCGTGACCTGGTCAAGGTAGTGCGCCATGAGGGCGAGTCAGCCAAGGTGGCCATACGCAATATTCGCCGAGATGCGAACAGCGATTTCAAGGAGCTGCTCAAGGAAAAGGAGATCTCCGAGGACGAGGAACACCGTGCAGAGGATGATATCCAGAAACTGACCGATCAGCGTGTTGCCGAGGTCGACAAGGTCATTGAGAACAAGGAATCCGAACTGATGGCGATCTAGCCGGAGCAGCCCCGGCCGGATACAAGACAAGGCAGGAATGAATTGAAGTCCCCGGAGAACAAGGCCGACAGCCGTCCACGCCACATCGCCATCATTATGGATGGTAACGGCCGCTGGGCGCGCTCGCGCATGCTGCCGCGTGCCATCGGTCACCGCGAGGGCGTCAAGTCGGTACGACGGGTGGTCGAGGCGTGTATCGACAAGGGTATCGGGGCGCTCACCCTGTTTGCCTTCAGCAGCGAAAACTGGCGACGTCCCAGCGAAGAGGTCAGCCTGATCATGGACCTGTTCGTCAATACGCTCAGGAAAGAGGTCGATGCGCTGGATCGCAACAATGTCCGGCTGCGTTTTATTGGTGAGCGCGCCGCATTTTCCGAGAACCTGCGTGGGCTTATCAGCGAATCCGAACAGCAGACCGCCGGCAACGAACAGCTCGAACTGGTGATTGCCGCAAACTATGGTGGCCACTGGGACATTACCCGCGCCTGCCGTGCCCTGGCGCAGCGTGTTGCGGACGGCGAACTGGCTGCGCAGGACATTACCTCTGATGCCATTGCCGGCGCCTTGTCGATGCCGGACCTGCCGATGCCGGACCTGTTCATCCGTACCGGTGGCGAACGCCGCATCAGTAACTTCCTGCTCTGGCAACTGGCCTACACGGAACTCTATTTCACCGATCTGCTGTGGCCGGAATTCGATGCCGGTGAGCTGGATATGGCGCTGCTCTGGTACGCCAATCGCCAGCGCCGGTTTGGTCGTACCGGTGACCAGGTGGAGCAACTCAAGGGTGCTTAAGGCCAGGCTGATCTCTGCCGCCATCCTGGTACCACTGGTGGTCTACGGTGTGCTCAGGTTACCAACCTCCGTGTTTGCACTGATTCTGGGCGCCGTGCTGGTCGCGGGCAGCTGGGAGTGGGCCCGCCTGGTGCCGTTGCAGCAGCAAGTATTGCGTCTGTTGTATTGTGCTGTCGTGGCTGTGCTGCTGTGGCTGACCTGGGTGGCGGGGCCGGTACAGCTCATTGTTCCGATGCTGGTTGTGGCATGCATCTGGTGGATGTTTGCACTGTACTGGATAAGTCATCCGCAGTTATGTAGCAGCCGTGCCGTGGCCTGTACCGGTTTCAAGCTGCTGGTTGGCCTGCTGGTCTGCGTGCCACCCTGGACGGCACTGGTCGTGCTGCACCTGCGCGCTGAAAATGGCCCATTGCTGGCACTCATACTGCTGGTGATGGTGTGGCTGGCGGACAGTGGCGCGTACTTTGCCGGCCGGCTTTGGGGGCGTCACAAGCTGGCGCCGCTGGTCAGTCCTGGCAAGACCCGCGAGGGCGTGTACGGCGGGCTGGTGGCCAGCCTGCTGTTTGCCGGCGGGGCCGGCTGGTATTTGAGTCATTCCCTGACATGGACGGCGACGTTCGTCGCGGTATCGTTACTTGCCATGCTGTTTTCCGTGGCCGGCGATTTGCTGGAGAGCCTGATGAAGCGCCAGAGCGGCATCAAGGACAGTGGCAGTATTATCCCGGGACACGGTGGCATTTTTGATCGCGTGGACAGCCTGGTGGCAGCGGCCCCGGTGTTCCTGAGCGGTTTCCTCTGGCTGAAGTTGTAATGACGGCAACTTCAGCACAGGTAGGCATTACCATCCTCGGGTCGACCGGTTCGATTGGTGTCAACACGCTGGACGTCGTCGCACAACACCCGGAGCGTTACCGGGTGGTGGCGCTGACGGCGAACTCCAGCGTGGACAAGTTGGCCGGGCAATGTGTGCGTTTCAGACCGGACTACGCGGTCATGGCGGATGCCGCCGCGGCGCAACGCCTGGAGCAGGTGCTGCAGGAGCAGGCGCCGGATGTGCAGGTGCTGGCCGGTACCGATGGCCTGGTTACGGTGGCCGGACTGGATACGGTGGACGCTGTCATGGCTGCCATTGTCGGTGCGGCCGGTCTGCTGCCGTCACTGGAGGCGGCTTACCAGGGCAAGCGTGTGTTGCTGGCCAACAAGGAGTCACTGGTGATGTCCGGTGGCCTGTTCATGAACGCGGTGCGTGAACACGGGGCAACACTGTTACCGATCGATAGCGAACACAATGCCATCCTGCAGTGCCTGCCGGATGATTACGTGGCCGGCAGTCCGCCACGTGGCGTGCGTCGTATCCTGCTGACTGCCTCCGGTGGTCCATTCCGCACCCTGCCGACCGGCAAGCTGGCCAGCGTCACCCCGGAGCAGGCCTGCGCCCATCCGAACTGGGTCATGGGTCGCAAGATCTCGGTTGATTCTGCCACCATGATGAACAAGGGGCTGGAAGTGATCGAGGCCAGCTGGCTGTTTGGCCTGCCGCGCGAGCGTATTGAAGTGGTACTGCATCCGCAGTCGGTGGTGCATTCGCTGGTGGAATACATCGACGGATCGGTGCTTGCGCAGCTGGGTAATCCTGACATGCGCATCCCGATCAGTCATGCGCTGGGCTGGCCGGAACGCATCGAGTCCGGGGCTGACGCGCTTGACCTGCTGTCGGTGGGTGCCTTGCAGTTC
>Ga0224514_10000102_pt1 | contig 29693 bp, 35 predicted proteins | sample SF_May12_sed_USG_3_FD_169107 | JGI IMG/M metagenome (GOLD analysis project Ga0224514, IMG submission 169107) | Sediment microbial communities from San Francisco Bay, California, United States - SF_May12_sed_USGS_24 | ecosystem: Environmental > Aquatic > Marine > Sediment | place: USA... | reverse complement strand
TAAGAAAAAGGTAACACCCATAGGGAAGCAGTCAAATTAGAGAGACTATCACCTGTATTCAAGAAGGGAAGGTTTGGAGTCTTTTTCCCGCGTAAGCGGTTGAGTTCAACAAGTTAGTCTAAAGTTTTTATCCAATTTAACAGTCAAAATATTTTTTGTAAATAATATTGATAAATTCATTTGATTTTCATCATATAATCAACATGTTCTTTTACGCATATCTACAAAAAAATGTACTTATGAAGTTTTATTTATATCATTCAGTAAGAGAAGAGAGGTCAGCCCTTAACAGGTTGTCCTGGAACAGTTTATCGTGCTCCTGCTGCTCTTCCTTAAAAACCCGGCCAAGCCGTATAAGTGTCTTCACAAAATCATTTCTACCAAACAAGGTTAGAAAATTATTTCTAAGTTACTAAAAAAGGCCCATCATCCGATTATCGGATGATGGGCCTTTAAAATTCTCGCTTTCTTTTCCCCCACGATTTCCCCCGTTAGAGATTGAAACTATTTATTGTTTATAAAAAAAGGTGTTTCACTTCTGATTATTTGTAGCTATAAATTTTCTGAATAAATCAGCCTTACAAGGTTCATCGGTATATTTCAGGTAATTGGGGACAGCTATCCCTGACTACTCCCCGTCATCAACTTCGGTGGATTCCTTATACGCTTTATTAAAGGCTTGGGCCAATGTTTTCGCCTGTGCGAAAAGTGCGTCCCTCGCTGCGGCGGGAAGTTGATTAAGATTAGCTACGAGTTCATTTATCTCGGTGGGTGTGAGGTCTTTGACTGTCTCCTCAGCGTTCTCCGCTGGTTTTTGCTTAATATATTTCTCGCCCTTTCCGGTTAGGAGCCAGTTCAGGTTGATTACTGTCTTGCCAGCTATCAATTCAAGCTTTTCGCCACTTGGCAAACTACCTGTGTTGATCCAGCTCCCTACAAAGGAGGGATCAATGCCCAGAGCCTTTGCAAAATGGCTTTTCTTACCGGCATATAGCTCGTCTATAGCTATTTGAAGTCTTTCTCCGAAAGGTGTACTTTTAAACTTTTCCATAATAAATTGTAGAAATCAACAAATTAAGTCTTGACATTGTAGCGAGCTACAATTATGATTTATCCCGGATACACATTTTCACCACTCAAAATCAGTCTGAAATGGAAATAGGGATAGTTGGGGCCAGTGACTCTTTAAATTGAAACGCCTATTGGATTGCCTGATCTAAAAGGCCGCCGGTCCCAATTACTTCCTTTCTGCATAAGCTCTTAATCATTCAATTGCGGTGGAACGATGATAGTCAAAAAATATTTGCCCACCATCCGGGCGCTCGATCATGAAATAAGCGCTATGCCCAAGAGCCCTCTCCGCCGCGAGGTACAAATAGCGATTTGCACCATACTGGACTTTTTTCTGATAATCCAGGAATCTGAAAACTTGAGGCCAAAGAAGGAAGGGAAATAGAAAAACCTCTCTTCCCGGCCCAAGCAAAAGGGGTCCCGATAAAACTGATACCGTTGGCGCGGAGTATGTGGAGGCGGGGCCTCTTTTTTTATTCAAACTAATTTCGAATCATATAACATCAAAAGCGATGATGCAAGCTGTCAATTTTGAAGTAAAGCGACAAAGAATCTTTTTTTAGCCGCTCCGCGGGAAGGACTAAAAGATTATTCTTACCACGGATAAAGCCGGAAATTACGGAAAAGGTCAAGGAATGGTTTCGCGCAGAGGCGCAGGGACGCAGAGGAAGGGCAAAAACTTTTTTTTGGCCGCTATGCGGGAAGGACTAAAAGATTATTCTTACCACGGATAAAACCGGAAATTACGGGAAAAGGTCAAGGAATGGTTTCGCGCAGAGGCGCAGGGACGCAGAGGAAGGGCAAAAACTTTTTTTTTGGCCGCTACGCGGGAAGGGCTAAAAGATTATTCTTACCACGGATAAAACCGGAAATTACGGAAAAAGGTAAAAATAAGGGCAAGGAATGGTTTCGCGCAGAATAGTTTATGCCCTGCGGGTACAGAGACGCAGAGAAAGGGCTTTTCGTCACAGCGACCGCAAGGCATAAAAGCGCGCAGGGAACACAGAGGAAGAGCAAAAGCTTTTTTAGCCGCTCCGCGGGAAGGACTAAAAGATTATTCTTACCACGGAAAAAACCGGAAATTAGGGAAAAAGACAGAAATAAGGGCAATGAATGGTTTCGCGCAGAGGCGCAGAGTAAGGGCAAAAACTTTTTTGGGGCCGCTTCACCCCAAGAGTACTTTGTCACTGCGTTCGGGCGCGCGGGAAGGGCTGAAAGATAATTTCAATGACGGTCAAACTAAATACTGACAATTATATTATTGAGGGAGGGGTAACAATGAAGAGGATAAACCCACTTTTTAATGAAGAGGATGATCCCATCGATGCTTTGCAGAGAGTTAGTTTTATTTTGAGCTTTTTGCGGGAATTTCAAGCCTGCAATTCGGGGGAGGTGGCTTTTAGCAGGCAAAGCAGGGAAGGGTTGATATTTCTTGTCAGTTTACTGGAGGATACGACTATCCAGGTTTCTGAAGCGCTTTTGAATAAGGGGAAAGAGAGTTAAGGTTCGATTTAAAAGCTTTCATATGCCTTTCAGATGTCATAAAGCCGAAGTGCGGTGTATTGGGCAATATGATGAAAATCCCTGTCCTTGTGGAAAAGTGATGCGTCATGTTCACTTGTAATGGCTGATATTAAACAGTCAATGGTACTTCTGACAGTCTTTCCCTTGCGTCTGCATTTCTTGTAAATGATGGCGCTCTCTATGTATGTTTCAATGCTTTTAGGGCGAAGAATGGGAAAATCGATGAGGTAATTTTTGGTTTTATTAAAAAGAGTATCCGACTTGATTCCTTGAAGGATTTCGGTAAGGGAGACTTCGGTAAGGGAGACTTCGGTAAGGCCTATGTCCTGTCCCGTTTCTATAAGCCTGTGCAGTTCATGACGATGCGCTGATTCAGCGCCTGTTAAGAAATCAATCCAGACGCTTGTATCAATGACAATCATACCCTGCTTTTCCTCATTTCATCGAGGTTTCCTTCCCACTCGATCTTACCTTCGATCTCCAGAATACCTTTCCGTCTTTCCCTTTTGATGAGTTCTTCCAGGGCATAGTTTACAAGCTCTTTTTTCGTTTTAAGCTTGGTAAGGCTTAAACCCTCTGCGACAAGGTCATCTGCAAGATCAATGTTTGTCCTTGACATTGCTTGTGCCTCCTTTTCGGTGTTTATGTGCATGATAACATGCGTTTGTGTGTATAGCAAGGGTTGCTTCTTTCAGAAAGTGTAGAATGGGTGCAATGCAACGAAACCCATCAAAAAATATCGATTAAGTGATGGGTTACACGACCTTTCACCCATCCTGCGAGCTGGATAAGCTCCTATGGACAAATGATTGGCCCTTGCGCCCACCTCCTGATATAATCTGCCTCACATACATTTATAATCAAGGATAAAAATGAAAGAAAAATGGATTGAAGTTTTAGTCAGGGTGCCTGAAGTGCTGGCGGAGATTGTAGAAAACCAGCTTACAGAACTCGGCTCTACGGGGAGTGTGGAAGACACGCTCGGTGAAAAAGGTGATCCTGTTCCTGCCAAACCACTCATTAAGGGTTATTTTTACGGAACTGATGAGACGACATTAGTGCAGGTAAAAGCCTTTAAAGGCTTTATTGCCTCTCTTGGTAATATCTTTCCTTCTTCAGAAATTGAAGAAGTCCAGGTGAGGGAAACCAGTGAAGATGAGTGGCAGGAGTGGAGACGTTTTTTTAAACCCACCCTTGTTTCCGACAGAATTGTTATCAAACCGACATGGGAAGCATACGAGAAAGCGGATAATCAGCTCATTGTCGAGATAGACCCCGGTATGGCCTTTGGTACGGGTTCCCATGAGAGCACGAGAATGTGTATCAGGCTGCTCGATGAAGTGATTAAAGGGGGTGAATCTGTTTTCGATGTGGGGACAGGTTCGGGCATTCTTGCCATAGCTGCAGCAAAGCTGGGAGCAGCTTCGGTATTCGGCATAGATAATCATGACGATTCAGTGCGGGTGGCCGGAGAGAATATTGGCTTAAATCATGTTGAGAATATTGTTACCGTATCAACCATAGCTCTGGAAGACGTTGAAGAGACATACAATATTGTTGTCGCTAATATTCTTGCTGAAGACTTGATTGATATGTGCTGTTCACTGGTGGGCAGGACCAGGGAAGGGGGAAGGATTATTCTTTCGGGTATACTGACGACAAAGGCCCGGATGGTAATCGATGCCTATGAAGGGGAGGGCGTTAAACTGGAAAAACAGTTGGAGGAAGGGGACTGGAGTGCCCTCATGTTTAGAAAATGAGTTGCCGTGTATTTGCAGGGAATATTAAAAAAATGAAAGCCGGCGCCGAGGTGAGGCTCACCGGTGAAGAGAGCAAGTATGTAGCCAGAGTCCTTCGCCTTAAGGAAGAAGACAGAGTTATCCTCTCCAGTTTAGACAGTCTGGAATATCATTGCATTATCAAGGCCATTGAAAAAAAGAGTGTTCTTCTTACCGTTGACAGCGTAGACGAGCCAAACCGTGAATCGCCGCTGGAAATTATTCTTTGCCAGGCCTTACCAAAGAGCAAAAAGATGGACCTCATCGTACAGAAAGCAACCGAGTTGGGTGTGAAAGGTTTTATTCCTTTTGTATCATCCCGTGCTATTTCCCGTCCTGACAGCAGGGAAGGGAGAGAAAAGATTAAAAGGTGGGAAAAGCTGGCCCTTGAAGCGGCAAGGCAATGTGGAAGGACCTTTATTCCACCCATCGATGAAGTGATATCCATAGATGAACTGTTTATCAAGCTTTCTCAAATAGATGATAAAGATGTATTAAAAATCATCCCCTGGGAGTCGGAAGATAAACAGGGACTAAAAGAACTTTCGGAAAAATCCTTCAAAAAAGCGTTCCTCCTCATCGGTCCAGAAGGGGGCTTCTCCCCGGAAGAAGTTGAGAAAGCAAAAAATGCCGGTTTTATCCCACTTACTCTTGGCAACAGGCTTTTAAGAACGGAAACGGCAGGTTTTGCGGTTATTTCAATGATGCAGTATATATGGGGGGATATGGGCTAGCTTCTTCTCCCTTTTTTCTTGCTCCTCCTTTGTTGTCATCTATAATCTAACTTATGACGAAAACTCATAAGTTGCAAACCTACCTGGCTATCTACCTTATTTCTACGGCGACCCTCACTTACGAAATAGGGCTGACACGACTTTTTTCCCTTTCCCAGGGATATCATTTTGCCTTTATGGTATTAAGTATTGCCCTTCTCGGGATTGGCGCCGGTGGTTCCATTCTTTTTCTCTGGAAAGGGAGTGAAAAGATGGAAACCTCTACTCTTCTTTCGGTTCTGGCCTCCCTTTTTGCCATCCTTTCCGTCCTCTCTTTTATCCTGTCAAACCATATCCTCTTCGATCCTGTTAAGGCCGCCTGGGACAAGGGTGAGTTTATAAAAATCTTTTATCAATATCTCATTCTCTCTCTCCCTTTTATTTTATCAGGCATGATCATATCGGCAGCTATCAGGGCTGAAAGCGCTAATGTACACCGTATATATTTTTCCGATCTCGCCGGTGCGGGAACGGGCTGCCTGGTTATTCTTGGGGTATTAAGTTTTTACGGTGGAGAAAGGGCTGTTATTATTTCTTCCCTGCTGGCACTTTCATCAGCTTTTCTTTTTATAAAGAGGTGGAGCATTAGGAATGCTTTGTTTCCCCTATTTTCATTATTAATCCTCTTGTCGATGATGTTTTCTCCCTATGATTTACTGGAACTTAAACTTTCGCCCTACAGGGAAATATCTTCCATACTTAAGTTTCCCGGTGCAAAACGTCTGGACAGAATATTTTCCCCGGCAGGGGAGATAGATATTGTCGAAAGCCCTGTTGTCAGAGCGGCGCCGGGAATCAGCCTCAATTACACTTCCCCTCTGCCCAAGCAGATGGGTTTTACGTTAAACGGGGGAGGGCTCATGACGGTAAGCGACAGGAAGGGTAATCTCTCCTTCCTCTCTCATCTTCCATCATCCTTACCTTACAAAATTGCCGAGGGAGGGCATGTATTTGTTGTCGATGCCGGCGGAGGGATGGAATTGCTGTCGGCACTTCAAAACGGGGCGTCCAGTGTAACAGGATCAGAAAACAGCAGTATAATCATTGAGGCAATGACAGGCTCTCTGGCGCCTTTCAGCGGTCATATTTACAAAGAAGCAAATATTATTTACGGACCGGCGAGAAATATCCTCAAAGGACTGGATCTCAAGTTCGATATTATACAGGTTCCCCTGACAGGTACACTGGGTTCATCCTCATCGGGAATTCTGGGGCTGCAGGAGGATTACAGGCTTACCGTTGAAGCGATCAAGGATTACATGCTTTACCTTAAGGATGATGGTATTCTGGCTTTTAGCCTCTACCTTCTCCCCCCGCCGAGACAGGAAGTTAAACTTTTTTCAACCATTGTGACTGCCCTGGAGGAAAGGGGGATCAGTCATGCCGATAACTCGATTGCAGCTGTTAGAAGCTGGGGAGTAATGACCATACTTGTGAAAAAAGGGGGGTTCCTGGAGGAGGACATTAAGGCAATTAAAAAATTCTCTCATGAGGAATCTTTTGATCTTGTCTGGTATGCAGGTATGAAAGAGGGGGAGGCTAATATGAATAATCGTTTTCATGAACCCCTCTACTACAGGCTTTTTGTGCAGATCTTTGATAAAGGATTGCGAGGGGACCTTTATAAAAACTATCTTTTTAATGTTGCTCCTGCAAGAGATGACAGGCCCTTTTTCGGCCACACCTTTAAAATGACGAGGATGAAGGAGACCTACGAAAGTGTCGGTAAAAAATGGGGTGTCCTCATTGAGGGAGGCTATCTATTACCCTGGATACTCATTCAATCCGCCATAGCGAGTTTTATTCTTATTGTGACGCCGCTCATATTTATGAAGAAGGGAAGAGAAAAAATACCTGGACTTTTTCCGCTTGCTCTTTATTTTGCCGCCATAGGGATCGCTTTTATGTTTGTCGAGATTGCCCTCATCCAGAGGCTGATTCCCGTACTTGGTGAAGGCGTCTATGCTATTTCAGCAGTACTCTTTTCCCTTCTCATTTCAACGGGGGTGGGAAGTTACCTGTCAGGGCGCTTTGAGATTATCAGGAAATATTCAGCAGGAATTATTCTTTTGCTGGCCTTGCTTGTTCTTTTCTATCTCTTTGTACTTCCAAAGGCGGTAGAAGTTATGGCTGTTTTTTCCCTGGGCGGCAAATATGTGATGACCTTTTTTCTGCTGGCACCGCTCGGTATTTTTATGGGAATTCCCTTTCCCACGGGCATGTGGCTTATTGGCAAAAGTGAGGAGAGACTCATTCCCTGGGCATGGTGCATAAACGGTTCCTTTTCCGTTATCAGTTCAGTCCTTGCCATGCTTATTGCCTTAAACTTCGGATTTAACAGCCTGCAGATCTTTGCTGCATTTTGTTATGCAATTGCTTGCCTGGCTTTAATTAGACTGAGAGGGCTTTTTTTGCTTTAATCGGTAATTGGCGAAAGAGCGATCTCTTGTACAATCACATCTCCCCTCCTTGATAAGGAGCACCCAAAGGGCATAAAGGGATTAAGGGGTGGTTGTTTAAGGGATTTTTTAATTCAGGGTCTAAACCCTGTCAACAACGGTTGCCATGATATTTTGCGGTCTTTACCAACCTTTAGAGAAGAACCACTTAATTTGGGATGTTCAGAGTTTGCCCTGCTACTTTTCAAAACGTCTCCCCCGCCAGACAATCCCCTGACTGTAATAGACAGCCATAGACCGGAAGAATATCCACCACCAGCCAAGCTCTCTCACAGGATTTAAAAAAGTGATAATCCGGGGCTGGTGAAAAACGGTGGCTTGCCGGAAGAAGACAATATGCATGAGCAAAAGGGATATGGCGGCAGGAAGGGAGAGGTTGCCTGTGAGCAGAGTGGAAAAGAATCCGTAGTAAGGAAGAAAGGTAATGAGTATGCCGCCGATTACGGGCAGGCCGAAGAGGACGGGATGGCGCTTCATCATGGGGTACATGTTTTTTGTAAAACCCTTAATGGTTTCCCTTGCTCCTTCATACATTCGTATTTGTATCATTTTTCCTGATCGGGCGCTTGTCTGCCTGAAACCGGCCCCCTTTACCTTATAACCAAGTCCCAGGTCATCAATGACCTCACTTTTCAGGGATTCAAAGGCGCCGCTGGCCTCAAGCGCTTTTCTGCTGATAAGGTTGAAACAGCCGCTTCCTGCGGCAAAACGGCGGCTTTTTGAAATAACGGTGAGGTACATTGGGTAAGCAGCGGTGGCGAGAAAGTAGAGCGTCGACATGAGGGTTGCTTCCAGAATACCTTTCGTCAAAAAGGTGGGGCCCAAAAACATCATGTCTGCTTTCTCGTGCAGCGTGTGGCTCATCGTTTTTGAGAGTAGTTGAGGATCGTAGATAACATCAGCATCGACAAAGAGGAACCACTCTCCCCCGGCCTCTTTTCTGCCTCTTTCCAGGGTATTGGGTTTGCCAAGCCAGCCCGGTGGCGGCTCTTCGCCTTTAATAACTTTCAGATGGGAAAATTTACGGGTAAGTTCTTCCAGTAAGGCCGGAGTGGCGTCAGTCGAGCCGTCATCGACAACGATCACTTCATAATCGGGATAATCCTGGCTGCAAAAGGAGGTGACTGCCTGATAGATGTATCGTTCCTCATTTCTTGCAGGAACGACAATGGAAACTTTTGGCGGTTTTTCCGGAAGCCGGGCAGTGTATTCTTCGAGGTTTGGGGCTATAAGGAGGTTGATGGTGAGGTTGATAAAAAAGATGATCCAGAGAATTGCTCCTGCCCAGAGGAAAAATTCGAGCATTATTTACCACCCTTTATCAGTTGCTTTGCCTTTTCGAGTTCTTCGGGCGTATTCATGTTGAAAAGGGAGAGGGCATGGGGATCGACTTTTTTTATCTCTTCTTCCCCTATATATCTGACACTTTCCCTATGAAGAGCATTAATAAAGCGGTTCAGGCTTCGTCCTCCCTTCTCCATGAATGAGAGCATTTTGTGGTAACAGTTTTTGCTGTACAGAGCGTGCAGGGGGTCGCCCTTACCTCCGATTTTAGGAAGGGCAACGTCGTATCCCTGTCCCTCCTCTACGATCAGCTCGATGACCTTCCTGTTAAGAAAGGGCATGTCGCAGGCGGCAACAAAGAGGTAATCAGAGGCAGTAATTTTAAAGGCCGTTAAAATTCCCACCATGGGGCCCATACCGGGAAAGAGGTCGCCCGATTCCTCGCAACCGACGTTGCCGAAAGACCCCGTTTTTTTTGAAATGGCAATAACCCTGGGAAATAGTTCCTTGAAGAGCTGTACACTCTTTTTTAGAAGTGGTGTGCCTTCCACATCGATGGCCGCCTTGGGTTGCCCCATGCGCCTGCTTTCCCCACCGGCAAGGACGATGCCTGTTACGTTGTCAAACATTGGGTCATGTTATGATGAATTTTTTGACACTGCTTATTTATGATTTTAAAAGAGAGATTAATCAGTGTTAATCATAAGGAATCAGTGTATATCTGTGTCTAATTATCTTTTGCAGGGTTAAAAAAAAGGCCTTACCGTTTCAAAAACTTCTCCTCCACAAAATCGGCTACCTTGCTTATGTCGTCAATATGTATCCAGGGAACGCCCAGGTCCGTTTCATCATCGGATACGACGGCAATGAGACTTTCATCTTTCCTGATAATAGTGGAGGAGTTCTCTTTCCTGAATACCCATATTTTGGGAACATCCGTCCACTTAAAACCTTCTGCCAATACAATGTCGACACTGTCGATGAAGCGATCCCTAATGAATTCAACCTGGGGTTCTTCCTCGTACTCACGGACCATGGAGACTGTTTTTCCCGACATGAGGATAACTGTTTCTGAGCCGGCCTCCTTATGTTTCCAGGAATCTTTCCCTTTTTTGTCGATGTTTACATTGTGGTGAGAATGTTTTATGGTGGCAATGCGATAGCCCCTTTTTTTCAGTTCCGGGATTATTTTGACGAGAAGTGTTGTTTTGCCGCTGTTTGATTTACCGATAAAGGTAACAATTGGGATTTTTTCTGCCATATCAGGGATGTTCCTCTACCCAGTAATCCCCCTCTGTGGTGATCTCTTTTTTCCAGATAGGAACCACCCTTTTCAGTTCATCAATGCATGACCTGCAGGCGTCGAAGGCCTCGGCCCTGTGCCTTGCTGCTGCAACAATGAGAACGATGTTGTCGCCGGGTCTCACATCTCCCACCCGATGGACGATGGATAGATCGATAATGTCGTAATTATCGAGAATTTCGTCTCTTAATTCTTTGAGCTTCTTTTCGGCCATGCCGTGATAATGCTCAAAGGAGATGATCTCGATGTCCCTGCCTTTGGAAATATCCCTTGCCGTGCCAAGAAAGGTAGCAACACCTCCAATGCTTTTAGAGCTTTTGAGAATGTTTTTTACCTCTTTATCAATGGAAAAATCTTCCTTTTGAATTCTTACCATATCATCCTCCCGAAAAAGGGGGGAGAAGTCCTACCTCATCCCCTTCGTTTAAACTGTCTTCTTTTCCTGCCATCTCCTGGTTGATGGATATAAAGATCTTTCTTGTTTCTATAATATCCTTGAGGGAAGGAAACTTGCCGCAGATCACCTGCATAAAGTCATTAATTTTTGTTCCCTCCTGCAAATCCATTTCCACTTCCGATGTTCCTGCAAGATCCTTGAGGTTTGCAAATAGTTTTATCGTTACCTTCACTTGTTTCCTCCCCTTATGTATGTGCCGCTTTTCCCTCCTCTTTTGGAAAGAAGGGCAGTCTCGCCGATGATCATATCCTTATCGGCGGCTTTACACATGTCGTAAATAGTGAGGGCTGCCGTCGATACGGCTGTTAATGCCTCCATTTCGACGCCTGTTTGCCCTTTGGTTTTTACCGTTGCCGAAATGTCTATTTTTCTAAGGCCTCTTTTGTCGGGAGACTCACTGATGTCAAAAGCGATGCTGACGCCTGTCAGCATAAGGGGGTGGCACATGGGAATAATATGAGATGTTTTTTTTGCTCCCATAATACCCGCTACCTGGGCAACGGCGAGAACGTCTCCTTTTTTTATATTGCCGCTTTCGATGAGAGCGAGGGTTTCGGGTTTCATGAAGATAGCGCCTGTTGCAACCGCTTCTCTGGTTGTTATACTCTTGTTCGATACATCGACCATTTTTGCGCGGCCCGATTCGTCAAAATGGGTGAGTTTTGTTTCAGACATATATCCTCGTTTGTTTATTTTGCGGATATTCAACTATATCAGAGAGGTTCCATGCAGTCAATAATGACGAAAGCGCTTCGATTTTCATTGTCATCGAGTAGCAGGTTGTTTAAAGTATTATTGATCGATGGAGGGGGCCATGCAAGATAAACTTTTGTTAATGATAGCGCTTATTCTCTTTTCCTGTGGCTGTGCTTCTGCATCGCCGCCGGAATACAAGGTGAGAAAGGGAACGCAAAAACCCTATAAGATAGACGGTAAATGGTACACGCCGGTTGCCTCCTCTTATGGTTTTGAAGAAACAGGCCTTGCTTCCTGGTATGGCCGGGACTTTCATGGCAAAAAGACTTCTAACGGGGAAGTCTACGATATGTATGCCATGACGGCAGCTCATAAAACCCTTCCTATGAATACTTATGTAAAAGTGACCCGCCTCGATGACGGCAGGGAAACGGTAGTCAGGATCAATGACAGAGGCCCCTTTGTAAGGGAGAGAATTATCGACCTTTCCTATAGCGCGGCCAAAGAGATCGGAATTGAAGATTTGGGGACGACGAGGGTAAAGATTGTTGCCCTTGGAAGTAAAAAAGGGGATCACCTGGTAAAGAGTGACTACCGTTCCGGAAGTTTTTTTGTGCAGGTGGGTGCTTTTACGGTGAGGGATAACGCCTTGAAGTTGAAGAGGGATCTCACAAAAGAATTCGGCAGCGCCCTTATTACGAACTTCCACCATGAAGGAAGGCGCTTCTACAGGGTGAGAATAGGGCCCCTCAATGGCTTTGCAAAGGCTGAAAAAATAATCAGGCTTGTGGCGGGGCGAGGGCTGGGAGCGCCATTTCTTGTGAGGGAGTAAGGAGTGAAGATAATTGTTACGGCAGACCTTCATTATGGCATTTCCCCCGGCCATGATAAAAGGACTCTGGAGTTCATTCGCCGTTTGTCTTCTCTTCTTCCCGCTGAGGCGATTGTCATCTGTGGTGATGTGGCGGAGACGGTCCATCTTTCAGTTCGGGACATGGGATTAAATCACAGGCGGCTTTTCGGGGAAATAAAAAAACTTCCCCTGGAGAAGATTGCCTTTTGTGCCGGAAGCCATGACATCTGGACCACGGGCTCGGATTCCGGATCGGGTGATTCCTGGGAAATCTATTCCAACACCCTGAAAAATGTTGCCAATGAATGTGGTGTTACTTATCTCGATGCGGAAAATCTCTACCTCGATAATCTGGCCGTTGTGGGGACAATGGGCCATTACGACTACTCGCTGGCAACGAAGGGTTTGACCGTTAACGGCATGGCGGTGAAAAATGCTCACTATGAGTCAAAAACGCCTCCAGGTCATTCTTCTCCCGTCTGGAATGATGCTAATTATATTCAATGGAAGTATGGAGATAAAGAGGCCTGCCAGATAATTTGCCAGGCTTTTGAAGAACGATATAAAGAGGCCCTTGAAAGGTGTGAGAACATTCTTGTTGCAACACACACGGTGCCCATTGTTGAAATGAACGGCCACCAGGAAAAGAAGAATGAAAAGTCAAACTTTCTCAATGCTTTTTCAGGCACGGCATTATTAGGGGAGAAGATTTTTAAATACAGGGATGCAAGTAAAAAAATAAAGGCTTTTTCAGGGCATACGCATTTTGCCGTCGGGCCACTGGTCAGGGGAGGCGTAGAGTTTACAAATATTGGTGGTGATTACGGTTCTCCCTCCTGCATTTTACTCGATTTTGTGGCCTTTTAATGAAGGCTTTTTCATTGACATGCTATGGTAAATAAAGGAAAATACCACCTATGCATTCATTAAGGAGGAACACATGTTTGGTATAGGGATGCCTGAACTGATCATCATCCTGGTGATTATTCTCATTATCTTCGGCGCAGGAAAGCTTCCTGAAATCGGAGAAGGTCTGGGACGGGGAATCAAAAGTTTCAAGAAGGCGACTTCGGGCGATGACGCTATCGATGTAACGCCTGAGAAAAAAGAAGAGGTTCAGGACGCTAAAAAAGAGACGGAAGAGAAAAAAGAAGAAGCCTGACAGTCCCTTTTTTAGTAGTTTTTTTCAAGCAGGTCTCTGGCGGAATCCTGCAGTTCATGGTGCAGGTATTTGCTGGAGCCGATGAGCTTGAGATCCTTATAATGCATGAAGTTTACAAGGCCCAGCGCAATTCCCGTGGGAGTAAAAGGATTTAAAAGAAGGGCCCTTTTTACCACATATCGTGAGAGCCACTTTTTCGATTCAAAAATCACCTTCAGTATTTCCGGTTTAATGGGCCTTTTCGAGGCTATTTTCAGAACGTCCCGTTCCGTAATTCTTGGATTTGAAAGCAGGTTTTTTATGACAATGGGATCTTCATCGTAGATGATGCGGTCCAGCGTATCCTTGTCGATTCCCTTGGCAAGACTCCTTTTTTCTCCCAACGTAATATCATGGGTTACCTGCCCTTCGACGAAATCAAATTCGCTGTATTTTTTTCCTTTTGGCGGCGGATTCATCAGCAGTCTCACTACATTGTCATAGCCCAGGGTTTTGGCAGCAACATATATATTGCTCATTTTTTCAAGGCCCAATACCTCTCTCATTTTCTCCATATCGATACAGTTATTCATTATTTCAACGTAAGGGCCTTTTTTTTCCGATGCCTTAGTGCAAAATTCATTAAGAATTTCAACAACCGTCTCCGCTTTAACGGCATTGAATCTCTCTGCCAGCGAGGCGCTTCTCATCTCCTTTTCACTAAGGCAAAGCAGCTCTGACACCATCTTTTCTCCGACTTTCACAATCTTTTCCCTGATGAGTTCTTCATTTTTACCGGAAAGGATAGCGTAGTGCCAGTTGCCTAATTTTTTTTCCCTGGCTATGCCGAGATCATTTTCAAGAAGAATCTTTTTTACATTTTCGAGGGAAATCCTTTCTTGCTGGGGGGGGCCTGGATCTTTCTTATGGGGATTGTCCGATCTGTCCCAGTCGACAATGCCGATCCTGCCTTCTTTTTTGAGAACACGCTTAACCTCCGAAAGAAAATCGGCAGGCGACTGGAGTTCATGAAAGATGAGGGAAAGAAGGATGAAATCGAGCGAATTATTATTAAGAGGAAAGTGGTTTTCTTCAGAGCGAAGGGGAATAATATTTTCAATATTCCAACGGTCAATTTTATTTCTCAGCACGTCAAGCACTTCTTCCGAGAGGTCACAGGCGAAGACGGCCCCCTCTTCACCAACGAGGGCCGCCAGCGGAACCGTGCAGTAACCTGTTCCACAACCCATATCGGCAACAGTCATCCCCTTGCCGATGGCAAACCATTTCAGCAGAGCATGGAGATCATAAAAGCTTTTCCTCTCTTCACTCTCCACTGCATCTTTGTTGGAAGGATTGAATTTGCGGGCCATTATTTCCCTTTTCTCTATTCCGGCTGCTTACCAGATTTATTCTACATGAAAATGGTATAATCTTCAAAGGCAGAGGCATTGAGCTTGCCTTGACAATGATAAATTAAGGGGATACTATTCATGTATAACCTCCGGGAGTGAATAAACCCTATGCCAGATGAAATAATTATCCTTTCCTTCACGGCAGCATCCATTGCTTTTTTGCATACCCTGCTTGGCCCCGATCACTATCTTCCTTTTGTCGTTATGGCGAAGGCCAGGAGATGGTCCATTGTAAAAACTGCAATGATAACCTTTCTTTGCGGCGCCGGGCATGTGGCCGGTTCGGTTATTCTTGGCCTTATAGGTATTAGCCTTGGTCTGGCAGTCGACGGGCTGATTGAAATAGAATCTTTTCGCGGGATTGTTGCCGCATGGCTGCTCATTACCTTCGGCCTCATCTATTTTGTATGGGGCCTTAGAAAAGCGGTCAGGAAAGTACCTCACAACCATTTTCACAGCCATGAAAACGGTATTCACCACAGCCACTATCATCATCACCATAAGGACCATGTTCATGCCCATACTCAGGAAAAAAGTAACCTTACGCCCTGGGTGCTTTTTACAGTCTTCATCCTCGGTCCCTGCGAGCCCCTTATTCCTCTGCTCATTTATCCTGCCGCAAAAAGCAGCTATCTCGGTGTTGTCTGGGTGACATTTGTTTTTGGCGCCGTTACCATTGTTACCATGTGTGCCTTTGTTCTTGTGTCGTCTTTCGGCATTAAGTTTCTCAATCTCGGCCGTTTTGAAAAATACAGCCATTCCATGGCCGGCGCTTCTATTTGCCTTTCCGGTCTGGCCATTCATTTTTTGGGACTTTAGCAAAAAAAAGAGGAGGTAACACAATGGGTAAGAGAGTCATTCTGGTTTGTGAGGAGAAGGGGTATCCCGACGCCGGTATTGATAAAATTGCCGAAATGAATAAGAGCGAGCCCCTTGATGACGTCAGTATCCTCAAGGTAATTGATCATCCTCCCATGCAGTGGTGTGAACATGGCGGCGCAGACAAGGAGGCCGATGAACATGCCCTGGATGAGGCCAACAGAAAGAAACGGGAAAGCTGGTTTGACCATAAAAAGCAGAGCTACGGTGAGGAGATTTCCGCTATTTCGGGCCGTCTTAAAGGGGAGGGCGTTAAAAATATCAGGGTAAAATTCCTCGAAAAAGAGATCGGTTTTTCACATAGCGTTATTAATGAATTTAGAGACGGGTTCTATGATGTGGCCATCATGTCTGAAAAGACCTGGGATAGTATTGATGGGAAAAAAGTGCCTTCTGAGATCAAGGTAGTGACGGTTTGATTAATGAGGAATAGATTTTCACTGATAAAATATAATATTTATGATCAGAAGCCGGGCATGTTTTTCCAGTATGTATTGTTGTTACAAAGCCCCCTTACTCCCCCTTTACAAAGGGGGAAGTCAAAATTCCTTACTTTTTAAACAGCACTCTTTCATCCCCCTTCCTCACTGTCAGGTGGGTTTTGTCAAAATACTCCAGTATGAGTATGGCTCCCTTCCTTCCCGTATTGAGGATATTTTTGTATTCGATAATGCTGATGGTCTCTTTTGTATTGAAATGGGTGAGGAGCTTTTCTTTTGCAGTCTCAAACGGTTCTTTTGCCAGGAAATTATCTTTCGATATTTGCAGGACAAGCCCCTCTTTTGCCATAGCGGCAAGACAGGCCTTTAGATTTTTATCGTGGCCTGTAATATAGGATTCACTTGCCGTCTGGTAGCCTTTGTCCTCCACGGTGGCAAGCACTTTTTTTCGATTTTCCAACTCAAAGGGGGATAGTTTGCGACCTCTTCCCTTTAGACTGACCCTGTCGCCGGTTTTTTCAATGGTCCCTTTTTTGAGGAGATTTTCCGTCACTTCCTTAAAAAGCGTGCGCATTGGTATTGCGGAAACTTTTTGAAGAAGCGTTTCCGCTTCCATCCCCTGCTGCGAGGGTTCGTCATCATGAAATTTTTCAAGAACATTAATGATGCTTTTTTCAAGGTCCTCCAGGCTCTTTTCGAGAATAAGGTTTTCTCCTGAAAGCCTGAAAAGGCTATTTTTTTCAAGGAGAGGGATGAGTAATTTTTCGGGGAGGTTGAGTATTTCGGCGAGTTCCCCTGCCGCCATGGAGCCTCCCCTTTTATTGAGCAGGAATGGGGCAATTTTTACAGGATTGTTGCTTTCGAGAAGATCAAAATAGCCGGTCAGTTCTCTCTTCTTCAGGTGCGGTCTGAAAGGATTAAGAACCTGACCGCCGCCAAGCGTTTTTTGGGCGGAATAGTCTCTTATAATGAACCTGTCACCCCTCATAACAAGAAGGGGCCTTGAAAGTTTGAGGGTGATGCGCCCCTTTTCATTGGGAGTAAGCTTTTTCTTTCCCAGGGGATAGACGTTTGCAATGATGTCGGCCGTTCCCATATGGAGATGCACCCTCTCACCGGAGGTTATCTCCCTGTTGTTGAAGGGCGCCCCGGTAAATGTGGCGTCAAACCATTGTGTCGTTTTTCCCAGCTCCGGTGAGGTGAGCACGTCACCCCGTTTGATTTCTGATTTATCAATACCGGGAAGATTAATGGCGCCTCTCATGCCTGCCTTCAGGGTTTTCCGGTCTTTGCCATGTGATTCGATGTGCCTGATTCTAAGCGCTTTCCCCACCGGAAAGAGGCACACCTTCCCACCTTCCGCAGCAGCGCCGGAAATAACTGTTCCCGTCACTACCGTTCCAATCCCTTTAATGGTGAAAGACCTGTCTACGGGCATCCTGAAAAAGGCTTTTTCTTTAAGGCTTTCCAGCCTTTGGGATTCTCTTTCAAGGTGTTTATTAATTTCTTCCTTACCTTCACCGCTTTTTGCTGAAAAGGGAATAATCGGCGCCGACTCTATGCTTCGGCCCCTGAGAAGCTTCCTGACATCGTTAATTACTTCTTTGGTCCGTTGGTTATTGACAAGGTCGGTCTTGGTAATGACGGCAATTCCTTTTGTGATGCCCAGCAGGTCGATAATGTCGAGATGCTCCCTCGTCTGCGGCATGACCCCGTCATCAGCTGCCACCACAAAAAGGACAATATCTATTCCCTGGATACCGGCCAGCATATTTCGAATGAAGTTTTCATGCCCCGGCACATCGACAATGCCCGCTCTCAGATTGCCCGGCAGATCAAGATAGGCAAAACCGATATCGATAGACATGCCCCGCTTCTTCTCTTCCTTGAGCCGGTCCGTATCAATACCGGTAAGCACCCGGATAAGTGACGTTTTGCCGTGGTCTATATGTCCTGCTGTCCCGATGATCATTGCTTTCTCTCATTTCAGACTTTAGGGGGATAACAAGAAAAGTAAGTTAATGATATTTCACAAGTGGGGAGGTCTTTCAGTTCCCTTTAATCCTGTATGTTTCACTGTAAAGTGGTTTAGCTTCATCTATCATTCTTCCCGGAAATTCTATAAAGAAAACAATATATATATTATCGTTGAAATGTCAAATGTTGAATTGATAATTTTAAAGACTAATCCCTTTCGTCTGTTTCACTGGATAGAAAAGTTAGCCTAATAAGGCAGAAGAAAGACTGTGGAAAAAATACCAAAGGCTGTAAGGGGTGGATGTTTTGGAAAATAGAAGTGAAGGCAGGCCGATAGACTCCTGTGCTGAGAAAGGCGTGACTGGCGCTGAGTGTATCTGGTCTTATGATATGGCGCCGGATTTCCTCTCTGCCGGGGATGCGTCACGCTTTAGATAGTCAGGTTTGAGCTCCGGTTTGAGTTCGTAAATCTGATGCTGAATCTGGAAGATGTTTGCCAATGCTTCTGCAATCCTCTCACGGTTGTTTTTCTTGTCCAGATCAAGTTCCGTTATGAGCGCTGCCGATTTATCGAGTTTGCCGGCTGCTGCCGTAAGGAGTTTGTTTAAGTTTTCCATTTTCTTTTCCATCGTAACCCCCAGGATGTTGTTTTAGGTACTAAATAATTCTATTATCAACAAAAGAGACAGATTAGTAAAGATAAAATTGCTGCATTTGGTTCCAGCGGGCAGAATATGCTCAATGGAATTATGGTTATGCAGGTGGCCCTTGATATTCAAGGGCCATCTTATTGCCGGGTGTCACTACTAAACCTGCCCCCTCAGCTTCGCCCATATAATACCCAGGTATTCATGAACGGCGCTTTCAACTCTGGCAACGGCATTGCTTGAAGGCACTAAATAACCAAAGCCTTTCGGTCTCCCGTCATCTCTGGCCAAATAATCGGTGGGAGCGGTAATGGGCTTCATGCCCATCTTGTTAAAGAGGGCTACAGAGCGCTTCATGTGTGCGGCAGATGTGACGAGAACAAAGGGGGCATTTTTTACCATATTTCTTATAATTCGAGCCTGATCTTTTGTGTCTTTCGATTTTGACTCTATAATAATCCTCTCTTTCTTTACTCCCAATGAGCGTGCAATGGTAAACATTATTTCGGCATCCGTGTCGGGACTTTTAGAGCCGCCGCCGGAAAGAAGCAGCTTGCTCCCCGGAATTTCATTAAAGATTTTTATTCCTTCAGCAAGCCGCATCATAGCCGGGTAACTGATCCTGCTGGAGGCCGGAACAGAGATGTCGTAAATATGTCCCCCCCCAAGAACAACGACATACTTGATGTTATCCTTTCGTTGTGAATGGTAGGGACTGTATTGTTTTTCCAATGGTTTAATAAGAAAATCGGCAAAAGGTGTAAAGCTGAATATTGCCGTGAAAAGGATGCCTGCTGTTACTAATATTTTCCCTGCCTTCTTTTTTGATGTCATCCATAACAGGTAAAGGCCTGTGAAAGAGACGAGAAGAGAGAAAGGGAGGGGCATAAAAAAAGGGGAAACTGTTTTTTTAAAAAGAAACATGGCGTGCTCTCCTACTGTTTGGCGCCGCTCAGGTTAAGACCAACCACACCGGCTATAATAAGGCAAATGCTCACAATTTTAAGGAGGGTCATGGATTCCTTGAACCAGGCAAATCCGATAAGGGCAACGACGGCGGTTCCAATGCCTGACCAGACGGCATAGGCGATGCTGATATCGATTTTTTTCAGGGCAAAGGTAAGGGCCGTAAATGAAAAGCCGTAAAAGAGGAAGATGAGAAGGGAAGGGACAAGCCTGCTAAAACCCTCTGACAGTTTCATGCAGGTCGTTCCGGCCACTTCCAGAAATATGGCGCCCATGAGAAATACCCAGCTTTTCATAATAACCTCCTTTTGCAATAGTGAAATCGAAGCAGGGCAATCATAGCATGAGATTATTAAAAGTGCTATTTCTTATGGCCTGTGCCGGTGGATTTATGAACACTGCATTTATTCCAGGCTCCGCTCCTAATCTGCACTTATCCGGCATCCCTTTCTTTATCCATACTTTACATCCCATCACCCCATTAAACTTTTCAAAAATGACTAATTACTAACAGTATTATGCAGGGGACCAATTGCCCCTCCTTGCTCCCTGACTAAGCAGCCAAGCTCTTCTTCGCTTTTCTGGCGCCTTTGCGCAAAACTGTACTTTTCCGTGATTGAAAAAGCGCTTGACCGCTTTCATATGTAGTGATATACGTATCAAATCATTCAATATAAAGTCAGTTTTAAGGGAGTGGCCCTGGGGGAGGCAATGGGTGACTGACGGCTGTGGCAACAGTGATGAGGGACAGAAGCTTTATTGAGGCGATTGTTCCTTTTCTTGTATCAGGAGAACGAGGATCTTTTCTCCAGCAGGGAGTATTTGTTAAATCATTGAAGGCTATTGGCTAATTATGAATTGTCTGCCCGGATTGCCCCACAAGAACTATCTGAAAAATATATTATGGAGGATTAATAAAATGAAAAAAAATTCCGTCTATATTGCCTATGTTGTTATGTCATTTTTATTGCTTCATTTAACTTGCTATGTTCCATCATCCCTTTGGGCGGAAAGCTCACCTGAAACAGAAATGTATATGGAAATGTTAAAATCAGGCGCCGGCAGGGATAGATTAAAAGCTGCCAAGAAAATTTACCGGTCACGTTTAAAGGAACCTCAAATTTTTGAACTGGTAAATAGTCTTCTGCTCAAAGAATACAGGAATGAGTCTTCAGGAAAACAAAACATTGATGAACTGGCATGGTATTGTAAAGTTCTTGCATCTTCAGGGGATGAAAAATATAGGGGTAGCCTTAAAGAGGTGGCAAACAATACGGAGAATGGCAAACTTAAGAAATATGCTGTAAAAAGCCTTAAAATGCTGGATGGAAATATTAAAAAAAATGAAATGAGGCGGGACCCTAAATATATTGAAGCGGGCTTTTCCCCGGAAGAGATTGATCTAATTGTCCTGCTAAAGTCAGAACAGCCTATGCCTAAAATAATAGCTTCAAAAAAGATTAAAGACGCATATATTAAGAATGAAAAGTTTTTTGACATTGTTAATGATGTTTTGCTCGAAGAATTTAATAAAATTCCAAATAATTATGAAGAAGATGATTATGGTGATGAAACAGTACCAATGGTGTCAATTGTGGAGCAATTCCATCATGATGCCGTTGCATGGCTTACCAAGGCGCTCGGTTCATCAGGAATGCCTAAGTATAAAAAGAGCCTGCAGATGATTTCGAAGAAATCAATTTATCCAAAGTTGAAAAAATATGCCAGGGAAAGCCTGGAAAGGCTGAATTAACCGGGGCTGCTGCCAGCCTGACAGCTTAACCCCCTAATTCAAAAAAACATTTGAATCAAAGGGTTACAGAGAATGTCTTTATTCTTCTTTGTGTGAAACTTATCTTTTGATCTGATTTCCGGGGCAGAGATCATCTGAACCTGCTTAGCGCAAGCATATCCATAGAGAGGGCAACCCCCATATGTATTATTGCGCCCCCCATGATTGTTCTTGTCCGTTGCGCCAGTTCACCGAGTATGATTCCTGCCGCTATCGCTGCAAAGGCTTCCAGCGGGGGCTTGTGGTAGTGGATCATACAGTAAGGGATGGCGGCAACCCAGACAGCCAGGCGCCCCATGGAACGCTCCAATCCCAGGACAAGGAAGCCGCGGAAAAAAAACTCAAGCGCCACAAACTGGGCCAGGTAGGCCGTTTCCCAAATAAATATTTCCTGAATTGAGGCCCTGTACGCTCCTCTATAAAAGGGATAGACCATCTGGAAATCGCCTCTTTTGGAAGCGAACCATACAAGAGGGAGGACAGCGGCAAACATGAGGAAATAGAGAAGGAGGTGACTCGGTTTCACGCTTACCTTCCACCCGTAATCGCTAAGCTTCTCTTTATAAGAGAGTTTGATAATTGCCATTGGAAGGGCAAGGAAAAGCAGGATCGTGCAAAATGCCCACCAGAGTTGGGCATAAAGGCCCAGGTGCTGTCTGGCAGCGTCTGGAAAATAAGCGGAAAAAAAACGGACCGTGCCGAAATATTCCAGCGCTGTTAATATAATTGCTGTATAGGCAAGAATAAAAGCCGATTTTTTCTGCGCCGAACTTAAGGGCTTTTGAGGCGGAATATAAAATGCTTTTATGGAATTAACTAATTTGCTGATTTTTGATGTGCTTACCATAAAAAGATGCTGGAAATCCGAATTAGAAGTTTGATGTTCAACTAAAACTCACACCCTCTATTCTATTCACTACCAGGGAGATCGAAGAGGCAAGGGCAGACCCCTGCTCTCCTTTTCCTGCCAATTGTACTGTCTCTTTAATTGTTCCGGGACGCTATAATAGTCTGTGTTTCGTGCAAAATTGTTTATTTTCTCAACAACTCCAGCATTTTCCCCTTATCAGTAACAGGCAGGGAACAGCTAAAGTTTTGGCACACATAGGCCGTTGTTTTGCCGTCGATACCGCTATAGTGTTTGGTAAAAGGCGCCAGTTTCACTATATGCTGCGCTTTTTCCGAACTCTCTTTAAATATAACGACTTTGTTGGGCAAGAAGTTTTTCTCCAGGCTCTCAAGCATTTCTTTTGTTTGCTTATCTTCCGCTTTTCCCGTAATAACCACCTCGTAAGAAGGGCCCACAGCAAAATCGAGGGCCGACAAAAGCTGCGTATAGGCGGAAGGCGATTTGTTGATTTTTTTTGAAAAAGCTGCTCCAAGTTTTGCCGCTTTAGTTTCTAATGAGCTATTTCCGGTCATGCGGGCCAGCCTGAGAAGATTTGACATGGCAAGCGAATTGCCTGATGGCAGGGCGCCGTCATAGATCTCTTTGGGTCTTAAAAGAAGCTTTTCACCATCATCAGCGGTCAGGAAGAATCCACCCTTTTTATCATCCCAAAAATATTCATTCATGTCTTCCTGGAGCGCCATTGCATTTTTAAGGAAACTTGCTTCATAACCGGCCTGGTATAGTTCGATGAGACCGAAAATAAGAAAGGCATAATCATCGACCGTTGCTTCAATTCCCGCTTCTCCACCTCTGTACCTGTGGAGAAGGCGTCCATTTTTCTTCCTGAGATTTTTCAGGATAAACCGGGAAGCTCTCTTTGCTGCCAGCTTGTATTCATTATTGCCAAATGCCTGCGCTCCACGGGCAAAGGCGGCAATCATGAGACCGTTCCAGTCGGTAAGAATTTTGTCATCTTTGTAGGGATGAATTCTTTTTTTACGAAAGCTGAAAAGTTTTATCCTTGATTCCTCAATCCTTTTTACCAGCTCTTTTTCCGATATTTTTTCTTTTTTTGCAATGCCGCTAAGAGAGCTCTTCAGGTGAAGAATATTTTTAGCCGTTTTTTTTCTCTCTACAGAGTCGATGTAGTTGCCGGCCTTTTCTACGTTAAATACTCTTGATATAAAGGCAGCTTCCTCTTTTCCGAGAACCTTTTTTATTTCATCTTCATGCCAGAGATAAAAGAGTCCTTCTTCCCCTTCGCTGTCGGCATCTTCTGCTGTAAAGAAGGCGCCTTCTTTCGACGTCATATCTCTCAGAACATATGTGAAAATTTCCTCTGCTGTCTTTTTGTGCCGCTCATGGCCGGTAGCCTGGTAGGCTTCAATATAGGCAAGGGCAAGGAGCGCCTGATCATATAACATCTTCTCAAAATGGGGCACAAGCCATCGCTCATCCGTCGAGTAGCGGTGCACGCCGAACCCGACATGGTCATAAATCCCGCCACGGCGCATTTCGTCAAGGGTATTTTCCACCATTTGAAGGGACATTTTATTGCCTGTCCTTTTCCAGTAGCGGAGAAGGAAGAAAAGGTTATGAGGCCGCGGAAATTTTGGCGCATTACCGAAACCGCCATATTGCTTATCAAAAGAATCGAGAAGCTGCCTGTAGGTCAACTGCAGAAGGGATTGGGAGAGCTCATGGCCTCCTTCTCCCTGCTCCAGTTGACCCAGTATATTGGTAATCATATCTGCCTGACTGTTGACTTCATCCCGACGAGCAGTCCAGAGTTCTTCAACCTGCATCATAAGCCCCATCATTCCCACTCGGCCGTAACGACTTTCTTTCGGAATATAGGTGCCCGCAAAGAAAGGTTTTTTATCCGGCGTCATGATAATATTCAGGGGCCAGCCACCGCCGCCCGTCATAATTTGAGCAACGTTCATGTATACATTGTCTATATCGGGCCGTTCCTCTCGATCTACCTTGATGCAGACAAAGAGCTCGTTCATACGTTTTGCCACTTCCGGGTCATCAAAAGACTCATGGGCCATTACGTGGCACCAGTGGCAGGTAGAGTATCCGATAGAGAGAAAAACCGGTTTATTCTCACGCCTCGCCTTTTCAAAAGCCTCTTCACCCCAGGGGTACCAGTCGACGGGATTTTGCGCATGCTGCAAAAGATAGGGGCTCTTTTCCTTTATTAAACGGTTGTATTTTTTCTTTGACTTAGAGTGTTTATTTTCCATACTGTTTAGCTCCACAGCAGTTGTTAAAAGTATGATAATGGTAAAAATGGCCTTAATTAAAAAGGAATAGGTACCGATCTTATGGATAAATTTTTTTACCTTAGTCACTTTACATCCAGTTAATGAAATAAATAACAGGGACAGATCCGAATGGCGCCATGTTAAGCCCCTTTTTTTCTTTCTTTTAATTCCTTCCCCCCATCTCTCCTGGTTATTTCAAAAAATCTCTTATCTCGGCAGCTAATATGAGATCGCAGTTTGGGATTAGCCTATGTTTTATTTTTTTCCAGAACCCTTTAGCTTCTGTTGGTACAAGATTGAAAAGCTGTTTGCCTTCTATTTCAGACGGCCACATAACCCGGCTATTATATACAGTTGAGTTTGCGAGACTACATGTTAGTTTGTTTCCAAGTATTTCACCCAGGCAGGTTAAAAACTCATCTCTTTCAGATGCATAGAAAGATGCTGCATTCCAGTGGTGTTCCGGTCGTGTAACAAAGACCAAGAAGTAATCATCAACCAAGGGGCCATTTGGATTAGTGAATTCTCCAACAACTTCTAAGTTGGCAAGAGGCACTGACCATTTGGATTTGTCACCAACCTGGTAATTAATGATACCATCTTCAATCCATATATGTTTTTCTCTTTCTTTACCCATTAAAGTCCTTCATAGACCGCAACATCATGGATGATAAGAGGTTACCCCTTTTTATTCCCAAAAATACGAAGACTTTGATAAGGGCCGAATATTATTCAGCCATTTTTCTCTTAAAATATCTAGGGAGCTGCTTTTATGGTTTTCCCACCATACTTGGTAAATTCCTTTAATTCTCTTCATATCTTCATGCGTTGGCGCATGGCTTCCCTTATCTAAAATCAATCCAAAGCTATAGACATAATTTGGCCCATAATTACCTAAAGGGAAAAGAATTTCTCCATCTTTACTTTCTTTAAATTCTTTTTTAGCCAGAATCAGTTCAACAATATACGCATAGGTTATACCACAGTAGTTTTCTTTAAGGCTTTCAGGATGAATGTTAGAAAGCTTAGGGTTTTTCAATGAAATAAATGTTTTCCCCTTTTGATCAATTTCATTGATGAGGTAAGGAATTGCCCTTTTCCCTAATTTATGTAATTCTAATATCGCCCTGTATCTGTCCTCAATAGACTCACTTATAACTTTTTTTAACGGCAATTTAATATCTGCAGATGAAGCGCCATAACTTACACTTTCTGTAAAATAAACCAGTGCCGGCACAATAGTAAAAGCATAGAGGATGAACTGATTTATCTTGTATAAAAGTATTCTATTCATTTTCCGATTAATAAACCAAAAACCGATAAAATTATAGGGCTAATAAAGACTATTAGAAAATATTTTTTTTTGCCTCTTAAATAGTATTTTTTATATCCTACCTCATATGAATATGCAAGTAGCGCAAAAAATAAAAGAACTATAGTTATGATAGTATCCAGGTCCGCATCATTTTCGAAATAATTAATAAATAGTAATATATAGATTGGTATTAGTATTATTGGAATAAAGAAATAATCTAAAATATATTTATCAGTAGTTTTCAAACGTTGCTCCCTGGGATTGACTGGATACATTTGTTCAGTTATCTTTGTAATCTAAGTCCTGACCGCTGCACTTCCCTGAAAAATATCCAGCATAGTTAAGGAGTATCGTTTTCCATGCCCGATTATATCCTTTTCCCTTTATGTTTACTGCTGTTTATCAATAGTAAACTAGCTTAACTTGGTGCTATCCGGACGTGTTCCTTTTATTAAGAATTTCTCTATTTTGTTTTCTTGAAATTAAAAATTCTAAAATAAATAAACCGGAAACGATATAGACTGCAAGCCAACTAAATAAAATAAAGTTACTGTCATAAATTATTGTAAGATATAGTGAATGAAAATCAGCTAAACTCAGCAAATAAAAGAATTGAATGCACCATGTTACGATAAAAATAAAATAGTCGGCTTTGGTCAAAGCCTTGTTTAGTCTAAAAATTTTTACAATTAATGGTGCAAAAAAAAAGAAGCCAATCGATAAAAAAATCTGCTCATCACCATGAGGTGATGTATGAAAACCGTCAGTGTACACCTTCTGTCCATCAGATTTAACACGCCACAGAAGACGCCTGGTATGACTTAAAGCCAGATAAGTCGTTATAATCATAGATATACAACTGGCTAAATAAATCAGGGAGCGCTTTTTTTCTTCAATCATACCCCCGCCCGCCCTTCAGAAATTAAAGGGAACATGCTGTCCTCCTTATAAAAATAAAGCAATGCTTCTTTTACATTTAATGCCTTACAGAACTTATGGAAAAAGGCGATCTTCCCTTTTACGCGCCGTTTTATGGAATGAATCAAGCTATTAACAGATAGGAGGGAGAAAGGCCATGCCTTCTAAAGGACTTAAGGGCACTTCCAGAAACGGACATCATAAGAAAAAGTTCCTGCATTTGGATTTATTATGCCTAAAGGGGTGTGGCCGCTGACTTTTTGCATGCTGTTAAGAACTTGTGCCACATTGCCGCCAAGAGTTGCTGTCCGGACTGCAATATCATATTCATTGTTAAGCGTTTCCACTTTGCCAATGGGCTTGCATGCCTCTTTCAGGCGCAATGTAATTTCCTGCTCAGCGCCAACCAGTTTGACATTTGACTCTTTTTCAGTTAATGGTCTGCGTTGAACAGCCCTTTTTGATGCGCAGGAAGTACAAAAGAAGAGCAGAAAGACTGCAACGCCGAAGGTTATAAGTATTCTTCTATTCTTTATTAAAATTTTTGTCATTATTCTCATCCTTCATCGGGTGAGGTTAAAGCCGACAGGGCCTTGCCTATTCTCTCTTTGGGGAGATAGTTAGCCGTCGGAGAAGTGCTGACTATCGCTTTTTCTTTTAATTTGACTATTTCTCCCATTACGACTGAATCAACACAGCCCGGCATAAAGGGTGCAAATGAAATTACAGGGAAAGAATTAAACTTGCAATTACTTGCTGTGACGGAAAGATTGATTATGCCGTCTCCGCCGGCCTTGTCAACTTCCCTGTTGATTGCCGCAACAATTTCCTTATCGTTTGAAAGAGGTATAAGGCTATAAAAGAGGCCCCAGAATCGTTTGTTACATCTGAATTGGGCTACTACATCCAACTCCTTGCCTTTTACCACCACTTTATAATCGCGGTCATAAAGAAATGCGCTCATGGAAAGAGGGTATTTCACACCGTCAAAGTCCAGCCTGGCCCAGGCGCCTGCTCCGCACCCGGTAAGAACAGTAAGACCTGATAGTAATAACAATATTTTCACATAGTTGTTTGTCATAAAGCTTCCCCCCTCTATTTTCTGTAAACCGCACCATTAAGATGGCCGATAGTATAGTCGGAATTGAGCAAAAAAGGAAGGATGAGGGATTCCGATTTTTTTCCAAAAAAGCTGATACTGTCAATTACAATGAGTTCCGACTCATCATCACCGTTAGCTACACGCAATAATCCCACATCAAACTTGTTTGTTGCTTCTCTTTTGATGAATCTGTGATTCATAAGAGAACCGAAAGAGAATTCAGCAGAGAGTGAAAACTCCTGTTCCTTGTTCGAGAATTCTTGTTGAGGTTTCCCGTTTATGGTTGGTACGTTTCCAACAATAACAGGTTTGGTAATGTTTGAAGTCGCCACCGTTACAGGATATGTTCCACAAGCAGTTATCCCCAGAAGTAAAATGATTGCCGGAATCTTTTTCACTTAATGTGCCTCCCCTTACATTGAATTGACATAAAATCAAAAGCGTTTTCTGCAAAGGATAGACTACAGTAACTTTTAAGTCTAATCAACAGAAAGCCGCATCTGAATATTTCATCTTTGAATAAAAGGTTATTTATATTACCGGCAGTCAGGCTAAACCTTCTTTTTTAACATTGTTTCTCCAGCATAATTGGCGGGCACAGGAAAAAAGGAGCTCCTTGTTTATTAGTAGGCTAAAAATCCGGCAAACCTCTCTTTTTATTCTTTGGGTCCGTATCTCTTAGTCAAATAAAGTGTTATCAGGTGTATATCAAATTGTTGCTCAACACCTTCTATATTCATGAGAATATCATTAAAAAAACCGGTCATTACAAAATCGGATCCAATTTTACCCTCCACTAAGTAAATAACTTGCTCAACTTCTGATTGGTCCTTTAGCTTCCCTACGTAAGAAAACTCCAACAAAAGATTGTTGTGCTCTCCTGCAACTACTGAATACTCCATTTTGATATGAGCGCCATTTATCGTTACTTCTGTTCTTTTATGTCGCTTAATGTCAATTACAATACCCGGTTTGTCATCTGGTTTTGTTTCCCACCTCCCCCAAACAGATGAGTCAATATAAGATGTTGCTGAAAAAGCGGGCGCATGCAATTGAGTAAGAATGATAACGTTAATGATGCCAACTATTATTGAAAGCTTTAACATATAATCTCCTTCATTTTGAGAAGTTTTACCCTTTCTTTTGGCAATTACTTAAGAAAATTCTTTTTTCCCCTTCTTGAAACTTAAGAGAACCCCTTTTCCCCCGAATGCTTTAATTACTCGATTTAATTTTTCCGTCCCAAACGGTATAGAGTCACAGGAATGACTGAATCTCTGATTATTTCATCATTCTTATCATGATCGAGCTCAATGTAAAAACCAGACAGCGCTTTTTTTGAAGAAATAATACCTGATACCAAAGCAAGCTCTCTATAACTCCAGCCACCATAAGGTCCAATATTCTCATTTTGAAATTGAAAGAATCTCTGCGTTGTAAAACTGGATAGCATACTGTACTTCATCTCTATTGCCTTATCATTTATGGTTACTTTGTAACCACTTTCATGAAATGATATAAATATCCTGGGAGATACACCTTCCTCTGTTTTCCATTCACCCCAAAAACGACTAGGTGTGGACTTATCAGGCGTGTCCAATTCCTTACTTGCAGCATCTCCAAAAAACACACAAATAATCAGCAAAAAAATCACTAGCGCCTGAGAAACTTTAATGTTTATATTTCTAATTTTAGTCATAAAGTGTTTATCAATTAGCGTTTTATCTGTAGTGCCAGCGGC
>Ga0224514_10000101_pt1 | contig 29814 bp, 50 predicted proteins | sample SF_May12_sed_USG_3_FD_169107 | JGI IMG/M metagenome (GOLD analysis project Ga0224514, IMG submission 169107) | Sediment microbial communities from San Francisco Bay, California, United States - SF_May12_sed_USGS_24 | ecosystem: Environmental > Aquatic > Marine > Sediment | place: USA... | reverse complement strand
CGTGGGATGCTGCGAGGGATGCTGCGTGGGCTGCTGCGAGGGATGCTGCGAGGGATGCTGCGAGGGATGCTGCTTATAATCAACACAAAGAAGACTTCTTAAATGCAGTAGAGGCTGAGTTTACAATACAGCAAACCCCATAACCAAGGAGGGATGAGAGATGGACTTAAAAGAGATACAGCGGAGAGTTAAAGAGATAGAGGAAAATAGATGGAATGATGAGACAGCACACTCTCTAGAGGATACTCTACATATAGCCTTTATTCAGCACTGTGCCACCTACGGCAACGATGAGTTGTCAGCTATGGCTAGTGAGATACTAAAGACGGGGAAGATTGACTTTGCGAGATGGTGTGCATAGCAAACCCCATAACCAAGTAGGGATAGTATGGCAACGATAATCCAATACAGGGACGAAAAGCCCAAGCGCACCTTCTGGTATAAGTGGATATTTTATATCGGCTGGTTTTACTGGAACTACGCTAGGCTTTTCCTAGAAACGGTATTCAGGGAGTGGCACGGGGTAAGGCTATGGCCCTGGATCGCACATGATATATCAGCTCAAATATGGCTCGGCAAGGAAGTTCGCCAGTGGAAACTTATAAAATGGGGACTGTAATGGAGGGATGAGAGATGTATTTTAAAGCACCTGTAAGATATAAGTGTCCCAATAGACATATATGGATAATGATGGCTCAATTCAAGCCTATCAGTAAAACACATGGTAAGTGGTTTACTTGGAGGTGGGCATTCTGCCCTGAATGCGGTATGGCCGCTGAGATATAAGGAGTCAATAGACTAATGCACCGAGGGTATATAAAGGAGGCCGTATAATGGCAATGACTGACTTTGATAGCGCATTTTGGTCTGACCCCTGGCTGCGCAAGCGTTCTACACACGCCCGCTATCTCTTTGCCTACCTCTTTACCAGTCCCCATAAAAATAGGTCTGGAGCCTACCCTATTGGGCTTGACATTATAGTGTTTGAAACTGGCATGGCTATAGATAAAGTTAAGCCAGCACTAAAAGAACTTGAGCCTAAAGTCCTGTACGATTATGAGCTTGAAATAGTGTTTGTAACTAATCATGTCAGACATCAATATGCCAAGAAAAACCGCATTGCGCCAACAATCTCATCAAGTATAGTAACCGACCTTAAAAAAATACCAGAAGGGCATGATTTTATTGATATATTTATAGAAAAGTATAATGAGTTTTTCTACTTGGAAGGTAGTGTAGTCTTAGAGTATGAATACTACCATGGTAAAGGAAGGGAAGGGGAAAGACTTAAATACAATGATGAGTTTGAAAAATTCTGGAAAATTTACCCGTCCAGGAATGGAAAGAAAAGAGGCAAGCCAGAGGCATATAAAAACTTCCTGAAATTCAAAGAGGAGGAATGGCCCCTTCTAATAGAGTGTTCAAAAAACTACTCTAAATCTCAGAAGGCCCGCAGCAATTTTGCTAAAGACCCTGAGAGATTTCTGATAAAAAATTACTGGCAAGATTGGAAAGAGCCAGAGATTGAATTTATTGAGCCTGAGCGGGCCAAGGAAAGCAAGACAAAGCTCCTCGCCGATCTAAGCACAGCGAAGGATGAATTGCAAAACGCAAAAGATGAACTAAAGTTTAAGCCGAGGCCGACAAGCGAGAGGCGAGTGAAAGCAGCAGAAACCGAGATAGCCCGAATCCAGGGCAAACTGGAGGGATGATATGATGTGCTCAGATAAGTGTCCGATAAGAGATGATGCCGAGTTTTGCCCATTCTTTTTTCATAGGGAGGGCCCAGAGCCGGAATGCCTATACCCCGCACTGCGGGAGTTTATGGAGGGGAGGGGTGTAATTAAGGATTGTCCTACCTGTAAATGGGATTGCATGGAAGGCAACGATAATCCGAGATGGAAGCTAGCACATGCTCATGGAAAGCCTACACAGTATGATAATGAAGATTGCAGATTTTATGAGCGCAAAGCAAGCGATAAGAAGGGAGGGGAGTGATGGAGCCTACACTTAGGCAAAAACAGGTGTTGTTACTCATGAAGCATGGGTGGGCCTTGTGCTCTACAAATGGCTTTAATCATACAAGGCATTGGCTACAGGAGAATGGATGCGGTAAGGGGGGAAATACCGAGAAGGTGAACACTAATACATTTTGGGCCATAGCTGGCAGGGATTGGATAGCGAAGAATGGGGGCAAGTATCCTACCACCTCATACGGGATAACCAGTAAAGGGCTTGACGCATTGGCAAGGCATCGCAAAGACCACGAGGGAGGGGAGTGATGAAGGAAACAATAGTTAAAATGATATTTGGCTCTCACCTTTACGGGACTGATACGCCTGAATCCGATACAGACTATAAGGGGGTGTTTATGCCTGAATGGTCGGACATCCTCTTGAATAAGGTGGGCAAGAGTAACAATCAGAGCACAGGTAATAGCCACAGTAAGAACTCTGCCGATGATGTGGATACTGAAATATACACACTACACTACTTTATCCATCTTGCCTGTGAAGGTGAGACAGTTGCCCTTGATATGCTCCATGCACCCTTGGACATGATACTGACAGGCTCAGCCATATGGGATGATATTGTGGCACACAGGGAGCATTTCTACACCAAAAACCTCAAGGCTTTTGTGGGCTATGCCAGAAAACAGGCCGCTAAGTATGGGATAAAAGGTAGTAGGCTTAACGATGCTAAGAGGGTGCTTGACTTTTTTTATACTGTTAACTCAGAGGGCACACTTGGCAGTTTATGGGACAGCTTGCCAGAAGGTGAGCACATACACAAACTCCTGCCTGATGCCAACGGGGTGCGCATGTATCAGGTATGTGGGCGTAAGATTGGCGAAACGGCAAAATTTGTCTATGCCATTGGTGTTGTCAAGAAGTTCCATGACTCATACGGCGAGAGGGCAAGGCAGGCAGCAGCTAACGAGGGCATTGATTGGAAAGCAGTATCACATGCTATCAGGGCAGCTTATCAGGTAAAGAGCATTCTTGAGAATGGCACCATCTATTTTCCATTACCGCAGGCTGATTTCCTCAAGAGCGTAAAGTCAGGGAACCTCCATTTTGCCAACGAGGTAGGCCCATATTTGGACAACCTTATGACTGAGCTTGAAGAGTTATCAGAGAAAAGCACATACCCCTTAAAGGCAGATAGGAAGTTTTGGGATAAAAAGATAATTGAATATATCGGAGACTGTTATGGTAGATAAAACAAATATAGCCCTTTTGTATGAGCTGTTACAACCCCTTAAGGAGACAACACAGGACTTACGCTATCATCCAGAGGGTAATGTATTTGAGCACAGTATCCAGTGCTTTAAGGCAGCGTGTCGAGACACTAGCGATATTGATTTAATTATAGCAGCCCTTATGCACGATGTTGGCAAGCAGGAGAACAGTCTGGGGCATGACAAGATAGGCGTGAATATACTGGCAGACCATTGCACAGCAAAGACACTTCTATTGGTTGAGCAGCACATGAGATTTAAGGCTTATTTGTCAGGGGAGATGCGCAAAAAGCAAAAGATATTCTATTTCCACAATCACCCGTGGCTCCCTGAAATGGTGGCATTAAACAGGTTTGATAACGCAGCACGTAAGCCGATACAGACACGCATAACGCTTGATGATATATACAGTATATTGGCAAGGAAGGCCGATGCACATTTTACACATCGCAAAGACCACGAGGGAGAGGAGTGATAGGGAGATGGGAATAGTGACTGATGTATTCTGGAGATGCCCTAGATGCTTCACTATTAATCAGGCACAGGTATATGGTGAATGGGAAGACCCTGAATCATTTCCGAGGGATGCTGTGCCACATGATAGAAGGTTAAAGTGGAATCCTCCATGTTCCAAGTGTGGAGGGTATCAACTTGTTGAGCCTAATATGACTATTGAATTTCCGATAGTTCGCACAAATAAGGAGGACTGACATGGATATACGAGAGGCGATAGAGAAGGGAGAGGAGGGATGAGCGATAAATTTAAGCCCGAGATAACCGATGATTTTAGGCTTACGGGAGATTGGGACGGGATTAAGTCTGAGCTACAGGATAGGATTACAGGCATTATGATGCAATATGATGCAAACGATAGTCTTATCTTTACGTGCGATAAGTGCCGACATAAAACTATGATGCCCCTAAGAAAACCAACGGGTGTTAGTGATTTGGCTGATTTTATAATTAGTCAAATGAAATGCCATATACGGGCGATGAATAAGTACATAGGAGATAAAGAGTTTGAGGGATTATTCAACAGGTTTTGTGATGATAACGGACATATTACAACACATCGCAAAGACCACGAGGGAGAGGAGGGATAGAGTGGGGAAACTAGAGACTTGCTATATATGTAAAAATACATATGAGAATACCATATCAAGCGATGAGCAGGAGGCAGAAGCTAAGTTTATGTTTGGCGACAGGGCAGAAAAGGAAAACATGGTCTTGTTGTGCGATTCATGTTTAACTCAAATATACCCTGATTATTTCTGTAATGGTGGAAAGTCCTAATGCCTGTATGTAGAGATAAGAAAAAATATTCAACAGAGGAGTTGGCGATGTTTGCTTTGGCAAGTGAGCAGGATAGGTGTATTCGCAAGAGAAAAAATAAAATGCCACAAGAGGCGTATCAATGCCCTATGTGTAAGCAGTGGCATTTAACATCTTATCGCAAGAAGGAGGAGGGATAGAGGGATGAAGGTTATTGAACTTATAGGAGCATTGAAAGCATTCAACCCAGAGGCGTTGGTAGATGTAGTTGTCTATAATCGTTCTGAAGGTTTCTCTCTAGCTTGGGGCAGCAGTGAGGGGGTTACAAAGTTGACATGTGAAAATGTGAGTATATGTGTGGACAGGATTTGTCAAGATGAGGAGGAGGGATGAGCATATCGCAAGTTTTTACATGCAAATGTGGCAAACAGGAGGGGTGGATTGCCGAAGGTGAAACAACGATGCCATGCCCTGAGTGTGGGAGGGTATATACAGGCGAATATAACCCAAAGACTTTTCATATAGAAGCCATTGAGGAGGACACACCATAATGGCATGTGGAGATGTAATACCGTGTCCAAAATGTGGACAGCTATATGACAAACGCAGTTATTGCCGACCATGCGCAGGAGAAAAGCGCTGGTGGGAGAAAGGAAAGGGAATGGAACTGAAAGAGGAAGCCGAGTGATGTACCCCAAGGGATATGAGCAGGTAGCTAACTTTGAACTCAGCATGAGCGAGTGGGGCAACGCCGTGCCGTATACCACGCAGACGCACAGGGAGGCCCGAAGCAGGCGTGACCCGCAGGTAGCCCGATACCAGGATTATAAAAAATGGCTTGAATGGCAGGTAGAGCCGCATATAAAGGGGATTATACGTAAGCCAACGCACCTTGATTTGCCGATATTGCACGTTCATGCTGTTTTCAAGGACAGGCGGCACGGCGACCCCTCGAACGTAAGAAAGGGCGTGGAGGATGCCATATACAAGCAAGACAAGTATGTTACGGGAGGGGTTACTATAGCCTATGACAAGGATAACCCGAGGGTAGTGATAACGATACTGGAACGCGTAATAACACAGAAGGAGGGATGATATGGCAGAAATCAGTGGAGGCACACTAAAGGAACTTGAAATACCGCGCTTAATCGGAGATGCGGGACATGCACTTGAAAAACTCAACAAGGAAGTGGAGGGGCTGAGAGAACGGCTTAACCCTGTATTGAATCCGGCTTCTTCTCCGCAGGAAGGGAATGTAAAAGAGCCAGAGCCAGCAACACAGGTAGGTGAAAATTTGCAAGGGCTTCTCAGGTCTATAGGCAATATCCATGACAAGATATGGGATATAGACAACAGGCTGGAGGTATAGCCCAATGAAAACATACCGTATATTCGGCATAGCGATATGCACAGGGAGCAAGGCCGAGCTGGACAAGATAGCACAGGTAGCAGCGGGGACGCACCATGTCCACCGTAACCAGAAGGGCGGGCCGAGGAAGCGCAAGGTAAGCGAGGGGCTAAAAGCTATTGGCTCAATCCCCGGAGTGCAGGAGGCATTGAAGGACGAACCCAAATGCGAGCACGGCAAGGGCATGACCGACTACTGCGAGCCATGCGGCAGAATACACGGAGGTAGCCATGAATGACATAACAAGCGGATTCTGCCCCAAATGCACCACTGGAACATTCAAGAACCTGCCATACAGCGAGGCAATGTGTGATAAGTGCGGGATAATACTGAAAAATGACGGCAACAGGGCCATGCAAGCCCCACCGCCTGATAGGATGGAATACGGGCCGAGGCCGGGAGGGAACAGGTACGCGATATGAGAGAGATAAAGTTCAGATTACTTGACCATAACAAGAAAATAGTTGGTTATGAGAAATGGTACCCAGGCTCATGGAGCACGGAGTGGCATGGCTATCAAGCATCTCCGGGTTGGCTCTATAGTCGGGATGGTGAGCGCTGGAATCCTGAATATATTGAGCACAGATATAAAGATATGTTTACTGGCCTGAAGGACAAGAACGGGGTGGAGATTTACGAGGGGGATGTGGTTTCATATGTCGACATAACAAGCGATAAGTGGATGGTTAGCGGTTCCCCAACTAAAGGCATTGTTGAATGGTATCCCGACAAATGCTGCATTGCTCCACGAGAAATAGAAACCAACCATAAGGGTGGAAGATATTTAACCCCTTGGGATTTCACAGAAAGAGTTGAAGTCATAGGCAATATATACGAGAATCCAGAGCTGCTAGAGGACACCCCATGATAGCCCTTACAGCGGTAATAGCCTAAAAACAAATTAAGGAGGAGATGAAATGAGTATATTGGATTATATGGTTCCAAATTTCTTTGATACTTTTTTAATGGGGGAAAAGTCTCCCGACAAAACTATTTGCGGTGTCTGTGGAAAGGATTCAGGCTTCAAGGTTGCCAAAGCTCCAGTCTATGGAGGTTTTCAGTATTACTATTACCATCCTGAGTGTATTGATAGAGTTTTAAATAATGCAGAAGACTATCCCATGAGAAAGGTAGACTTTGCGCTTGAGGTAAGCAGAATTATAAAGGAAGATTTGCAATAAAACCGCAGGGAGGACATAGACTGATGCTGTGCCCAAATGGACACAAGCCCGACAAGGAGCGGGGAGATTGCAACGAAGTGGTGTTTTTCTGCGCATTCTGTGGCTGGAGGCGCACGTTTAAGGTCAAATTCAACCACAAAGCAAGGTGGAGGCATAGGCAGATACAAAAAGAGCAGCAGAAACGCAAAGGATACGCCCTGCTTGACAAGCTAAGAGCAGACAACAGAGGCGGAGGAGACGAGTATATATGAGACAATATTTGACAATCTGGCCTTTAACGGGCATTATATAGCATGATTCGATGCCCAATTCAGCTAATCAAGCGACAAGGGGACGGGCCATCGGGTGAAATGCGCTATCAAATCGAAATCCCGGAACAATACATTCATCTTGCACATCAACTGGAAATGCACAAAGGGGAGTTCTTTGTGGCTCTTGGGCCATTAGGTGACGAAGCCTCGATAAACCAAGCACTAAAGGCGGGGGAAACCGATGGAGCCATGCAAGAAATGCCCACAAGCGATTAAAGCGCACTGCCTTACCCTGAATAGGCGCTTTACGGGCAATGGATCAATCCTATGTGGCGCAATGGAGCACAAGGTTAATGGCAAGAAGCCCCTTAAAGAGAAGCAGCTAACCCAGCCGCATGAGAATTTCAGCCGAGACTACAAGGACGTACTCAACGAAGCACAAGACCACAGAGTAACCAGAGGGCAGATAGAGAGCATGAACCCCGGCCCAATGAAGATAGTAGCCGCCTGCCTGTTCTTCAACATAGGCCCTGGAGAGCTTGCCAAGGTCAATATCCCACGCAGTAAACAGGGAGTGTATAACTGGATAAAGCGGTTTATGGAGGAAATGGCATGAAGACATGCAATGACTGCCAGTGCTACACCACATGCGCTCTCGTTACCTTCACACGCCTCATGAACCAACACGTGAGCCTGAATTACCCCACGGAAACACTAGCACAGAGCTGCCCGAACTACACGAATACTGTAACCCCACGTTAATAAACACTTAAATCCACTTGACTAAGTTACTAACAGGTTTCTGCTATATAAATCACGTACTTATCCCACTTACCAACACTCAAAATTGGACTATCTACCTATACTAAAGAGAGAAGAAAGTTTTTATACATTTATCACGTAGCAACGCGGAGTGATGCAATTCTCACATCCGTAAACAAACTCACACCCAGGAGCCAACACAGTGAGCACCGCAGCACAGCGACAGGACACCACAGAACACACCCTCACAAAGAAGGACATAGAAGCCACCAGATTCGCCGCAGCATACATAAAACACGGGCACAACGGTACTCGCGCGGCACTAGAGATTAAACCGCACCTCAGCGAAACCTCAGCAGCCTCAGAGGCATATAAACAACTCAGAACCACTCAAGTCCAGACAGAACTCAAAAGGCTGAACGATGAAATTGAGGAATCTGCCAAGCTCTCCAGAGCGGAAATAATACAGAATATGCGCAGAATCTCAGAAAAGGCTGAGAAATCAAAGAGTTATAACCCTGCAATCAGCGCCATGAAGGAAGTAGGCATACTAAGCGGAGCGTATGACCGAGAAGGTGACGATCACGCTAACTACTCCACGTTCATCAACAACCTGACAGTCAACCTAGCCAGTACACCACAAGATGTAGTAAATGAGCAGCAAGATAACGCAGATATCCCAGCAGAATGGGAAGAAATACAGTAATATCACGAGGTTACAGAGATTGTGAAGTTTAACATAATCAATATTATCGGCGGTCAAGGGTGACAAAAACTGTCAGTCAAAAAGCATGCTTAGTCTGGAACATCGGGGAGAAAAACAGACCCCCCGTAACAGTGACAGTACACAGTCAGACGAAAGGGTTGAAAATAAATGGAAAAAGTGAGCAATGAGTAGCTGCCCTGATTACTGTATGGACATTGCCTGTAAGGGCGGGCATAAATACACCGTTCATCTTTCTAGTGAGTTGTGGTTACATGAGAGATGCCCACAGTGTGATGGAGAGCTTGAATATGAAACATACCTGTCTAGCGAGATAGGGGAGAGGGCATATCGAGGTTCATTAGTGCGGCGGGCGCTGTGCTGGATTGGTTTACATTCATGGGCAGAGGTTTCTATTGCTCCAAAGGGTGTTTTTAATCTCGTGGGGTTGGATTGTAAATATTGTCGTAAATTTCAGGAGGTATGATGAAGTGTAACCCAGATTGTCGACAGGACGGGTTGAGAGCAATAGGCCGGGCGTGTCAGTTCCGGGACATGCGGGACGAGGGAGACAGCTGCAAGATAGCGGAGGTGATGGAGTTCCACTTTCCGGGTATCGGGGTGTTTTTCAGTCAGGTATATGCCGGGGAGAGTGCGGAGGACGTTGGAGGTAGGCCGGAGGAAAACGAAGCCAAAATAAAGGAGAATACGGAATAATATGAATGTACTGATTACAGGCGCGGCGGGGTTTGCGGGTTCGGGGCTGGTCAAGAAGTTACTGGCAGGTGGTCATGATGTGACGAGTCTGGACATAATCGCCCCAAATCACAGGGACACGGTGGACGGGGTATCGCATCTGTGGAAGGGTGTGCAGGACATCCAGCCGGAGGATATCGAGGGGCATGAGGTGGTAATACACTTACAGGCTCAAGCGGACGTGCCGATGGGGATAACTTCGCCGATGTGGACGGTCGATCAGAATGTGATGGGAATCAGCCACGTGTTGGAGGCGACAAGGAAGGCCAAGGGGGTTGAGAAGTTCATATACGCAGGTTCGGGAAACGAATGGGGGAGGCCGCTGTATCTGCCGATTGACGAGCTGCACCCACTGACACCGCATAATCCATATGCGTTTAGCAAGGCCGCTGCCGAGCTTGCATGCTGGGCGTGGCACAGGTGTTATGACGTGCCAGTAACTGTGATGTCTAATGGGGCATGCCTTGGGCCGGGAATGCGGAAGAACATATTTATATATATGTGGCTTAAAAACATCCTTTTAGGCAGACCCGTGGTGCTTGAGGGAGGCGACCAGACAAGGGACTTGACGTATGTAGATGATATTCTGGATGCATGGATGCTGACTATCAATGCTCCCGTGGAGGATATACGTGGCGAAAAATTCCAGGTTTCCTACGGCGAAGAAATCTCCGTGTCGGAAATACTTGAGATGTGCTTTGATGCAACAGGGAAGAAGGTTGAGATTCAGAAAGTTCCACATCGTCCGGGCGAAGAGGGACAGAGGGAGTTCTTTGACAACACCAAAGCCAGAGATGTGCTTGGATACAAACCAGTGATAACCCCTTACGAGGGAATAGTGAAGACGCTTAAATGGGTTAAGGAGGACATCGGATATGGCGGGTAAGCTCTGTACCAGATTCGAGCCGGAAAACCCGTGCCCATACGAACCCATTGGAGTATGTGGGTTTATAAACGAGAATAGCGAGTGCTGCGTGGAGGAGTTTTTTCAATACCACGGAGTTAGGCTGTATGCGGTAGAGGCAAAATGAACAAACGACTTCCGGTAGAGGCCAAAATGAAGCTTTTTAAGCAGATTGGGTATGAGCCTACCCACCCGGAAGTCCTGCGGTTTCACAAGTCAGAGGCGCAGATCAAGGTGGTTACCGCCGCAAGACGTGGCAGCAAGTCATGGTCTGCCGCGCATGATGCCCTTGATACCATACTGATGCCCGATACCATTACATGGATAGTCGGGCCTACATACACTCTTGCGGAAAAGGAGTTCAGGTACGTACACGAGGAGCTGGTGGTTAATGCTAAAAAGCTTGGATTGCCAAAGCCCAAGGTATGCAATAACAACGTGAGAAGCGGCAACTTGTATATAAAATTCGCATGGGGGGCGGAGGTGATAGCCAAATCAGCGGATAATCCCGCGTCCCTCCTTGGCGATGCCGTGGATTTGGTTATATATTCAGAATCAGCCCAGCTCAAGCGGGAGATCAGGGAGAGATACGTTCAGCCCACGATTATCACCACTCGCGGGCGTGAGCTTGTCCCCACCACTCCAGACCAGGGCGGTGATTGGGTTCGGGAGCTGTTCGAGCTGGGAGAAAGGGCGGACTATCCAGACATAGACTCCTTTCATTGGGACGTAAGGGCTAATCCAACGTATCCCATTGAGGAATTTAACAGGGCCAAGAAGTTCTACGGAAAAGACCACCCCGTATTCAGAGAGCAGTATCTGGGCGAGTGGGTGTTCCATGCCGGGCGCGTATACCCCACATTCCAGGAGAAGACACACATAATAGAGCCATTTGCCATCCCCAAGGACTGGCCTGTTATCAGGGGCGTGGATTTCGGCGGGCGTGACCCGTTTGTATGCCTGATGTGTGCCATAGGCCCAAATGGAGAACTGTATTTCTTTGATGAATACTACAACAGGGACGGAGTTAAGTCTACACCCGAACACGCAAGTGCGATACGTGGCATGTCTAAAGGATATAGGATTAGACAGGGAATCGCAGACCCGTCAGGAACACAGCTAATAGAGGATTTTGCAAGAGAGAGTGTTCCACTGCATAAGGCCAATAACGATATAATGTCCGGTAGATTGAGGGTGTCTGAGTACCTGGCTTCAAACTCAAGTGGGTGTGCTCCCTTCCCTCTCAGAAACATGCCGATTGCACAGGCACAAAAGAAATGGCCCAAGCTATACGTGTTTAATACCTGCAAGGAACTCATAAGAGAGTTTAAGTATTACAGGTGGCGCGAGGGCAGGGCGGTGGAGAATGACAAGGAGAAAACAGAGGGGGACGACCATGCAATGGATGCCATGAGGTATATCGTTATGACCAGACCGTCCCCGTTTAGAACGGAATCAACCGCTCCAGCGGGCAGCTTCGGGCGGATAATGAAAGGGCTTTCCGTTGGACGCGGAGAGCCTGCAAGGATAGGAATAAATGGCTAAGAGCGCAGAATTTAACGAATGGGAGTTCAGGCTCAGTGTGTCACACAAAAAGGCCAAGCCCATTCAGGAAAACGTAGGGACAAACCGCGATTATTTCAGGGGCAAGCAGTGGGCCAAGGGTGAGGAAGATAACTATACCCACCTAGTAGTGGAAAACCTCGTGTTTGCTAATACACGGGCGCTTGTGGCTCAGCTGGCATTTAAAAACCCCAAGCACTTTGTAACCCCGCGCAAAAAGCCCTTTGTTGGCAAAAACGGACTGTTTGATACCATACAGGCCAGCATGAACATGGAGGCGGTGCTAGATTGGTACTTTAAGGAGATGAAAACCCTTAGAGAGTCCCGCAAATGCCTATATGATGCCCTGATCGCCTTTAGAGGCATTGCAAGGCTTGGGTATACTCTTAAAACAGAGAAGATAAAGGACAAGAATGAAATTGACACCAACGAGATAATCAGGGCAGACTCCCCCTTTATCCAGAGGTATTCAGAGTTTGATTTCAGGCATGATACGGAGGGCACGGACGCATTGCTTGATGACTCCAGATGGTGTGCATTCAAGTTCACCGCCCCCTTACAGGACATTAAGGATAACCCCAGATACAATTCTCGTGGTCTGAAATCTAACGCCAACATGATAACCGACTTTGGCGATAAAGGCGTGGCAGAAAGCAGACGCTCCAGAACGGACGAGACAAGGACCATTGTAGAGCTTGTAGAGGGATGGGAGATATACGATAAGAAAACCCGCAAGCTTCGTGTTATCGTCCCCGGACATGACAAATTCCTGCGCAATGAGAAATGGGAGGGGGCGCTTGATAACATAGAGGGACTGCCCGTTGAGATACTATATTTCAACGAGAACCCGGACGAGGCCCTGCCCGTGTCCGATGTCAATACCTACAGGCCCATGCAGGACGAGCTAAACAAAGTTAGATCACTACAGCTTGACCACATAGACCGCATAAGTCGAAGGAGATACATAGCAGATGGCAACAAGCTATCAGAAGAAGAGCTGCGCAAGATTACTCATGGCGGAAACGGGGCAGTAGCAAGGGCAGAGGGGTCAATTGAAAACGCCTTGGAACCCGTGGCGGATGCCAACGTATCACAAGACACATACGTGGTTGCAAATATAGTCAAATCCGCAATCCGTCAGATGGCTGGAATATCTCAAACTGAGGCTTTAGACCCACGCGGAGCCGATACCGCAAAAGAGGCTGGGTTAATCACTGCCGCCTCAAGTGGCCTTAGAAGTGACCAACAGTCCCAATACGAGGACTTTAATGTCAGGTTAAGCCGCAAACTTGCCATGATTTTGCAGAAAACGCTTGATAAAGTGGAAATTCCGCTTGACCCGCTACAGTTTCAAGCATTCGTCCAGCAGCAACAGCTTGGGAGCAAGACTAAGCTTGCTCAGATAGCTGGACAGGAGGGGGCAATAATACTGCAACCTTGGCTTGATTTGTCAAAAGAGGACATCCAAGGCGAATATAATTTTGATATCGAGGTGGGAAGCACTCAGCCCGTAAATGAGGAAACCCGCAAGCGTGACGTAGTGGAGGCTGCGCAGTTGTTACAGAACAACCCATATATCAAGCCTAGAGAGTCTACAAGGGTTGTTTTGGAGACATTCAGAATCCCCGATCCAGACAGCTTGCTTAAATCAGAGGAAGAGGTGCAGCAGGAGCAGCAGCAGCAAGCACAGGCCGCAACGCAGGGAGAGGTCGAGGACAGGCAGATGAAATCACAAACCGACCTTGCCAAGACCCAGATGAAGTCCGAAACCCAACTAGAAACCGCGAACCTCAAGGCACAAACAGACCTTGCGGTGGCGGCAGTGGATAATCAGACCGAGAGGGAGAAGACCAGTAAGAAATTCATAGCTGACGTTATACGCCAAGGAGGGCGGAACAAGTAATGCCTATCTACCCCTATAGGTGTGATAAGTGCCATAGGCGTTGGGACGCAATCCATGCGGTTGCTACCCGTGGGGACGAAAAATGCAGAAAGTGCGGCAAGCCAGCCATAAGAGAGATAGCCGTGGGAGCGAAGCCACAGATAATAGATGAATATATGGAGGGGCTTGGAACGCATATAACCGGGCCTGCCCATATGCGCAGGGTGATGAAAGAAAAAAACCTGGAGGAAGTAGGGAAGCGGGACGTTGAACAAGCTACCCGAAAATGGATGTAATGGCGGAATTAAGAAAAGTAGAGCCAAGCAAGATAAAGAAGTTTATCACAGATGCTATACGCAAGTTTACGGGCAAGAAGAAAAAGAAAAAGAAAAACGGGACGGCAAAGGAAATGGGCGGAGAGGTTGCCCGTGGCATTGATGCCCTTGCCCGTATTAGAAATAGAACAAAATTACCTAATTAGGAGGATATGAGATTATGAGTACACCAGATGATGCCGCAAGCGCAGCGGCAGCACAGGAAACCACAGGGGCTAATGGAAAACCTGACGGGGAACTTGAGGCCAAAAGTGGAGAATCAAAAGGTAACGCGCAGGATGTGGCAGGTCTTGAGAAAAGCTATAAGGAACTCCAGAGCAAGTTTTCCAAGACCACAGAGAGAGTCAAGGAACTAGAAGCAACAGAATCCAAACTTGGCAAGTACGGCGGTGCTGACAAGCTGTTGGCACAGGTGGAAGCTTTACTGGGCGATGAAGAGTTTACAGAATGGGCCAAGCAAAGGCAACGGAAAACCGATTATGGGATAAACCCAGATGAAACCGATGCCGAAACCCAGAGCGCCTTAAAGCTTGTAGAGAAAATCGCTACAGCCACCACGCAGAAAGCTGTTGACAGTGCGGTTAAGGAGTTAGAAGAAAAACTGCTTGGCAAAATATCTCCCATGTCAACGGAGTACGCTGCAGAGAGAATGGACAGGCTGCTTGATGGCCTTGACGACAAATACGGCGATTCATGGCACGAGGTACGGGGAACGCTTGCGGATTTGATTCAGAATGACGCATCGTTTCCAGAAATGCCGACAGCCGAGGACATGGAGGACGCGCTTTTAAGGGCACTGCGCAAAGAAGGCAAGCTACAAAATGTCTTTAGCGAGTTATCCAAGCGCGAACTTACCGCCAAAAAAGAATTGGCAACCGAAACGCCGGGCACGCGCCGAGATGCTAAATCAGAAACCAAGTACAAGACCATTCAGGAAGCATACGAGGCCGCGAAGCGAGAACACGCGCAGGCGTAGAGGTTAGGAAGGAGCAACAATGGCTACAGGAGTAAGCGAGACAAGGGTATGGGATGCTGTATTGACCACAACCCTGTCAAACTTTCAGAAGACGCTAGAGGAGCAGATATTTGATGACTATCCTCTGCTTTCATGGCTTAACGGCAAGCTGGGCATAGCAATGCGTGGCTCTACCGTAAAGCGGTCACTTGATGGAGGCGAAACGATAGTAGAGCACCTGTTGTATGAGCAGAACAGCACGGTTGATTCTTATAGCAACTACGAAGTGCTTGATGTAACTCCACAGGACGGTATGACCATAGCACGTTATAACTGGAAACAGTACAGCGGCTCTATAACCATATCTGGGCTTGAGGAGCGCAACAATCAGGGAGAGGCCAAGATGATTGACCTCTTGGGTGCTAAGACCGAGCAGACCCGGCTTTCCTTGAGAGACAGGATGAGTCGTGACGCATACGCTGACGGTACTGGCAATGGCTCCAAAAACCTTACTGGACTTGCTGCGCTTGTCTCTGCTACCGCTACGGTAGGCGGACTGGCTCCCGGCACTTACGACTGGTGGAAGGCAGATGTAACCACTAGCGCGGGTTCCTTTGCCGCAACTGGTAAGGCCAAGATGGAGACATCGTTCAACAACGTCACGTTTGGCAACGATAAGCCGGACTTTATCGTAACCGACCAGACGGTGTTCGAGAGTTACAACAACTCTCTCGTAGACCAGAAAAGGTTTACTAACACAATGGCGGCTGACGCTGGTTTCATGAACGTGGACTTTAAGGGCGTTCCTGTGTTCTTTGACAGGGATTGCACCGCTGGATATATGTATATGCTGAATAGCAAGTATATCAAGTGGAATGTCCACAAGGATGCTGATTTTATCACATCTCCGTTTGTGAAGCCTGAGAACCAGGATGCCAAGACAGCAAACATTCTGTATCAGGGTAATATGTCAACTGCTAACAGAAGGAAGCTGGCTGTTATCCAGGGCTTCACGGCATAGGGGGTGCTAATATGGCATACTCATTCACAGTAACCAATGTGCATAGAGGCGTAGGAGCGCAGCGAGAAGTACATGGAACATTCACAAGTACTGATGGTGATAGTAGCGGGACATTGGGCACATCCGTGCATGGACTCAACTATATATCAGACTATGATGTAAAGCTTGATACAGGCGGAGTTACTACACCAAACCCCAAGGCCACTATAAGCGGCGGGGAAATAACTTTTGTGTATGATGATACTCAGGGTTATTCGGGTAAATTTTTCGTCAAAGGTAGATAGGGCTTTGTCCATCCCTGCGGCGGGTGGTTAGGGTGCGGATACCCTAGACAAAGGAGAATAAAGATGATTCTACAACGAATAAACAGAACAAATGCTGAAAAGGTTTTCATTATCTGCCACAATGTCAACGGTGCTACGGCTACCACAGGCAGAGGGCAGAGGTTTGTTGGTGGAACTCCTGCTGAAATAGCCAGTGCAGACGGCGCTCAGGTTGTGTTTTCTTCTGATGCTGCTATGGCAAGTTTTGCAGGAATAGCTGACCAGGACATCCCCGATGATGGGTATGGAAGGGTACAGGCTTGGGGTTTTGTGGACTCTGTTGAGCTTTCAGCGGAGGCTAACAAGACTATTGCTTGTGTGGCTATTGGTACAAGCTTCCTCAAGACAGGTGGGGTTGCTGGTACTTTTACCAGTACCCAGACTGCACAGGCTCTATCAACAATGGCGTACAAGTACATAAGCGTACTCAATACCACGAACATAAGTGGTGGGCTTGTGTATGGTAAGGGCTTTGTAAGGGCAATATAAACGGGTCTATAGTGGGGGCAGGCATTGGGCTTGCCCCCGCATAGCCTTAACGGAAAGGACAGTGGATGCTATATAGATGCCTGACGTGTGGAACATTACTTACCGATGCCATGTGTCTTGAGGGGTTTTGTATCGGTCATAGGGTCAAGCCTGCGATAAAAGGCACATTCTTTGAATGGTTGCTTTTAAAGATTGGACTATACGAGCAGTATGCAAGGAGATTCGGATGCAAACTGTAAAAGTAATGTTTGGCATTCCAAACGAGGGGCACACAGAGCCAGAAGCGTATGATAACCGAATGGAGATGTGTTTTCATCTGGGGGTTCTACAGGTTCTTTCATCTAAGGGGGAAAAAGAATTTGATGGCGCAAAGTTTGACTATCCCGATGGAGTAAAGTTTGAGTTTTTTACTTGCTCCATAGGAAAGGTCTTTACAGCCCTTGCAAGGGAGCGGATAGCAGAGGAAGCCGTAGCAAGAGGCATGGACTACCTGTTTATGATTGATGATGACATGATTACAGGCACGGATATATTTGAGAGGCTTTACAGGCACAATGTAGATATTTGTGCTGGGCTTGCCTTCACTCGCTCTGCCCCTCATAGTCCCGTAATCTACGAGGTTAACAAGGGATACGACCCTGTGGAGAAAAAGAATTATTACATAAATCATACGCTTATATCATACCCCAAGAATACTTTAGTGGAGTGTGATGCGGTTGGTTTCGGCGCGGTTCTGATAAAGGTGGACGTGCTTAGAAACATGCCGACTCCGTGGTTTATGAGTACAAGTGGAGCGGGAGAGGATATCCATTTCTGCCATAGCGCAGGGGAGCACGGATATAAGGTATTTATGGATACATCAACAAAAATGGGACATCTTGGATATCCGCCAGTAATAACAGAGGAAGACTACGAGAGTAAGAGAAACATAGAACACTTAAAGGAGGTGTATGGTGACAAATCGCGATGCCCTTCGAGTTGATATAATTATCCCGACACTGGACAATCCAGACTTGCTCTATAATTGTGTCCAATCCATGATATTGTATTCAGTGGCACATCCTATCAGGATAATCATTGTCAATAACGGTGATACGCCCGTAGAATTTGAAAACGACAATGTTATTGTATTAAATCCAGACAAGCCCCTTGGATGGGATGGTGGGTTAATCGAGGGATTGAAACACTCTGATTCCAAGTATGTTGTTTTCGCTAACGATGATATATTCATTCCAAGAGCGTCCTATAAATGGATAGCAAATATGCACAGAGAAATGGAACTGTTCTCTAATGTTGGGGCAATAGGGCCATCCTCAAACACTGTTATGGGCAAACAGAATATGCTGTCCTTTGATGCTGCAAACAGGGTAGTGCCTACATCCTACCTTATTGGATTTTGCATGATGGTGAAGCGCGAGGCATTAGACAAGGCAGGGGGTGTGCATCATGTGCAATCGGGCGGGGACGATATTGATTTATCTATCAGGCTGAGAAAAGCGGGATATAAGCTATCAATTATGTCTGATGTGTTTATTTATCATTACGGATTCCAGACAGGGGAGAGGCTGTACGGTGGGCCCGACAAGCCTGGTGGCTGGAACTCAAGGGAAATGACAGAGAAAACCAATATGGAGTTAATTCGCAAGCATGGGTTTATGGAGTATTGGAAAACCATGAAGAACGATGAATTTAACGAGTTCATGGCCCAAGTCCACGGCTACAGCGATAAGCCTGACATAGATCAAGAATCAGAGATTGTTAGAGGGTTTGTTAATGGGGATAAAAATGTACTCGAACTGGGCTGTGGTGGCAAGAAGACATTAGAGCATGCTATTGGTGTAGACATTACCCCAAAAGGTGAGAGTAATTATTTCATACCAGAAGCGTCTGTTGCTGATGTGGTAGCCGATGTTTCCAAGCCGCTGCCATTTGATGAGGACTCTCAGGATTGTGTTATTGCAAGGCATGTCCTTGAACACTGCATTGATCCAATAGATGCAGTTAATAATTGGAAAAAGGTGCTCAAGCCCCATGGGAGGCTTATAGTAAGCTGCCCCGATGAAAACGCGCAGGACGGGATACCCCTAAACCCCGAACATAAACACGCCTTCACTCCCAGCAGCATAGCGAACTTGGGAAAGGTTTTGGGCATGGAGGAAGTAGGGCGGGAAACTATGTATAACGGAACATCATTTACAGTCTGCCTAGAAAGGGGGGAAATGTGAGAATTTGCACAATGTATGAAAGCAGGCTTGGGCGCAACGATGGCAGCCCCTTGTATTGGACGCACCAAATGAGGCAGATGGGGCATGAAGTGATACACCTCTCAAGTCAGTTTAAGCCCGATGATTATGGGGAGTTTGATGCCTATGCATGGATAGACTGGGGAGAGGATGCGCTAACAAATGTTTTGCCATATCAGCCCATTAGTTTGAAGGGATACAAAAACAGCTTTTACGTTGCATCAGATACGCACTTGGGTTATGACTACCGCATGAATAAGGCAAAGGAGTTTGATTTCGTGTTTGTAAATCAAAAAGATGCGGTTGAGATGTTCAGGAAAGACGGGGTTGAGGCAATATGGCTGCCTCATGCAGTAGAGCCACAGGCATATCCCAATGCCCCTGCTGCTATAAAAAAGTATGATATCGGGTTTGTTGGGTATGTATCGTTTGAAAAACGGGCATACATGCTTGATGAGTTTTTAAAGCACTTCCCTAATTTCTTCTATGGTCAGAGGTTGTTTGAGGAGTGTGCAGAGATATATAGAAAATCAAGGATAGTTTTCAATACAGCAGCTACCGATGATTTAAATATGAGAGTTTTTGAAGCTACGGCAACAGGGGCTTTTCTCCTTACCGAAAATATCCCTACTATCCATGAATTGTATGATGATGGTGTCCATCTGGTAACTTATGACAATCTGGAGGATGCTGTAGACAAGGCTAAGTATTACCTTGAACATGAGGATGAGCGCGAAAAGATAGCAAAGGCGGGAATGGAGAGAACCCTGAATAACCACACCTATAAGCACAGGATAGAAAAAGCACTGGCAATAATCAACGAAAGGAAGGTGACCAATGTCTGAGGATAGAAGCTGGGCCGTAGGCATGACACAGGAACAGTTTAATGTGGAATATCCTCGCAGAGTTTTAGGCGCGGATGTGATACCAGACATAGGCGGATACATAGAAAACTATTATGGTAAGAAAACATATGGGGATACAAACGTAAACCCAGAGCATATCAGGCCGGAAGATGACGGATTGCATGGGCCACGGGCGGCAAAGCAGAACATGAATGCTCCCGGCTTATTCTCATGTGAGTTTTGCGGCAGGACAGAGATAAAGTCCAAGTTCGGGCTAATGGCACATCAGAGGCATTGCAAGGCTAAAAAGGGGTAAGAGATGGCAAAGCAGACAGCACTTGAACTTGTTAACAGAATACTCTCAAGAATAGGGCAGAGCGAAGTAACTGATATTTCTGCACTTACGGCTGGGAGTCATTCTGACATGATATTGCAGTTTCTCAACGAGGGGCAGAACCTGCTTTATACCGAGGGCATCGAGTGGTATTCCCTGTATAAAACGCGGGAGTTTGACACCGTGACGTATAAGGCCGCTACCATAGCCTTTAATGATGCTAACCCCGATACCATTACGGACTCAGCCAACGGATTTGGTAGTTTCTCAAGTGGCATGCAGGTGTATGTGTCCGGCTCGACCTCCAACGATGGCACTTACACCGTAGACACGGTGGCGGCTGGAACCCTGACTCTCCAGAGCGCCGACAACCTAACAGCAGAGGTAGCGGGGGAAACCGTAACCATAACGGCAATAACCTATCCCGTGGCATCCGATTGGGCGCGGACATTCGCCCTGATGGACTTGACCAACGATACATTCTTAATCCCAGATGATGACGTTACATTTGACGAGGTAGACCCCGATAGCTCAGAGACAGCTAACCCGACACATTACGCTCTAAATGGTGACTACATCAGATTCTACCCCATCCCTGCTGGGACGTATTCTGTTAGAGAGAGGTATTATGCGCTGCCCACTGCTTTCACAGCGAACACTGATACCTCTCTATTGCCTATCGAGGTGGAGAACTGCCTGATATATTGGGCGTGGTCACAGATACTTGATTTCCTCAATAAGTTTGATGAAGCAGACAGAAAGCAGATAAATTACCGAAACATGCTGAAAATAGCGGAAAAGGCGAATAAGCGCAAAATAAATAAGCTGCGTCAATTCGAGGGCACACGGAATTTCAGTGGAGTCAGAGGCCCAAGGTTGCCATCCAGGTATGGTCAAAACTTTCCATCGGGGTGCATTTAATGCCGATTAAGACTACAGAGGCGTTTATAGCAGAATACCCCATGCCGAGGCTAGGGGTAAACCTGCGTAAAAACGTAACTACGCTGGACAAAGAAGAGTGCCTGAAAGCTCAGAACCTTATATGGGCAGATGGTATGGCAAAGCGTGGCGGACAAGACCTGATTACATCTACAGAGGTAGTGGCGGACAAGCCCGTTAAAGGACTTCACAGGTACTACAAAACAGATGGGACAAAGCAGTTACTTGCCGCTGCCGGGACTACGGTTAAATATCTCGATGGCTCTTCCTGGACAAATGTGGTTACTGGACTGACGGACGAGCAGGAAGTGCATATGTCTACATGGGGCGGACTGGATAAGGTATATATCAGCAATGGTACGGACGAACTGTACTCATGGGACGGCTCTAGCGCGGTTACTTTGTCAGGGGGCACATTGCCCTCCAGCGTGATTCAGACCCTACCATATCAGGACAGGCTGTTATCCATAGACAACACCAATCCGGGTGGGCTTGGATGGTCGGACTCTTTCAGCGATGCGGCGGCAGATTGGGTGCCTCCCGCGACCACCGAAGTAATCCCCGATACTCAGCTGTTTGGCATGATAAATCATTCGCTCAATAATACCACAGCGGGGATTGAAACGCAGGTGCTACTTGCGGGGGCAAATGGCATGCACCTGTTCAGCGGAACCGACCTGAGAACTCCCGCCACTACAGGCGATTATACAATCTATACCCTTGGGATAGACGTTGGCTGCGAATCTCCCCGCACGATGGCATGGACTCCAAAGGGGACTATGTGGCTGGGGATAGACAAGCAGGTTTACATCCTTCCCTTTGATTCTGCTACGCCCATAGCCGTTGGCTCTAAAGTACAGTCTGCGCAGGGAGACATCACAGGGATAGATAATATCCCCGCTGGACAGCTTACAAACGCAAGCGCAGTTTATCACGACGGATTTTACAAGTTGAGCATTACCAAGTCGGGCGGTTCCTATAACACAGAGCAATGGTGGCTTGATATTACCAGACTCCAGATAGACGCAGATGGTCACTTTGGCCCGTGGTATGGCCCAATGATAGGGCAGAGCATAGGCCCGATGATTACTCTTACTGGAACAGGGGATATTGGACAGCATTACGCAGGAGAAGGGCAGGACAAGGGGTATGTATACGAGATAAGCAAGGACACAACGAGGTCAGATATAACGGTGTCCGATGGTTCGGCAAATGCCATCACGTGCTCGATTAAAACATACTACAACCCGCTGAATAATCACTCTTTCCGTAAGCAGATAGATATGATAGAGGCTGAGTTTCTGGACACGGACGATTCTGTTTCTGTGTCATTCAACGACATTACGGGGCTGTTGAAATCGGCTGTAAACTTTCAGCTTCAAACGTCTGCTGTTTTGTGGGGGGCGCAGAATTGGGGTGCATTTAATTGGAATGACTTTGGGCGCACCCGTAAGCAGCTTGCAATTGACCCTGCAATATGGCCCAGACGAATGTGTATTACCCTTACCAATTCGTCAAGCGATAACGATTTTAAGCTATTCTCACTATCCGCCAAGGCGGTAGAGCAATCTAAGGAGTTTGGATAATGGCAGAACTTGGAAGTGGAAACGGGACAGACTATCCGAGTGCGTTAGACACTGACAACACACTAGAGGTTGACGGTTCGACTCTGGTACGGGCTGACGTACCCAACGACTTGGGGGCGGCAATCGTAGCCATTGAGAACGAGTTAGGCACTAATCCGTCAGGTACAGTTGCGGATGTCAAATCATACCTCCAGATTGAGCACAACACCAACGGGACGCACGACACAAGCAAGGTAGTTATGATTGCGGGCAGTCAGACCATTACAGGAGAGAAGCTGTTCAGTGAAACCCTGCGCACCACAAAGGGTTCAGACGTTGCCAGTGCCACAACTCTAAGCCTTGGGGCAGGGAATTACTTTGATATCACGGGAACGACCACAGTAACGGGCATAACGTCCATAGGCATAGGCACGCAGATTAAACTACACTTTGACGGGGCGTTGCAGCTTACACACCATGCTACCAATTTTTTCCTGATAGGCGGGGCTAACATTACCACGGTGGCAGGAGATGAGGCAGAGTTTGTTGAGTACGACACGGGTAAGTGGCGCATGGTGTCTTATAGCAGTGTTTATGCCGCCAAGATAAGGGATGATTCGATTACCTCTTCTAAAATCAACACAGGCGCAGTTGTAAGTGATGGGCTTGCAACTGCCTCAACGTATGGCTCTCAGTCCGTGGCTTCAACTACATGGACTCCCGCAGCAGGATGGTATACGTTTGCTGTTGAGGTTACATCTGGTAACTGGAAAATGGAAGTTGCTACAGGGGGAGGGTGGTCAAGCAGCACAGTGTCCACGGGCGGCGGTGGTGGAGCGTTCTTTACTGACGGGTCAGATGTTCGATTTTCTACTAGCTCTGGAACGTCTGTTTTTCATTATAGGAAACTGGATTAGGAGATAATATGGCAGAACTTGGAAGCGGTGGCGGCTCTGATTATCCGAGCACATTAGATACCGACACAATAAAAGAAACCGATAATAGTACACTGGCACGGGCTGATGTGCCCAACGACCTTGCGGCTGCCATAGTTGCGATTGAAAATGAGCTAGGGACAGACCCGGCGGGGAGCAAGGCAGATGTTAAAACATTCCTACAAACTGAGCATAACACAGACGGGACGCATACAAGTGTAATTGTGAAAACTGATGGCACGGCGTTAAAGAAAATAGTTAAGGATATCGGCGATTGGGACATGGATGGCACAGCCTCCGTTAATGTAGCCCATGGGCTTTCGGCATCATTTATAAATATTAGAAGCGCCATAGCCATGATTAGGGATGATAGTAGCGTTTCCAATAAGCCTCTTAATGCCCCCGCTGGAGCGGCAGATACTACACCACAGGGCGCTGTGGGTAATATTGATTCTACCAATGTCAACTTAGTTCGTTTAACAGGGGGAGACTTCGATAGTGTTTCTTACGATTCTACATCTTTTAATAGAGGGTGGGTTGTCATAACCTATGAGGTATAATGGCTAGGTCTATATTGGAGATTTTGGCAACAATCCCATTGATTTTAGGCGGGCATGAATTGGGGCACTTTAAATCAGGCAGAGAGGCTGGATTGTCCATGAGAATGCAAAACGGATTAGCACATAGTCCTGCGATTATCAAGGACAATCCCAACGAATTTGCTAAGATGTTTGGTGGGGGATTTGAGGGTCAAGACTTGGCGGTATCGCTTGGGAATGAGTTTGGCAAGGACAAGAAATCATCGAGGGCGATATCAGGACTTAATAAAATAGGCTACGCACTTATGCCTAAGGGCATTAATGGCGAAGGCGGTGATGTTTATAACATGAGGCAGGTGAAGGGCAAGAAGGCAGAAAAAGTCATGCAAGCGGCTCTATTGATTTCCGGCATCTCCGATATGCTTAAAGCCTTTGACAAGGGACTTGGGCCTAATAAGGATTTATCATTTATGACATTTGATAACGGGACACCGGGATTGAAGTTCAGCGGGAAATTTTGATGATAAGAGAAGCTACTATATGGGACGCGCAGGACATAGTGGGACTATGGGTTAAAATGCAGAAAGAACTCAACCTGCCATTTGTCCGCCTTGACGAGCGGGAAGAGAAGAGATTCTTTCTCAATATAATAGCTCAGATAGAGATGTCAGATGGATTTGTAGCAGTGTCAGACAATGGAGAGATAAACGGGTTTATAAACGGGAAAATAATATACCGTGACTATGGCATAAGTGAGCCGATAGCCACGTGTGAGGGCGCATATATCGAGCCACGGGGCGATGGCATGGAATTAATCAAGGCTTTCGAAGAGTGGGCAGAAGTCTCAGGAGTAAGGCACATAATGTTTGAAACGGCGTTTGATAAAAGACTGCCCAAGATATGGGGCAGACGGGGTTATAAGGCAGTGCAAATAACCTATCACAGGGAGGATTAATATGGTAAGTTTAGGGTCAAGTAGCGCAAAGTCTAACTTGGACGTTAGGCAGCTACCGGGTATCTTTGGGGCGGGCGATCCAAACAAGCCCCGTGAGATAGGGCTGAACATCCAAGACCTGTTAGGGCAGGACGTAGGGTTTGGAGGGCGCACGGATGCAGAGAATCAGCTAATAAGCGAGCTGATAGACCTTACAGGGGCCAATACTGCCATAAGGGGGCTTGGCGCTCCATCGGCGGAGAGCATAGCGTCATCAATCGCTCCCGCCCTTTTGAATTTCAGGCAACAGAGAGTGCAGAACAGGGGCGGTCAAGTACAGTCATTGCTTGAGCTTGCCGGGTTGGCATCTCCACAGGTCGTTGCTGGTCAGACATCCCGTGAGCGTGGATTTGACTTTGGGGTTGGTGGGTAATGGCACGGCGACCACAGCCCATAATAGTCCCCTCCCCTGGATTCTCTCGTAATGCCCGGCAGACGAATGTAGGGATAGACCTTGGCGCTATCCTTGAGCTTACAGGGGTAGCGGAGAAACGCAGAGAGAAAGAAAGGCTTGAGGAGATAGATCCGGGGATAGACCTACTGAATCGGTTAGGTGCTCTTCCCCAAGGATTGCAGGGAGACTTGCAAGAGCAGGCTGGCCCCTTTCTGCCAGAGACTCCAGAGACAGAAAGGTTCATTGATGTAGACCCACAGGCCGAAGCGTTGCGATCCCAGCTTTCAGGCGCGTTATCGCAGAGTCCAGAGGGTGCGGTTTTATTCAGAAAGTTACTAGGCAGTTCGTTAGAAAAGCCTGATGCCCTGGAACCCAGCCAAAAGGTTTTTTCTAAGCAGGGAGCAGATGGGAAAGTGTCCACAAGGTTTGTTGATCTGAACAATCCCACGGAAAGAGAAAAGGCCATAAGCGATGGATACCAACCCCATGTCTCGTCAGGTGTGAATATAAACATAGGGGACGATGGCAAGCTGTCTAAGAAGGTAGTAGACAAGTTGGTTACGGAAACTGTAGGACTGGAAAAGCAACTCAGCGATTTATCACAGCTTCGCGGTAGCATGCGTCCGGAGTTTTTTACATTCAAAGGGAAAGCAGAGGCTGGAGCAACCAAGTTCTTTGAGAAACTAGGTGTAACTCCCCAGAGTATGGGATTTGCAGACAACCGTGAATTTGTGCAGGCAAAGGCTGCCTTTGTTCAAAGAAACGACCAATTCTTTAATGCCTACAGAAAAGAAATTACAGGTGCGGCAGCCAGTGAGCAGGAACTGAAAAGGCTGGAGCAGGCGATACCTTCCCATACGAATGATTCTTTTAGCACATTCCAGTCTAAATTAACGGACATGGAGGTCAACCTTGAGGCATTGAAGATATTTAAAGACACAATGCTTGAACAGAGAGCAACCCCACAACAGCTACAGAAAAAGGGGATTACAGTTACGTCTATCGCCGATCAACTAAGACAGGCAAGTCAACAGCCCTCTAGTGAGGTAACGGGAACGCTAAACGAGGACAATACACTGAATTTCCAAGGGCAGCAAATACCCCCCAATGATGATGGAACGTATACATTGCCAGATGGGACAGTAGTGGAGGCCCAATAATGGCTAGACAGGTCAAGTTGGTTCCAGTAAGCCAGCCAAAAGGGGCACGGGAGGTAACACTAAGGCCCGTGGACGTACAGCAGCCCGGCATAACCCGTGCGGCAGGGGCTGAAACTGGAGCGCCACTTAGACAGGAAACCTTTGGTGGGCGGTTTTTCCAAGACCTTGTAGAGCGGGTTGGCGGGATAGTACAGGCCGCGACAAGTCCCAAGCAGACCATTAAAACGCTTGGCAATCTCGGCACGGGAGCTGTTATCAAAAGCCTACGTGCAGCGGGACAGGAGACAATACCCATAGGGGTCGAGGAAGACGGAAGCGATGCCCTGACCTCTCTATTGGGCGATGCCCTTTCAAAGCAATTCCCAGAGGCGGAGCCAACAGCAGAGGCGGCAGGCGCGGAACTTGCGGGTGAAGTGGATAGAATCGTAACAGACCCGGTGGGCGCTTTCAGCGAAAAGCCCGTTAGTACTGTATTGAGTGTGGGAGCAGTGGTAGCGCCTACATTAAGAGCCACAGGGCTAGGGAAATTTAATGTAATAGGCAGGGCCGCAACTAAGCCCAGAAGGGCCATAGGCAAGGCGCTGGAACGCAAAACCACCAATATCACCCGTAGGCTTGCGGGGGACTTGGGCGTATCTCCTGACGCTATTGATATAGTACGCAAAAACTCCCCGGACTTCCAAGGGGCGGTAACTGGTCAAATAGATGATGTGGCGCTACTCCAGAGGGCGCAGGAGGCCACTACAGGGGCCAGAAACGCCCTTAATACGGAGTTCCGGGGCAGACTGCAAGCATTGGGCATAGATGACCCCGTAGACCTTCGTATAGCGCAAACCAAGTTTGATTCAAGGCTTGAGGGGTTTGGTATCAAACGAGGCAAAAACGGCAAGCTGAAATCAGAAAAACTCAGGGGCGGACTGACGGCAGACGACCAAAAGAAGCTACGCGAGTGGGTAGAATCTAACGTAGATGACCAAGTAACCCAAAACCCCATAGTATCGCTTGACGAGGCGGAGAGATTCAGACAGGAGCGCATCAGAGACACGCGTCCCATTATGGACACTCAGAAGGGGCAGCAGGTCATTGATTCCTTTATAGGCACATACAATGATGCGGTGGAGTCTGTTAAGCCGGGATTCAAGCAGATAGCCAAAGACTTTGCACCCAGGTTTGACAGGCTGGACAAGGATTTAATAGAGCTGGGGCTGAAATCCAAGGGCAAAGAGGGCACAAAGATTAACAGCCTCCTGCTAGTGGCTAAAAAAGGTGAAGACGTTAAGAGTCAGGCACTACAGCGCATAGAGGAGTTGTCCGGGGTGAATGTGAGCGACTTGGCAACGGGGCGGCAGATTGCCAGAACGATAGACAAGCCTACTAAAACCGCCCGTGGCATTCAAGACAGGCTGACTCAGTTTGTCTCTGAATTTGGCGAAACACCCGCCGACATTGCAGAGGGGTTGGCATCTCCCACGTTAGCGGCTAGAGCAGGAACGGCAGGCGGAAACATTCTACAAAAGCTGGGGGCAGGATTACAACAAGACCCCGGAGGCGCATTGTCTCAGACGCTTATTAACTCTCTGCGTGGCCTACAGGCGACAGAAGAGGAAAGGAAGGCCCGCGCAGGGCAATAGATAACTATGTGCTCAGACCAGCCAGACATCCACGAACAGGTAGAAGAGGGACTCAAGATGATGAGCCAGTTTAGCGGAGCTATTGCGGCAGTTAAGGGGGACTATGCAGAGATAAAGAAAAGCCATAGGGAAACTCACGATGCAATGATAGAACAGACCATGCAATTAAAGCATGTGAATGAAAATATAGAGCGCGACAGGCAGGACAGGAAAGACCAGATAGAAAAACTGTTCGATAAGGTGGATGGATTAGCTATTGGTATGGCAACTAAGGCGGAAAGCGAAAAGTGCAGCCAGCAGAAAGAGTCATGCGATAAAAAGATAGACACGAAGATAAGCAAGGGCGGGGTACTTTTGCTGCTAGGAGTTTTATCTATCATATTTGGTTTTATAACCTTTATGGCTAATATGGGATAAACATGAACACCATTGATAAAATATGGGGCTATTTAAAATCTTTATGGGTTAGGTTCGGGCGATGGCTTGCGCCGGGGGCTGAGATTGAGGCAGCAACGGAGGAAGCGCTCATTGCACGGAAAACCCTAGCAGTTGTTTCTGACCCTGTATTAATTGAGCGCACCTGTAATGCAGAGCGGTACGATAACGGGGATGGCACCCGTTCGATTAAAACAGGTGGGGATATAGACATCTGGACGCAGCCATTTTTCGGAGGCGATTGCCGTCCGTGGGATTTTACATGGGCAGAGGGAGAGGTTCAGGGGAATTGGAGATGGTTTGATAATACGCCGGGGTATCTGGTTAAAACCAATACATCAACCGTCAGGGTTTTCCCTGTAGCGGGTGACCAGACAAAGTACATTCAAATCTCAGGGATGGCAGACCAAGTATCTACAGCCAATCAGATAGATGCTGATCACTTTGAGATATATATAGATCAAGCATTTACACGGTGGAGCCTCAAGATGGGGCCGGACGGATTCAAGCCTGAAATCATCCTTAAAGCAGGGTGGACAGGTGATGCGGAGTGGCAGTTCAGGTTTGAGCTTAACGGGGGATTGACCCTTGAGGGCGCTAAGATAATGGATGACAGTACTCCAGTATTGAGGCTACATAACCCCTTTGTTATAGATAACAACAGCACAGTATTCCCTGCTCAAGAGTCGCTTGTTGATGGTGTAGCCACCATAACCGCAGACCTTACGGGGGCGGTTTTTCCAGCCACAGTAGA
>Ga0224514_10000100_pt1 | contig 29864 bp, 24 predicted proteins | sample SF_May12_sed_USG_3_FD_169107 | JGI IMG/M metagenome (GOLD analysis project Ga0224514, IMG submission 169107) | Sediment microbial communities from San Francisco Bay, California, United States - SF_May12_sed_USGS_24 | ecosystem: Environmental > Aquatic > Marine > Sediment | place: USA... | reverse complement strand
TTTTTAGTTTATCCGTTCATCGAGATCTCTACCCTGTTCGATAATGACAATGTCCTTTTCACCTTTCTCGACAAGGGCAAGGGCAGAGAAGAGACCTGCCGGGCCTGCGCCGATAATAACAGCGGCCATGGTCCTTTATATTCCTCCTCTTTTTCTTTTTATTGAAACTTCTGCCCCCATTTTCCACATAATCCTTTCCCGTCTTTTGATAAGAGCCTGCTTACGATAAAAAATAAAAAAGGTCAAGAATCAACTTGCCTTTACCGCAACTGCCGCGTATGCAATAAATCATTCCCATTTTAACAGCAATCCTTTGTCCCCGTCCTCTTCAACACGGGTTCCCAACGGCGTTCCTTCTCTGTTCAGCACATTCTTCAACCAATTGAAGTCCTTTCTGCTTACCTCCTTTAAGCTGAAATTTCTCATCATAACGGGCTTCATTTTCAGTGAAAGAAGTCTGCCCGTTGCCTGGTCTGCAGTGGCAAAGTACATAAGGCCAAGGTCACCCCGGAATTCCTCATATCCACCTATTCCCTCGTAATCATTAATAAGATCACCGCAGCCATAGAGTATCAGTTTGCCCTTATAAACCTCTATTCCCTTTATATGATGAGAAGAATGACCATGTATAATATCTGCAATGCCTTTATCCACAAGCCCATGTACAAATGTTCTCTCACTTTTTAAAACAGGGTAGCCCCAGTTTCCACCCCAGTGAAGAGAAAGGACAACCACATCCCCCTTTTCTCTCACTTCTTTTACTTTTTTTTCTATCTCGTCTATCGTTTTGGCTGAAAAATCATTAAGCAGGCTAAGGCCACTTTGTTTTTCCTTTGCAGCCCAAGATGAAGGGACGCCACTCGATTCCATGGCATAAGAAAAAACAAGCACCCTTCCTTTATTGCCAAGGTCCACAATAGCAGGCTTTTCAGCCTCATCCAGGTCCATCCCCGCCCCGGCATGGCTTATCCCGGCCTTGCCCAGGGTCTCTAATGACTCTTTAAGGCCGGAGTAGCCCCAATCAAGAATATGATTATTAGCCAAAACAGCGACATCAATATTTGCAACCCGAAGAAGAGGGATATTTTCAGGATGCATACGATAGTTAATCCCCTTTCCCTGCCAGTATTCGTTGCTTTTCGTAAGGGCTGTTTCAAGGTTAATAATCCTCACGTCCGGTTTTTCCCGTGCCAGCTCACGAAGAGCAATGCCCCATATGTAATCCCACTCAACAGGCCTGCTGATGGGACCATTTACCTCCTCTGCAAGCGCCGTATAGGTTCTGGCATCCCTTACGTAAGGCTCATAGATACGGGGATGGCTCGGGTGGGAAAGTACCTGATCGATACCTCTCCCTGACATTACATCACCCGTCAAAAAGAGTGTAACAGCGGAAGACTCTCCCTCTTTTTTTCTTTCTTCTTTTTTAGGGTTCATTTCCCCGGCGTAAAGCGGTATTGAAAGAAAAATTAATATAAAAGATCCGGCAAAGCCGTAAAGAAGTGATTTGTGCCATGCAGTATAATTTTTTCTCATTGCATATCTGCAATAACAGCCCCGTTAAAGAATGGCTCCAAATAGGGACAAAAAGCTATTTCCGGGAAGCTCTCTCCCTTTCCTGCTCCCTTATTATTAACTGACTCACGTCGGCAAGCTCTTCAGCCAGAAGTTCAAGCAGATCATCAACAGCAAGAATCCCAACCAGTTCGCCTTCATCACCCATAACAGGGAGCCTTCTTATTCCATGCCCTTTCATTAATTTAAGCGCTTCGCTTATTCCGTCACTCTCCCTGATTGTTATGAGATCGAAACTCATTACATCGCCAACGAGAAGATTTTCTACACTCAAATCTTCGGCAATGATCTCCACGACAATATCACGGTCCGTAATGAGCCCGACAGGATGAGTTTTACCTTCCCGCTCTTCACTAACGACAAGGGCTCCTACATGATGATCCCGCATTAGCATGGCCGCCTCGACAACAGTATTGTGCTTATTTACAAAGCATACCTGGCGATTACATATCTCACCGACAAACATAACTCCTCCTCAGACCTTTTAAAGGTTTGCCTTAATCATTCAGGAGCAGAATATAAAAAACGTTTATTTAAATTATAGCAGATAAAAAGGAAGCCTTCTTGTTTCGCGGGAATAATAAAGGGAAATCATATTTCGGCCTAAAAAGAAGGGAATAAGAATAGCGGGATTTCCACCTTGCCGGCTTTCTCGGGAAGGGCAAAGGGGACATGACATTTCATTTTTTCAAGTATTTATCGATAATATCCAGAAGTTCCTGTTTTTTTACAGGTTTTATAAGATGATCATCACATCCTGCTTCATCACTCAACTTTTGATCATTTCTTGTTCCATGGGCTGTCAGGGCAATCACAGGAATTCTTCTTTTCCCTGCTTTCTTTTCCAGTTTCCTTATTTCCCTCGTTGCCTGAAGGCCGTCCATGACAGGCATTTTAAGATCCATCAATACAATGTTGTAATTGTCTTTTTTATACATTTCAACACCGGCAAGGCCATTTTCAGCCATATCGATCTCATATTCCGTTTTACTGAATATTAATCTGATCAAAGCACGAATCGATCTGTCATCTTCTACAAAAAGGATTTTAGCAGGTTCCCGCTTCTTTTCTCTTTTTTCATCCTCCATCAATTGAAAAACCTTTCATTCATAGTGTCAAATATTAACTTCTCATGAGGAAAGCGCAGGCTCTTCAGCATATTCCACCCTTTCCACATAATTTTTTATGGCGCTCTTCATGTGATCCGGGATTTCCGTAAACTGTACGCCCATACCTCTTACAATATGGTCCTGCATTACCTCCGTTTTTTCCACTGATCTCATTACCCTAGTACTCCTTCAATATAATAAATTGGGATTCAGAGTTTCACAAATTGGTCAAGGCAAGGCGCAGTACGAAGAGAATGGCTATTCCCTTTTCAAGGACTGCAACGCAGCATTGGCCGATTTGTGAAGCTCCCTTCGGGCCAGTCAGGAAGCGGTCATCTGTGTTGTTGCACTCCCTTAAATTAGCTACGGCCAGTCCTGCGGTCGTGCGCCTAACAGCTAACCGCTTCCTGACTGGCTGAATCCTAATTTATTACATTGAATGAGTACTAGCTTCACATTCGATAGAAAGATCATTATTGGGAAGCTGAAATTCAAGCATGAGGAGAGCGCCTTTTTCAAGGAGTTCCCTGCATTCGATAAAAAGTCCCCCTTCAGATATATCATGCAGGTGTCCTTCGTAACGCCTGTCTCCAATACGGTAATCCACCCTGACACATACATGAGTCCGTGAATATTCCCTTATAGTAATATTCAAATAGGATTCAAGTTTTTTTAAAAACTCTGTCGGATTGAATGGCTTTCTGATAATACCATCACAACCATAAGAGAGGCAGAGTTTTTCTTCACTTTCGCCCTTATCATACATGGTGGATATAATGATGGGAATATGTTTAAATTCCGGTAAGCCCTTAAGTACTTTGCAGCATTCATCACCCTTCATGCCGGGCATGAAAAGATCGAGCACAATAAGATCAGGCATAACTTCGCTTACTATTGCCAGCGCTTCATCACCTGAGGTTGCCGTAAAGATCCGGCAGGCGGCCCTCGACAGGGCGTTTTTTTGTATTTCCAGGGTCAGCTTTACATCATCGACTAAAAGTATGGTCACTTCATTGCTCATAGTTGCCTCCAGCTTCTTTTTGCCACCCACTTCTTTATGCTAAAGCCATAAATATGCCTCTAAAGTGTTAGCAAATCTCGTGCCTTTTTAACATCTGCAAGAGACCGGTCCAGTTCTTCAGCAATCCTCACGACCCGCTCTACAAGCTGTGCATTCGATCGGGCAAACTCACCCTTTCTGTAATAGATATTATCTTCAAGCCCTACCCTTACATGCCCTCCCATGGCAATGGCATGAGCAGCAAGAGGAAGTTCATAGCGGCCAATGCCTGCAACGGACCATGACTGGTCTCTATCAAGCCTTTCAACAAGGGCAACAAGATTTCTCACGTCACCGCTCATGCCTCCGGGGACACCAAGAACAAACTGGATATGATATTTTTCCGGTAAACAGTCTTTTTTCACAAAACGTGACATCGTTTCCATCATACCGAGATCGAATATTTCAAGTTCGGGCATAATCCCCTTATCCTTCATTATGGCTGCCAGCGAAAGAATCGTCTTTTCACTGTTTTCAAAAATCTCATCACCGAAATTCATCGTCCCCATTGAGAGAGAAGCCATAGGGGGCCTTAATTCAAGAGGTGCAGAACGTTCCCCGAGAGGCGTTCCCACAGCACCCCCCGTGGAATATTGGATAATGCAGCGGCAGCGCTCTTTTATTTTTTCCGTTACCTCCCGGAAAATGTCTGTCCTCTGGCTCGGTTTGCCCTCCTCGTCGCGCACGTGAAGGTGGATAATAGAAGCCCCCGCCTCAACAGCACCGGCGGCAGCTGAGGCCAGTTCATCAGGAGTAATGGGAAGATAAGGCGTATCATGCCGCGTCATTTCAGCACCAACAATGGCACAGGTAATAATCAAGGGATCATTCGTCATGGCTGATTCTCTGCTTTTCTTTTGGTGTCACACAAGTACCCACAGCTTTACAGACAAGCTGCGGATTCTCAAGTACCTGAGCTGCCGTTTCACCCTTTTCCGGCAAAGGCGAAATAACCTTCCAGGCCTCAAAAGACATTTCACGTGAAGTATTGCCCACAGAAGTGATCCTTGCAACGATTTCAAGAAAGTCACCTGCGTAAACAGGGAACAGGAAGTCTACACTGCTGTAAGCCCGAAAAAGCCCCTCGTCACCGTCATAGGCAATAAGCAACTCCGTTGCAGCATCACCAAAGAGCTGCAATATGCGCGCACCGTCAACGAGTCCACCGGCGTAATGAACGTCACTTTGGCTCATTCTTACCTTGAATCGTGTTTCCATTATTTCTCTCCGTAATTAATCAATATGATCTATCATTTTCCTCGAAAATCCCCCTAAATCCCCCTTTTCCAAAGGGGGACTTCTCTATCCCCCCCTTTGGAAAAGGGGGGTGAGGGGGGATTTTATTATAATTTTCACTCTTTCTTCTGCAACATTCTCGTCACCAGATAGGACGCCACCTGGGAAGGAAGGGTACCCGGCCCGAAACCGGCGTCATAACCGAGTTCAATGGCAAATTCATTACTGATTTTTGCCCCACCTGCCAGGAGAATAAAGCGGCTCCTTAAATTTTCCGCTTCCAGAAGATCGATAAGGCCCGTAAAATTCCTTATATGGCTCTCCTTCTGGGTCACCGTCTGCGATATCAGTATGGCATCGGCATCAAGGTCAAGCGCCTTTTTGACAAGTTTTTCACAGGGAACCTGTGCACCCAGGTTAATAGCTTCAATCTCAGGGTATCGTTCAAGGCCGTAATCCTGGTTGTATCCCTTCATATTCATAATAGCATCTATTCCGACAGTGTGAGCATCGCTCCCTATGGTTGCACCTACGACTTTAAGAGGCCGCCCTATCTCTTTTTTTATGAGATCGTTAATCTCATAAAAGTCCATATGGTCAAATTTTACTTCCCGGGCTTTAACTTTTGAATAGTCAAGACCCGGTTTCGCCCTGGCATAAATAATGAAACAGGTAAAATTTTCCGCAATTTTTTCAGCATGAACAACGGAGATATCTTCAACATTCAGCATGGCTGCATACTGCTCGGCCGCCTTGACGGCCCTGGGGCCGTTTTCCACAGGGAGCGTAAAGGAGAGCTGAACAATGCCGTCGTTGAGAGTATCACCGTAGGGTTTTATTATGTTTTTTGACATAGCTTATGCTCTTATAAAAGAAATCTCTGAGAAACAGTCATTGCGAGGAAGTCAACAGACCGACGCAGCAATCCAAAAAAGTTTGAGATTGCTTCCTTTCACTCGCAAAGACCATAATAAAATCAAAATACTCCGACCTGATCCTAAATTCCTTCCTCCAACATCCCCATAACCGGATTCGAATAGTCGGGCCCCTTTTTAAAAACACCGTCACGTCCTTTTCCACCGTCTCTCATGCGGCTCATATCTGCAAACATACCTCTCGAAATAGCCTCCATCAAACCGATATTGCTGATTTCCTCAAGAAAGCGGCCCGTTTCATTGAGCACCTGCCTCGCCCTTTTAGAAATAAAACCGTCCTCTTTAAATTCTATCTCTTCTCCCAATGAACGGGCCATATTAAAAACGTAGTTTACGCTCGAAATCGATTTAAAGCGGTCCTGCATAAGCGGCGTATGGATGGCTTCCGTTAAAATTCCGGAAAGATGAATGCCTTGCCCCGTCGTTACTGAGGCCAGGTTAAAAAGCGTATCCATGGCATGGGAATAAAATATGTCGGTACGTTTGTATTTGGTGGGAGGCATATACTTTATGGGTGCATGGGGAAACAATTCCCGTGCAAGTTGCGCATGGGCCAGCTCATAAAGAAAGGCGTTTTCTATTTTTGGATCGATCTCGAAAGCATGGCCAAGGCCAAGCAGATCATCAGTCAGTCCCGCCCTTTTTGCCATGGCTTCATTAATAAGTTGCGAGGCCGTTACGGTATGGGCGTTGTCGATAGCATCAGAAGTGGTCAGATAATTATCTTCTCCCGTATTGATAATGATCTTTGAGCGGCCACAGATAAGGCGGCTGAAATATTGGTCGATAAAGGTTCGCTCCATGTTGATATCCCTGAAAAGTATTCCGTACATGGAGTCGTTAAGAAGAATATCGAGATCTTCCAATGCAGCACAGGCGGCAATTTCGGCCATACAAAGCCCCGACGCATAATTAACAAGCCTTATGTAACGTCCCTCTTTTTCAGAAGCCTCGTCCAGGGCTTCACGCATGATTCTAAAATTGGCTTGTGTGGCATAAGTCCCCCCGAAACCTTCCGTCGTGGGGCCATAGGGAATATAGTCAAGAAGCGACTGGGCCGTGCTGCGGATAACGGCAATAATATCGGCACCGGCAAAGGCGGCAGCTTCAGCCTGTGTCCTGTCTTCGTAAATATTCCCAGTAGCAACAATGAGATAACGCCAGGGCTGTCGGGGAAGTCCTGTTTTTTCAATCTTTTCCTCTTTTCGCTGCTTTGAGGCATCCAGTTTTTCCAGGGCTCTTTGAGCCAGTTCCTTCTCTTTTTTCTCAATTTCACCGGCATTAAGATCTTTCAATCCACTAAAACAGACTGTCCCTGATTCGATAAGTTGAGCCGTCTTTTGCGCATCTTTGCCCGTATGCAGCATGGCCGCTGCAAAGGGTCTGGAAATACCCTCACTCAGTTCCATACTTTCACGCAATATATCAATAACACGGTTAACAAGCGGCGTCCCGTAAGTGTCAACACCGTTTACACCATATAGCCGCAAAACTGTTCGTTCCACAGAAAAAGAGGAATAATCTGAAATGAATTGCTGAACCTCATCGGCAATATTTCCGGCCAGGGCCTTCACATATTCAACCTCTTTTTCATTGAGCTTAATTTTCGGCATTAACTCTCTCTCTCATATTTTGATTCAGGGCAACCGAACACTGATCTCATTATCTTTAAAGAGATTGCAAAGGGGAACATCTGCAGGGAAAGGAAGAATGTTAATAATTCTTCCGGCATCATCTCCGAGGCCTTCATCGATACGAATAAAAAGATTAAGTACCTGAATGGGGTGCAGGAGATAAAGGTCGGGTAGAAAGACCTCCTTAGTAGCACTGTCGGATGACACATTCTGGTAAAGAAAAAGGTTGTCAAGAATGACATCAAAATTTTCCATGGGAGCAAGGAATGAAAAAAGTGAAGGTGACAGGGCTCCATTAAGGTAGAGGATTCCCTTGCTCTCTCCTGCTTTCTTACATGCCTCTTTTAAATTCTCATCGAGGAAAGGAATCTCCTTGCCATGATAGAGCAGTTTCCCCTTTTCATCAAAGAGAAGCGATCTCGTTTCTTCCTTTTTCTCCTTTTCGATTAAGCTTGTTTCTTTCGACCGACAAAGAGGAAAGGAAAGAGGCAGGAGGAGGTCCATCGCTTTTTCTAGCTGCTCCTTCCCTGGAGTGATGAGCAGTGCAAAGTAGAAGGCATCACTTACATGGGGGTGAGCAAGAAACTGGCGATCAGCCGATCCGTCAAGGAGAAGTGTAACGTGAGGAAACAGCGATTTCAACTCTCCTTTCATTCTCATAATTTCTTCCTTGTTGTTGGGCCCTTCAATAACGGCCTCGAAATCATATCGGCATTTTCCAAGTTTATAGTCTTTAGAAAACCGTGCCTTTGAAAAGAGATGGACGGCATCATAAGCATTGTCATGTTCTTCCAGATGTTCAAGGGCGGTAATAAAATAACTCCCTTTACGAACGGTAATTTTCGGTTTTACTCTGCCATCAAAAAAATCAAGATCTTCTCCGTTGATACCAATGGATGTAATACATATCTCTCTTCCTGAAGGACTCTCCTCCAGTATTTTCTTATAAACATAATTAAGGGCCGTCGTCTTACCTGCATTTTTATCAGACCCGATGAAGGAAATTGTCCTCATTCATTCTCTTTCGGCTTAACCTAGATATGGCAGTTGGGCATGTATTTATAGTGTAACATATTGGTTTCACAGGGCTTTCAAAAAATCTTAGCTTCACCCATAGGTTAAGCGGGCATTTTTTGAAAGCCCTGTGGAATCAAGAGGTTGCGCTAGAAACCGTGATCCAACTGCCGTTTCTAGGTTTAAGGGAATCTCTAATAATTCTGGGCGAGCATATAAAGGAATCAAAAAAGCCAAATTCAAGGCAAAAATTGCAGCCTATAGCGAGTCTATAGGTAAAATTTTTAACGCAGAAGTTGGTTTTTTTGAACCTTTTGATGCCGGTCATGAATTTTTAGAGTTTCCCTTTATACGTCTCTTTTGAGGCTCAAGGATGTTAAAGGGCTTGGTCATGAGCATACCGGGCCCTTTACTGCATTTGTACTTAGGCTCACTGCATGCCGGATCACTGCCGCATATCCCTTCCCAGCGATGGGGCTCCCGGTAAACGGTGATGGCCCCTTCATAATTTCTAAGCACTGCCCTGTCATCAGACCTTGATAAGAGATAATTAGGCATGACAGGCACTTTACCGCCCCCTCCCGGCAGGTCGACAACAAAGGTGGGAACAGCCAGTCCCGATGTATGCCCTCTCAGCGCTTCAATAATGTGGATACCGCGCCCGAGTGAGGTACGAAAATGTGAAATTCCTTTCGACAGGTCACACTGGTACAGGTAATAGGGCCGCACCCGTATCTTTAAAAGTTTCTGATTCAGTTCCTTAATGACATGAGGGCAATCGTTGACTTCCCTTAAGAGAACAGTCTGGTTTTCTATAGGAAAGCCCCCATCGGCCAGCATGGCACAGGCTTTTTCCGATTCAGGAGTAATCTCCTTTGCATGATTGAAGTGAGTCGAAATGTAGAGGGGTTGATACTTTTTCAGCATGTTAACAAGATCATCGGTAATTCGCATAGGAAGGACAACGGGCAACCTCGTTCCAAGGCGGATAATCTCCACATGGGGAATGGCCCTTAAGGATTTAAGCACATATTCCACCTTTTCATTGCCCACCATAAGAGGATCACCGCCGGAAATAACAATGTCACGAATTTCCTTATGTTCTTTAATGTAATCGATGGCCTCTTCAAAATGTTTGGGATCGAAAGTGCGGTCCTCCTGCCCGACCATGCGCCGCCTCGTACAGTGCCTGCAATACATGGAACAGACGTCGGTAATTAGGAGTAGAACTCTGTCAGGATAACGGTGAGTCAATCCCGGAACGGGTGAGTCACGGTCTTCTTCAAGCGGGTCTGCCATATCGCTGTCGGAAAAATGACTCTCCTTGACGGAAGGGATGGACTGGGCCTTGATGGGACAGTACTCGTCATCAATATCGATGAGGCTGGCATAGTAAGGAGTGATGGATATCCTGAAAAATGCCGATGCCGCCTTAATCCCTTCTATGATCTCAGGAGCGGGATTAAGGATATGCTCAATATCATCAACAGTCATGAGCCTGTTGTCGAGCTGCCAGCGCCAGTCGTTCCAGTCTTTGTCCGGTACATCTTCGTAGTGCTTGTGTCTCATTTTCATGTTGTGTCTCCCTGGTAGAGTTGAGGTCTGTTTTGTTTCTCGCAAAGCCGCAAAGGGTGCAAAGGTTATTCTCTTTTAATTAGCTCATTAGTCTTTGCAAATAAAGGGAGGCAATCTAAATCTCTTTTAATTGATTTCAGCTATTTTAAGGTCTCTTTGCGCCCTTTGCGTCTTTGCGAGAAATTAATCAGCAATAACGCTTCAAATAAAGCTCCTTCAAATAATCGCTCTCCCGCATAATATTGAGTGTCAAATCCGCATGCCCTTTACAATAACCGTTACCGATAATCATTTCAACGTCCTTCCCAATCCCTTCGGCCCCCAATGCCGCTTTGGTAAAACTGGTCGCCATGGAGAAGAAGTAAACCTTGCCACGCTCTCTGGTAATCATAATAGCCCCCATTTCGCAGTTCTCCCGTGAAACACAGTTAATGACCACGTCACAAAGTTTGCCTCCCGTTACGTCTTCCACCTTCCCGAGAAGCTCCAGCGGTTTATCAGCGGAACTAATGATAATATCATCGATAAAAGGCGCAGCATCAACATCGTCACGCCCTTTCTCACGGTGCAAAATGGCAATAATCCGTCCACTGGCTCCCACCCTTTTTTTTGCCTGATAGCAGCAAAGAAGTCCTGATTTGCCCCGGGCACCGATAACAGCAACGGTGTCACCACTTTTAACCAGCCTGTCTACCTGGGCAGGAGCACCGGCCACATCGAGCAAAGCAAGGGCAAGCGGTTCGGGCATGTCATGAGGGAGCTTAGCCCAGAGTCCGCTTTCAAAGAGAATTGCCTGCCCCTTTATATCAACCTGGTCTTTCTCTATGTGGACATTTGTAATTTCATCGATACGCAAAGGCGTCAGTGAAAGGCTGACGAGGCTCGCAATTTTATCCCCCTCTTTCAAATCGACCTTATGAGCAAGGGCATCGCCAATCTTCGCAACGGTTCCGATAAACATCCCCCCCGACCCTGTCCAGGGATTTTTAAGCTTTCCCTGCTTTGCCACAATATCAAGTATAATTGCCGAAATTTTCCCTGCCTCCCCTTCCCCCTTTTCCTTGATAACAGCAAAGGAGGCGGCATCCACATTGAGCGTTATTACGTCACAAAGTATCTCATTATCATAGAGAAAAGACATGTCATTATCGACCTTCTTCGCCGCCTGTGGAAGCGTCCCCTCCTCACCTATGACCCGATGTATTCCATATGGATTTCCTTTTTTTTGCATTAATATCTACCCTGTCCTTACATAAAAGAATTAAGATTTTTTATCCCATTCAAAGAAGCCGAACGTTGCAGTAGCTTGTGGAAGAAGAGAACAAACTGTCTGAGCGAAGCGAGTTTTTGTTCTCGCCGCAAGCTACTGTATAAGTGAGGGAAGCCGCAGGCCAAATTTGTGGGCGGCCTTTCTTTTGCCTACTTTTCTTTGGCCGTCAAAGAAAAGTAGGTCAACAACGTTGAACCTTATTATGCTCTCAGTTTACGACATTACTCCTCCTCCAACTCCTCAATCCCAACATAACAATCGAGCGCCTCAGGATTCCTGAGGGCATCCTTATTAAGCACCACCTCACCATGAATCACCTTCTTTACCGCCAGCTCCACCTTTTTCATATTAAGCGTATAAGGAATATCAGCTACGGCTATGATCTTTACCGGCACATGCCTTGGTGAAGCATTGCTCCTGATGGAAAGCCTGATCTTCTTTTTTAACTCCTCCGTCAACTCATATCCAGAATTGAGTTTGACAAAGAGAATAACACGTACATCCTTCTTCCATTTTTGTCCCACTACAATACTATCTTCCACTTCATCAAAAAGTTCGACAAGGCGGTAAATATCAGCCGTGCCTATACGAACACCGCCTGGATTGAGCGTTGCATCGGAGCGCCCGTGAATAACAACGCCGCCCCGTCCATTTATTTCTATGTAATCACCGTGACGCCAGACGTGGGGATAGACGTCAAAATAGGCATGATGATACTTTTCTCCTTCAGGATCATCCCAGAAATAGATGGGCATAGAGGGGAAAGGGGCTGTACAAACCAGCTCTCCCTGTTCGTTAATAAGGCTTTTTCCGTCTTCATCAAAGGCCTCCACCTTCATGCCCAGGCCCCGGCATTGCAACTCCCCTGAATAGACAGGCCCCATGGGATTACCGAGGGCAAAGCAGCCGTTTAAATCGGAACCACCGGAAATGGATGCCAATTGAAGGTCTTCCTTGATCCGGCTATATACAAATTCAAAGCCCTCTTCCGGCAGAGGTGATCCCGTCGATAAAATGGCTCTTAGTTCTGAAAGATCGTATTCTTCTCCCGGCTTGACACCGGCATTCTCCAGGGCTGCAAGGTAGCCTGCACTGGTACCGAAAATAGTCATTCCCGTCTCTTCAGCCAACTCCCATAGAGCGCCTGCATGGGGATAAAAGGGATTGCCGTCGAAGAGAACAACGGTGGCCCCTGTCGCCAGGGCGCAGGTGAGCCAGTTCCACATCATCCATCCGCAGGTAGTAAAATAAAAAATTTTATCGCTGCGACTCACATCGGTATGAAGCATATGCTCCTTGAGCTGATTAAGGAGGATACCGCCGGCACTCTGGACCATACATTTGGGCAGGCCCGTCGTACCTGACGAATACATAATGTAGAGGGGATGATCGAAGGGAAGCTGCACAAAATCGATATCAAGTCCCTCTTTACCTGATTTGAACTCATCAAAGAGGATACTATGAGGAAGTCCCGAAATATCAGGTTCCGGCTCAAGGTAAGGAACAACCACCACCTTTTCGATGCTTGGAATTTCCTTCATAATTTCCGAAACAAGAGCAAGGGAGTCTATCTTTTTCCCTTTGTAAAAGTAGCCGTCAGCCGTAAAAAGCACCCTGGGTTTTATCTGGCCGAAACGGTCGATAACTCCCTTCCTGCCGAAGTCGGGCGAGCAGGAGGACCAGACGGCACCCCTGCTTGTTGCGGCAAGCATGGCAATGATCGCCTCAGGCATATTGGGCATAAGGCCAACTACCCTTTCTCCGGGCTTTATATTGAGTTCTTTTAAAGAAGCAGCGTTGCGGGCCGTTTCATCATAGAGTGCTTTATAGCTTATTTTTTTAACAGGATGCCCTTCCCCTTTGAAAATAAGGGCCGTCTCATCATCGCGGAACCTGAGCAGGTTTTCCGCAAAATTAAGCTGTGCTCCGTCGAACCATCCGGCTCCGGGCATTTTATGAAGGTCGTCTATGACCTGATGGCAGGGTTTTGAAAATTTGATTTGTGCAAAGTCGGCAAAGGAGGACCAGAAGAGGGGAATGTTTTCAATAGACCATGAATAAAGAGGCTCGTACCCTGAGAAGTTTTGATGGTACCGTTCATTAATATAATTCATGAAGCGGTACATATGGGAATTCTTTACTCTATTTTCCGACGGTGTCCAGAGTTTTTTTCCCATATTCCTCCTTCATAGCGGTAAGGTTATATATAATAAGCTTTTTTTACAACCGTCAATCCTCTTTTCTCTTTTTATAATAGATTGCTTTTATGGAATTGTAAAAAGATTTTTAATATTCTCTGAGTAGAGAATCCACGCCCAAAGAGACTGTGTCGCAATTAAATCTTGAAGAAGACACAAAAAAAGTCTCTTCTCAGAATGTCCTGTATTCAACGATATGGGGGTAATGAATGGTTCGCAGGTACCCTGTTTTAGCCTGATTTTGAGTAAATTCTTAATTGCGACACAGCCTCAGAGGACGTGGCCTTGCTTGAGCCCTAAAAGGGCTTGCTTTTCCTTCCCGTTAAAAGGCAGCCGAGTGTAGCCGTTGACTGAGGATGAAGGGCACAAACTGTCTGCCAGACTCTCTGGTCGCTGCGAGTTTTTGTGCCCGCCGAAGGCAACGGTGGAAGGAGGGAAGCCGAAGGCCAAGTTTAGTAACTTAGAAATTTATTTCGTTAAGGCACTTATCCGGTTTATCCGGCTTTGGGCGGCCTTTCTTTTGTTACTTTTCTTTGCACCCTCAAGGGGCATAAATCCAGCAAAAGAAAAGTAAAAACTATTATGGCAAAGCCTTTTAACTCTAACCCCACCCAAAGGACGGGGATTTCAAATATTAATTATATATGAAAAATCACTAAAGCCCGTAAACGTATTCATTGACGGCAGCCTGAGCATCTTCCGATAAATCAAGAAAATGAATTCCAAAGCCCCGGCCCTCTTCACTATTTAACAGCGAACCCCTTTCGACAACTCTCACGACCTCTGCCCGGGCCTTAATTTTTCGCTCTCTACCGGGGAGTAAAAAGATAAGTTCCGCCCTGTTTCCTTTTTGGGGAAGATATTTGCTCTCTATAAAGAGTCCTCCCGAACTAATATCATGAATTTTACCTTTATGCTCTCTTCCGGCAATGATGAAAGTGATCTCACTGGAGCATGAAACCCTTATCTGTTCCCTTTCACCGAGTTTTATAAATCTCTTTATTTCCCTGAAAAGTTCATACCCTTTAAAGGGTTTGGTAATCACGCCGTCGCAACCGGAGGTATCACATTTTTGTTTCGCTTCTTCCCACCCTGCCGTTGTTGTAAAAATAATGGGAATATCTTTATATTGGGGATTTTCCTTAATGATCTTGCAGCACTCATCGCCCTTCATACCGGGCATGTAAATATCCATGAGAATGAGATTAGGGCGGATTTTACCGATCACTTCCAGTGCTTCTGCACCACTTTTTGCCGTTAAAACAGTGCACCCCGTTCTTTCCAGGGTTTTCTTCTCTATTTCAAGAGTGAAATCAACATCGTCAACAAGTAAGATTGTATTTCCATCCATTATTTCCCCCTGTCTATGAATTGCCTTCTTACTAATAAGGGCCAATAAGAAACGATGACCTTTCCAATTTATTTTGTATGAAACTGTTAGCAAAAAATTCACGCCCAGAAGGCGTGGTTTTGCTTTTAGCCCTGAAAGGGCTTTTTATCACTTCCCGTTAAAACGCAGCCGAGTGAAGCAGCTGACTGAGGATGAAGGTCACAAACTGTCTGAGCGAAGCGAGTTTTTGTGACCGCCGAAGGCAGATGTGGAAGCGAGGGAAGTCCCGCCTTGCGGGACCAAGTTTTTGGGCGGCCTTTCTTTTGCTTACTTTTCTTTGGCGCCTTTATGCCCCTTGAGGGTAAAAGAAAAGTAAGAAACCTTTTGGCAAAACCTTTAAACTCTGATCCCGACCAGTGAACGGCGTTTTCAAAGGTAAAATAAAATGGAGGGAGGAATAAGCTCATATCAGCTAATTAATTGAGGTATGATCATCCATTTTACTACCCACCTCCGTCCCTCTTTTTCCAGGCAAAGAACACCGGAGTTAGTGAAGCTGACCATTTCTCTATCGCTTGTATCGCACAAAAGAAGCGAAGCAAGCTTCGACAGTTGAGGAAGGTGTCCCACAAGCATTATGTCTTCATCCTCTTTTTCAAGGGCTTCCTTCCATATTGCCGGATCATCATTGGGAGAAAGGCCGTCTCTCTCTTCTGTCTTAACGGAAACTGTCAGGTGTTCGCTGAAAATACGGGCTGTCTCACGGGCCCTCAACTTGTCACTATGAAAAATAGCGTTTACCTGAATGCTTCTTCCCGACAACCACAAAGCGACTTTCCCTGACGCCTCTATCCCTTCTTCCGAGAGCCCCCTTCGGGGGTCTTCCTCCTTGCTTTTGGCTTTGCCATGCTGAACGAGATAGACTTTCATAAAATGATTTTCTCCTTACCCTTTTATCAATTCATTCACCGCATATAGTACCCACATCCTCAGGATCAAGAGGAAGGTACTCAGGGTATTTTTCTTTAAGATCAGGCAGGTCTGCATAGTAAGTAAGCAGTGTCTTATAGATACCCGGCGCCAGTGCGTACTCCTTCTTTGTCTTCCACTGAGGAGTAAAGGTAATATCCGGCTTAAAAACACCGATACCATATTTCTCCCTGTCCCCCAGTGAAATGGGAACCCCCTCGCAATGACTGACGACAAGCACTGTTCTTTCGTAGAGTTGCCCTCTTTTTTCATATGAGAGCAGGTAAACCTTCTCCTCAAAAGCATCTATGGAAATTCCCGTCTTTTCCCTGACGGACTCGATAAGAAAGCCTTCAATATCACTATCTTCCTTCATAGTTTTCCCGGGAAGGCTGTAATCATTAAATGCCATCGTTTTAATAGAAAGGATGATAGACCTGTCACCGGGCCTTGGAATGATACAGTTGGCTATTCTTATGATCTCACTTTTTTCTTGAGCTTCATTCATGGCTAAAGTTGAACCGGACTGACAGTCATTTTTTTACTATGCTTTTCTGTTGTGACCCTTGGTTATTCTCAATGATTACTTCATTAAGCATAGCAGGGAAAGTTTCCATAATCAAAGTCACCCATTCTGTAAAACAGGGGTGTTGTTCTCATCTTTGACCACCTGCTGCATTATTGATAATTGTATGGAAGGTAAGGAAGGTTAAGTGAAGATTAAAATATTTTATTCTTCTCCAAAGGCCGGCAAAAACCGCTATATGTTGCGGCACTTGTTTCTAAGAGATTATTTATAGCTATCACTTGTCTCCCCCTGTAACAAAGGGGGAATTTCTAATTTCAGGATTTTCAAATCCCCCCTTGCCCCCCTTTGCTAAAGGGGGGATAAATAGTTTTCATCCGGAAAGGGTGCTTTTTCGCAATCTCTGCGTCAATCTTCGGTTTTGCTTGTGCGATGTACAGTAGTACAACTCGGCGAAACCCTTGATTTCCTTGACCTTGCAAAAAATCCCTCCTTTCCGAATTGAAAACATAGTTTCATTTATTATAGTTTCTGGATGGATACTAAATAGAACTGAACAGGGATGTAAAAACAGTTCCGGGCAAACATATATATACAGCTTCTCAGATTAAATCGTTAAAAACCTTTCCATTTTAGCAAGCCTTTTTTTCCCGATGCCCTTAACCTTAATAAGATCCGGTAAAGTGTTAAAAGGGCCGTTTTTTTCCCGGTAATTTACTATGGCAGCGGCTGTTTTCGGCCCTATGCCGGAAATTGCCGTCAAATCCTGAACAGAGGCGTTATTCACATTGATGGGAAGGCCCAGAATCAGCAGCGTTCCTCCCCTCATTCGGCCTTTGCTCATCCCTTCTTCTGAAACACGTAAGGAATCCCCTCTTTCAAGGGAAAGGCCATTTTTCAGGACAAATGTTTTTTGTGCCCTCTCGAGCGGCACAAGCCTTGCTTTTCCATCTTTCACAATTTCCACATAGTCTCCCTCATCCCGCAAGTGAGGGTCAGGAGAATAAAAAAGGAGTGAATAATCACTCCTTGATAAGTTGATCAAAAGAATAAAAAGGATGGAAGCTAAAAAAATAAACTCCCTCCCTGTTTTCATTGTTCTTTTCTCTTTAGTTCTTCCTTTAAAAGCTTATAGTTTATACTGTCAACAACAGCCTGCCAGGAAGCTTCAATTACATTATGAGAAACGCCCACCGTTCCCCACTTGTCTTCACCGTCACCGGACTCCATAAGTACCCGTACGGAGGAAGCCGTTCCTTCCCCGGCTGTAAGCACACGGACTTTGAAGTCTATAAGGCTTACCTCTTTTAGCTCAGGATAAAACTTTTCAAGGGCCTTTCTCAGTGCATTATCGATAGCATTAACGGGGCCGTTACCAACAGAAGCCGTATGTTCCACATGGCCACCCACCTTGATCATGATAGTCGCTTCCGCAATGGGAGGCTCGTCCTCTTTCCTTTTTTCATCAATAACCCTGAAGCCGATGAGATCAAAAAACTTGTACTCCTCCCCCCGTGCCTTTCTCATGAGCATTTCGAAAGAAGCCTCAGCCCCTTCATACTGAAAACCCTGGTTCTCAAGTTCCTTAAGGTTTTTCAAAATTCCCTGGAGCACAGGATCTTTACTGTCAATGTCTATTCCGAAGGCTTTCGCTTTGTAAAGAATATTTCCCCTGCCTGACAGGTCTGAGACCAAAACCCTCTGGTGATTACCGACCCGTTCGGGCCTGATATGCTCGTAGGTCTCGCTGTCTTTCAAAACAGCGCTCACATGAATGCCCCCTTTATGGGCAAAGGCTGAATTCCCCACATAGGGCTGGTGCTTGTTGTGTGTGAGATTAGCCAGCTCCACAATAAAACGTGAGGTGCTCCTCATTTTTTTCAACTGCTCATCAGATAGGCACTTATGCCCCATTTTGAGCTGAACATTGGGTATGATGGTACAGAGATTGGCATTTCCACAGCGCTCCCCTATGCCGTTGATGGTGCCCTGAATATGATCGACCCCCTCTTCGACAGCCACCATGGAGTTTGCCACGGCCAGACCGGAATCATTCTGGGTATGAATTCCCAGAGGCGCCGACAATTCACGCTTTACCCTGATTATGGCGTCCTTTACTTCACCGGGCAACGATCCGCCGTTGGTGTCACAGAGAACAAGGCAATCAGCGCCTGCCTCTGCTGCCGCCTTAAGGGTTTTTATGGCATAGTCGGCATTGGCTTTGAAACCGTCGAAGAAATGCTCTGCATCATAAAAGACTTGAGAAACCCTGCTTTTAAGATAGGCAATAGAGGATCCGATAAGGTCGAGATTCTCCTCCAGTGAAATACCGAGGGCCTTCGTCACATGCAGGTCCCATGTCTTGCCGAATATAGTTGTCACATCAACGCCGCACTCCAAAAGGGCCATCAGGTTGGGATCTTTCTCAGGCTTGTTGCCTGCCCTTCTCGTACTGCCGAAAGCAGTCACTTTAAGGTTGGAAAAATGCTTCCCCTTTACCCTTTCAAAGAATTCGAGATCCTTCGGATTGGAGCCGGGCCAGCCGCCTTCAACATAATGAATGCCGAGTTCATCGAGCCTTTCGGTAATTCTTACCTTATCTTCTGCCGAAAAGGAAATATCTTCGGCCTGGGTCCCGTCTCTTAGTGTCGTATCGTAAAGCGTTATTTTTCTCATAAGTTCCCTGCTAAAAAGTAATCCTTCTATCTTATAATATTAGGGCTTGATATTTCAAGGGAAAGGACTGTTTATTTATAAGACTCCTGCACAATATTAAGAAATAATCTCTTTACAAGGGAAGCTGCTTTAGTATAATCAGCCTATTTACACAAACGGCACATAAGCCTATGAACAAAAAAACATCAATCGCCAAGATTGCAGTTCCTGTTCCGGGGGATATACTTGAAAGGGAAAGGCTGTACAGTCTTTTAGATCATAAACGTCCTCTTACCTGGATAAGCGCTCCCGGAGGTTCAGGGAAAACAACACTGGCAGCAAGCTACCTTCGCTCACGAAATATCCCGCATATCTGGTACCGCCTCGATAGTGGCGACGGGGACATTGCCACATTCTTTCACTATCTGGGACTGGCTGCAAAAAAAGCGGCGCCACGTCGAAAAAAGCCTCTGCCCCACCTTACCCCCGAATTCATGATGGGTATACCCACCTTTGCAAGACGTTTTTTTGAAGAACTCTGCAGCCGTTTGAAGCCGCCGTCTGTGATCGTCTTTGACAACTACCACGAAGTTTCCGCAGAGTCCGACTTTCATGACATAATCAATTCCGGGCTGTCCGTCCTGCCTGATGGAATTTTTGTAATCATCATGAGCCGGGTGAATCCGCCCGAGGTTTTTTCCCGCCTGCAACTCAACCGGCAGATGACGGTGATCGGCTGGGAGACCCTTCAACTCGATATTGAAGAGACAGCGGGCCTTGTCCGCCTCACCAAACCTGCCCTGATGGAATCTCACCTTCCTCAAGTATTACACCGGAAAACGGGAGGCTGGCTGGCAGGACTCATCCTCATGCTGGAATCGGTTCACCTCGACAAGCTTTCCGCTATGCCATTAAGTGATAACACACCTGAGGCGATATTCAGCTACTTTGCCCATGAGATTTTTTACCGGCTTGATGAAGAAACCCGGGTCTTTCTGCTTAAAACAGCCTTTATGCCGGCCATGACAACCGAGATGGCAAAAGAACTGACCCGTGTCAAACAGGCCCGCCGCATACTCTCTGATCTCTACGGTAGCAATTCTTTTACAGAGAAGCGGATGCAGAGCCCGCCTGTATATCAGTATCACCCTCTTTTCAGGGCCTTTTTACTAAATGAGGCTGACCAGTATTTTTCTGAAGAGGACAAAAATCAGTTTTTAAGACGTGCCGCCACGCTCCTTTCTCAATCCGGTCAGATAGAAGAGGCAGCACAACTCATGATAAAAACAGGTGATTTGGAACAGCTCATTGCGCTCATCCTTAAGAATGCGCCCATTTACATCGGGCAGGGACGTAACCGGATAATTGAGGCATGGATACTGGCAGTGCCGGAGCCGGTTCGGGAAGAAAACCCCTGGCTCGTCTTCTGGCTCGGCTCCTGCAAGATGGCTTATAACATGATTGAGGCCCGACCCATTTTCAAAAAGTCACTTAAGCTCCTGGATGATCGGAAAGATGGCGCCGGCGTTTTTCTTTCCTGGTGCGGTGTGATTGATTCCATTCGCTGGGGATGGGACGATTTTAAAGGATTTGAAGACTGGCTTGACATTCTCGACAACCTTGTTAAAAAGTATGGGCCCATCCCCAAAGGTGAGATCGAGACCCGCATTTCCATTGCAGTTTTTTCAGGACTGACCCAATGTTACCCTCATCACCATCAATTTGAATTCTGGAAAGAGCGCGCTCTTTCCCTTCAGGAAATCAGCCCCGACCTGAACTGCCGGGTGGATGCACTGGTAACGCTCTCTCTCCTTTTACTGATGCGTGGCGAATTGAAAGAAGCAGATGAGGTTATTTTATCGATAAAGAGCTTAGTGGATAGTGGCAACTTGTCAGGCCTGGCGATAATGCAGGCAAGATTGGCCGAGTCCGATCAGGCCAATTTCAGGGGTAATCATGAGGAGTGTTTGAAAGTAGTTGACAAATCCCTGGAAATAGCACGCCGCAGCGGTATTCACCTCTTTGATGTGATGATTGCAGCACAGGCCTTGTGGAGTTCGCTTAAACAGGGCGATTTAAAAAGAGCTGATGACTACATGAAGATCATTGAATCGTCTTCAGGCATTATCAGTTCTTTCGAGCGTTCAATTTATCATTTTCTCAAGGCTTATTGGGCTATCTATAAGAAAAATCTGCCCCTTGCCGAAAAGGAGATCTCTATTTCCCTTCAAATAAACCTGGAAATCGGGGCAATACCACCAATGATGACGACTCTTTCGCTGCGTGCTTATATCTTTCATGAGTTGGGAAAACCTAAGGAAGCTTGGGCGGCGCTTTCAGCAGCCATTGATAATTGCCGAAAGTTTGGCGGCAAGGGACATGCTTTCGAATTACACTTATTGAAGGCTCACTTAACTTTTCACAGAGGAGATGATGGAGCCGCTTTTAAAGCGCTTAAGACGGGTCTTGCCCAGGGGAGAGACAGAGGCTATGAAGACACCCTCTTTTTCTGCCTGCCCGGGATTCATAGCAATCTCTACGCTAAAGCGCTTTTAGCCGGTATAGAGGTGGAGTATGTGCAGCAGCTCATCCGTAAAGGCAGCCTCCTTCCTCCCGAGGATATGACGGACCTTGAAAACTGGCCCTGGCCGATCAAGGTTTACACTCTGGGGCAGTTCGGTCTGGTCATTGACGGAGAGACGATCCGTTTTTCCGGTAAGAGCAAGAAAAAGCCCCTTGATATGCTGAAAGCCATTATTTCCCTTGGAGGCCGGGGTGTTCGGGAAGAAGATCTCACTTCCTTTCTCTGGCCGGAGGCAGAGGGTGATGCGGCCCACCAGTCTTTCAAAACGACCCTTTATCGTCTCCGCAAACTTCTTCGCCATGAAAAATCACTTTACTTTTCAGATGGTGTGGTTAACCTGGATCCTGATTACTTCTGGGTTGACGCCTGGGAATTTGAACGGCTTGCCGACAAGGTCGATCTGGAGTGGCGAAAAGATGAAATGGGCTCCCATATAACAAAAAACCTTGAACAAACGGAAAGGGCCATCAGGCTCTATCATGCTTCCTTCCTCTCCCGGGACAGCTGGCAGCCCTGGACCTTGTCTATGAGAGAGCGCTTGAGAAGCAAATTCCACCGTCTTGTCAAGAAACTGGGAGACTGTCATGAACAAGCGGGAGAATATGAACGTGCCACCCACTGCTACCAGCGCGGCATAGAAATAGATTGCCTGGCAGAAGAATTTTATCGCTCCCTCATGAAATGTCATCACAAACTGGGAAATAAAGCAGAAGCAATAACAATATATTATCGCTGCAAAAAGGTTCTTTCCTCTTCACTCGGTATAGAGCCGTCGGAAGAGACGGTTTCTCTGTTCAGAGCGCTTTAAAAAACGCCATCAATATTAAGCAATTACAACTCTTCTTTCATTTTCTTTCAATATGTAACTCATCTGTACCCTGCCAGGTGTTAGGATTTTGCTGTACCTGAAAAGCTGAAGGCCTGACATGGAGGCCCCCATCGCAAGCATATGCCGCCCGAAGGCGGGGCATCCCAAAATGATTTAAAGGAGATATACAGATGAAAAGAGAAAATAGATCTTCAATCTTTGCAATATTCGCCATACTGCTTGCCATGGTCCTCACTGCCTGTGGCAGCAGCGGCAGCAGCGGAGGTGGCGGTGAAGTTGGGAGTGACGGCCTTGCAAAAGGCGGGTTTAAAAAGAGCATTGTATATAATAATACTTTTTGGATTGGGCAATTTGACACGACTCCCGGCATTCGATATCAACACCTCTACCGTGCCGGTGATATTAAGGGGTCCGGCAATATTACAGCGCTGCGATTTCAATATGATACCGATCTGGCGGCAGATGTTACCTGTAACAATACGACACTTAAGCTCGGCCATACCAATGTTACTGATTTAACGGCAACATTTGCCGACGCCATTGAAACAGGCCAGGGAAGTTTTGTCACTGCAGTCAATAACACTGCCATTACTATCCCTGCCGGCACAGCGGGTGAGTTCTTTGAAATTCCACTGACCAGCCCTTTTAATTACAACGGCGCTGATAATCTGTTGCTTGAAATTACAAGAACCTCCGCATGTTCCGGAACCGTATTTTTGGATACAGGGCTCGCAGTAGGGTACACGGCGAGTGTTATTGCTACTCCCGCCACTGCAGCAACGGGCGCAGCTTATCAAAACAACATTAGCATTTCCTTTCAATTTTCCGGTGGTAATAATGCAGTTCCCTCGACAATCGGCACGGCAGTTCCCCATGAATTTCCCTTTACGGGCAATGCAACACTTGGGCGTAAAGTGCAGTTGCATTATACTGCGGCAGAAATTGACGGTTCCGGTCCTGTTACAGGAATTGCATTTATGCTGGACGCTGACTCGACGGCGCAAGAGTTTACTTATACCGTTAAAATGGGGCATGCAACAATAAGCAGCTTCGCAGGAAACATTACTTTTGCAAATAATTTTTCAAGCGCACCCGTAACCGCAGCAAACAATACTCTCTTCAAGGTACCCGCCGGAATTCCGGCGGGAGAGTATTGCTGGTTCCCATTACCCGACAGTGTTTTCAATTACAACGGCACAGATAATCTTATTGTTGAAATAGAGACGACCGCCACCACAGGCACTTTAGAGTTAAGGGCCTACAATGATATTCTGACAGATACAAAGTTAGTCGGTAATCCAGGCAGTACAACGGGAATACCATTGAGCCGATATCATCCTGTGAAATTCCGCTTTAACGGCGCGCCTGTTCAGATCATTCCGGTGGGAGGCAGTAATTCAAGGCATGTACTTGGTGGAGTCCCGGGAACCGGCGCCGGTCAGCTGCAAAGCCTGTATACACCCGGTCTTATCGGTACAGGTGGCACTGTTACCGGCATCGGTCTGAGGCTAAAGGCAGATTCGGTGGCGGCAACAATTCCCGATTATAAAATATATATGGGGACTACCGCCAAGACCATGTTTGACGCGGCGGACAGTTATTCCAGCAATATGGAAATAAACTCTGCCCTCGTATTTAACGGAAGTTTTGATATCCCGGCAGGCCTTAAGGCAGGCGACTGGATAAGCATTCCTCTACAGACCGCTTTTACTTATGACCCGACTCAGAACATGAGTATTCTCTTTATGGCGGATTCTGCTTCACCGGGAAATAATCCGGTTTCAACCTCTTCTAACGGAACATGGTTCCCGGCAAATACGGTTGGGCGATCTGATAATAGTGTTGATATAACCGGTTCCCCTGGCTGGATGCAGGGTTCTTTAGCGGATGTGCAGTTGAATATATCTAAATAATGGATTCTTTTCTGATTTAATTTAAAGGAGGTTTGCAGATGAAAAGAAAAAAGAATTTTTTCATTATTCTCATATTCATCACATTTCTTGCCATGGTCCTTACTGCCTGTGGCGGCAGCAGTGGTGGTAGCGGCAGCAATGTGGGCGGCCTTGCGAAAGGCGGGTTTATAAAAAAAATTGTATATAATGGCGCTCCCTGGGATGCGCAATTCGGCACTTATCCCGCCATTCGGTATCACCATCTCTACCGGGCCGGTGATATTAAGGGTTCCGGTAATATGACAGTATTGCGGTTTCAATATCATACCAACCTGGCAGCGGACGTTACCTGTGACAACACAACACTTAAGCTCGGCCATACAAATGTTACGGATTTAACGACAACATTTACCGATGCCATTGAAACAGGTCAGGGAAGTTTTGTCACTATTGTCGATAACGCGACAATTACTTTCCCCGCCGGTGCTGTAGGTGAGTTCTTTGAAATTCCAATAAGCGGCGCTTTCAATTACAACGGTGTTGATAATCTGCTCCTTGAAATTTCAAGAACAACTGCCTGTTCCGGGCCCGTACCTTTAGATGCAGGAACGGGAGTGGGGTACACATCAAATGTACATTCCGTATCTTCCGCCACTGCAACAACAGGCACAACTTCAACAGGCAACATAACCATTTCCTTTCAATTTTCCGGTGGTGATAATGAACAAAACCTTGGCGGCACATCAGGTTTAAACTGGCCATTTTCCACTTTCAATACGAAAGTGCAAATACTCTATAATTCGGACGAAATAGACGGCTCCGGTCCTGTCACCGGCGTCGCACTCCAGATGCACACCACTTCTTTACAAAATGACGTGACCTATACGCTCAAGCTGGGCCATACGACTCTCACAGAACTGTCGACTGCATTTGCCGACAACTTTAACGCAGGGGCGCCTGTCACTGTTGCAAATGCCCTAAACTTTACCATCCCGGCAGGGCTTCAGGCAGGTGACTACTTCTGGCTGCCCATTCCTGATGGAACATTCACCTATAACGGCAACCATAACCTCCTCGTTGAAGTTGACGTTTCTGCCGTAACTAATGTTACCCCTGTGAGGTATGACATCAGCTCGGCAGGACGTATGGCTGCCGGCGATAGTGGAAATGACACGGCAGGCAGCCTTCCCCCGCTTACTCACCACATAAAGCTCCGCTTTAACGGCTCGCCTATTCAGATAATGCCGGGGGGAGGCAATAGTTACTATCATGTGCTTGGTGGATACGGGGCGACGGGCGACGCTCAGATACAAAGCCTGTACACACCCTCTCTTATCGGTACCGGTGGTACCGTTAGCAGCATCAATGTACGGCTGAATGCAGATTCAGTGGCGGCAACAATTCCCGATTACAAAATATATATGGGGGCTACTGCCAGGACCGCATTTGATTCAGCGAACACCTATTCCAGCAATATGGAACTAAACTCTACGCTCGTATTTAACGTACCTTTTAATATCCCGGCGGGACTTAAGGCGGGGGACTGGATAAGGATCCCTCTACAGACCGCTTTTACTTATGATCCAACACAGAACATGAGCATACTCTTCATGGCAGATTCTGCCTCACCGGGAAATAATCCCGTTTCATTCTCTAATAACGCAGCGCGCTTTCCCAATCATTCGGTTTGGCGGGATGATAATACAGTCGATATTACCGATATGCCTGAATTTTCTTACAATGGTATCGTGGATGTGCAGTTGAATATTTCTAAATAATGGATTGTTTTTTGATTTAATTCAAAGGAGGTTTACAGATGAAAAGAGAAAAAAGATCTTTAATCATTGCAATATTCGCCATACTGCTTACCATGGTCCTCACCGCCTGTGGCGGCAGCAGCGGCAGCAGCGGCAGTGATGGCGGCAACCCGCTTGCAAAAGGCGGGTTTAAAAAGGACATTGTATATAATGACGCTTTTTGGGTTGCGCAATTTGGCAATCTTACCAGCTTTCGAGGTCACCATCTCTACCGTGCCGGCGATATTAAGGGTTCGGGTAATGTGTCAGCGCTGCGATTTCAATATGATAGCGATCTGGTAACGGGTGTTACCTGTGACAATACAACGCTTAAGCTCGGCCATACAAATGTTACTGATTTAACGACAACATATGCTGATGCCATTGAAACAGGACAGGGAAGTCTTGTCACTGTCGTCGATAACGCTACAATTACTATCCCCGCCGGCGCTACAGATGCGTTCTTTGAAATTCCACTGACGAGCGCTTTCAATTACAACGGTGTTGATAATCTGTTACTTGAAATTTCAAGAACATCCGCATGTTCGGGAACCGTATATTTGGATACAGGGCTCGGAGTGGGGTACACAGCGAGTGTACATGAGTCTTCCGCCACTGCAGCAACGGGCGCAACTTCAACGGCCAACATTACCATTTCCTTTAAATTTTCCGGCGGTGATAATGAACAAACCTTTGGTGATGTATTAAGTATTGAATCGCCATTTTCACAGTCATCGCTCCTCACCAATAAGGTACAAGCCCTCTATAAGGCGGACGAGATCGATGGCTCCGGCCCTGTCACCGGCGTCGCTTTCCAAATGAACGCTACCTCTTTTCAAAATGACGTGACCTATACGCTCAAGCTGGGCCATACGACTCTCACGGAACTGTCGACTGCATTTGCCGACAACTTTAACTCAGGGGCGCCTGTCACTGTTGCAAATGCCGTAGACTTTACCATTCCGGCAGGGCTTCAGGCAGGGGAATACTTCTGGGTACCCGTTCCTGACGGGATATTCACCTATAACGGCAACGATAACCTCGTTGTTGAGGTTAACACCTTTACCGCAACTACTAATACAATATTAAGGTTTACCTTTACCACAGCAGGGCGCATGGCTCTTGGCAGTATCGGAAATGACGTTGCATTTGACGTTTACTCTGCAACTCACCACATAAAGCTCCGCTTTAACGGCGCGCCTGTTCAAATAATGCCGATGGGAGGCCATAGTTACAGACAGGTGCTTGGTGGAGTAACGGGAACCGGTGACGGTCAGATACAAAGCCTGTACACACCCTCTCTTATCGGTACCGGTGGTACCGTTACCGGCATCAGTGTAATGCTGGGAGCAGATTCAGTGGCGGCAACAATTCCCGATTACAAAATATATATGGGGGCTACCGCCAAAACAACATTTAACGTGGCAGACATCTATTCCAGCAATATGGAACTAAGCTCTACGCTGGTCTTTAATGGAACTTTTGATATCCCTGCAGGACTTAAGACGGGCGACTGGATAAGGATTCCTCTGCAGACCGCTTTTACTCATGATCCAACTAAGAACATGAGTATACTGTTTATGGCGGATTCTGCTTCACCGGGGAATAATCGAGTTTCAGCCTCTTCTAACGCAGCGCGCTTTCCCAATCATTCGGTTTGGCGGGATGATAATACAGTCGATATTACCGGTATGCCTGAATTTTCTTACAATGGTATAGTGGATGTGCAGTTGAATATTTCTAAATAATTAATTGTTTTGTTATTATATTTAACCGGCGGGTTCGTTCCGCCGGTTTTTTTCTGTAAAAAAATGACTTAACAAGTGCATTGTACCTCAAATAGGTAATATCGCCTGCCCGGGAAAACTCAGCCTCTGAACGCAGGGCTGCCGGCCGTGCCGTGATGCTCTTCAAATAACGCTTTTATCCGTAGCGTTAACCACTCAAAATTGACTACCTATAGGACTTCCCGATTCCCGCCAGTACCCCTTCTTGCGGGTACGGGAATGACAAAAAGAGCGGGAATGAAAGCTTTGGAGAATTTTGCATTGAAAAAAATCAAAGCTGAAAACCTTACACTGAAAGTGCATAGTTTTAAACTATGCCTACGGAAAAAATAAATCCAAAATAATACTCCTTCAATATCAGGCAATTACAACTCTTCTTTCATTTTTCTCCAATATGTAATCAATATGTAACCTGCTAAATGTTAGAATTTTGTCGTGAATTAAAGGCAGAAGGCTTGCCACGGAGACCCGCATCGTTTGTATATACCAAAGGATAAAATCTATTTTTCCGGTATAGCGATGTACAAAAAAACAAGCATTTATCTTTAAAGGGTATGCACTTATGATTTGAGAAGAAGGCCCAAATCAATTATCACTGGATAAAACCCATAATCACTGTGCTTACAATGGATTTTCTGAAATATAAACTGCACGACAAAATCAAAGCATAGTGGTTTTAAACAACAAATAAGGAGTAAAAAATGAGGAAACTTACTTTACATGTTTTTTTATCTGCACTAATACTTTTATTGGCAGCATGCGGGGATGATGATGACAAGTCGCCTCCTCAAGCAGAAGTAACCAACAACTCATTTACACAATTGTCGAATGTAACCGTTGGCGGAGCGGTAATCGATCATGGAGGGTTTGGGTATACTGCTGATTGTATAGATTGTGCAACACCTTTTGAAACCGTACCTGAGGGCAGCAACCAAATATCAATTAATTTTTCTGACTATGGTAGCCTTGGCCCATTTTCCAAGGGCAAGCTGTATACAGTAAATGTCAAAAAGCCTGATCCTTTTTCATATTGTGCCGAACTATGGACCCACAATGATCCCCAAACATACTTTTCCGTGGATCGCACAGGTGTATTAATCGACTCTAACTGCATGTCCAATGCAACATTAAATGGCACGTATGTTATCAATCAGTTTGGTAATGACCCAAACCCTTGGAGCGCAAGAAAGGAGTTTGTTTTTAATGGTAATGGCTATGTAAACTGGTCAACGTTGTCAGATTCAAATGGCAGCACAGCATCAGGTTCAACTACATATACTGTTGCTATGGACGGCACCTTAACTTTTGCCAATGGCGACAGGGGCCATGTTTCAACTGATGGGCTTAGATTTTCCACAGCCGATACAGATAATACAGATAATACTATCCACCTGATGGTTGGTATGAAAAAAGGTTCTACGTTGAACAATGGCACATTAATAGGATCTTACATCGTAAACCAATTTGGCGATGACACAAACCCGTGGACTGCAAGAATGCTATTTGAGTTTGACGGTAGTGGAAGTGTAACCTGATCAACTCTGGATGATTCAAACGGTAGCAATGCTACCGGTTCAGCTACCTATTCCGTTGATCCTGACGGTTATAAATTTACTTTAACCGACACGGATAACGCGGGTAGTGTTATCAGTATGATGATTGGGGGGCAGTCCGGTATTTATGGAATATCTAATTATTTTCTTTCTGGTCGATACATAGTAACCCAATTTGGAGATGATGGGAATCCATGGACTACCAGAATGGAATATATTTTGGTAGTGTTCAATAATCTGTGTCAGGGTTAATGGAATTATTCATCATATCAAAGCATTAATTCTTTATCCAGCCTTCCTTCAAAGAAAATAGCTAATTGAGAGATCGTTAGCGACC
>Ga0224514_10000098_pt1 | contig 30223 bp, 28 predicted proteins | sample SF_May12_sed_USG_3_FD_169107 | JGI IMG/M metagenome (GOLD analysis project Ga0224514, IMG submission 169107) | Sediment microbial communities from San Francisco Bay, California, United States - SF_May12_sed_USGS_24 | ecosystem: Environmental > Aquatic > Marine > Sediment | place: USA... | reverse complement strand
GTATTTTTTTACTTTTCTAAGCAGATCTGCCTTGCTTACCGGCTTTGCAAGGTAATCATCACAACCTGCGGCGACGGCCCTTGATCTGTCACCGAGATGAGAGGCGCTGGTAACCATGATGACCGGAATATGCGCAATAGCTTCATCTTCCTTGATGAGCCTGCAACATTCATCACCTTTCATCTCCTTCATGTACAGGTCGAGAAGAACCAGGTCCGGTTTCTCTTTCTGTGCCACTTCAAGGGCTTCCTGCCCGTTATGAGCCGAAAGGATAATGCAGTCCGTTCTTTGCAAAAAAGCTTTTTCTATCTCGATAAAGAAGCTGGAATCGTCTACAATAAGTATTTTTTTCATTATTCAAATCCACCTCTCCCGGCAGCTAACCCAGGAAATGAAAGTATTTTCTCCCAAACTATTATAATATCACAGGAAGACAACAAATCAACGTCAAATTAGTTTTCTTCATAAAAATTATAAACAGGCTTGATATATGCGAATCGATTGTTTATCTTATTGCTACCCGGCGCTGTCCGCTCAGGCAATTGCAGTAATGTGTCACTTCAGGTACGCCCGAACAAAGTGACAAGCGCCCTTGGGGTGAAAGAAGAATTATTCACCTTAAAATTAATCATTGCAATTCCTAAGGGGACAACAGGAATTACTGCCATGACTATGGAGAAGAGTTGTAATGTCTTTTTTTGTTGAGTGGAATGACTATCTAAAAGTCAATGTAAGCATACTTGATGAACAGAACAGGAAATTAACAATGCTTGCCAATAAAACCTATAATGCCTTATTAAAAAAACAGACAAACCCTGCCTTTGAGGAAAAGGTACTGCAGGCGCTCTTTGACTATGCAAAAGATCATTTCATTATTGAAGAAGAACTGATGATGAAAAACGGATATGACGGATTAAAACCCCATAAAGATGAGCATAATAATTACACCACCGGGCTCGTAGAGATTTTTCAAAAGCACCAGGCCGGTATTCCTGTTTCAGGACCAATCCTGGATCTGCTTAAAGACTGGCTGAAAAACCATGTATTGAAAAAAGACAAGGAACTTGGTATCTTCCTTAACAGCAGAGGGATTTATTGAAAGGATAATAATGGAGCAGCTGGCAAAGGGACTCATTACAATCGGCATTATTCTCATTGCCCTGGGAGGCCTTTTTCTCCTTCTCCCCCAGATACCTTTTCTGGGCTCTCACCTGGGAAAACTTCCGGGAGATATCTACATTAAAAAAGAAAACGTTACTTTTTATTTCCCTGTTACAACATCCCTTATCATCAGCATCGTCATATCTTTTATACTCTTTTTACTTAAGAAATAAGAAGGTCCGCAATGACTGATAAAAATGAGCCGGGAAAAATTGAGCAGCTTTTTAAAGCGATCAAAAATATTATTCCCGGTTTTTCAGGTTATCAGGACAGGAACTATATTATCGATTCCGACATTCTTCTCAGATACAATATAGCTCTTGAGTTGGAGAAGTTTGCAATAACACTGGAAGAGATCAGGAAACATCTTTTTCTGGAAGGAAGGCTTCCGGCAGAAGGGCATATCGAAAGCACAGCTCTTAGATTAAAAATGATGGCTTCATCATTCAGGGACAGAAAATATAATGACAACATGAGGGTAAGAATGGAAAAAATGTCCAGGACTGATATTGAAAGGCTCTACGAATATGATCTTTCAATCCTTGACCATATAGAGGGGCTTAATACTTCAATAGAGAAACTTGAAGCACTTAAAGGCGTGCCTCATGAATTCAAGGCAGAACTGGATTACCTCAATAACACCATCGATCCGATTGAGGAACATCGCATAAAAAGAGAGGAATTTTTGCTTCAAAGTTGAGGCTTTTCAGTAAAAATCCCGCCTGGCCTGAAAAATGAAAGCCCTTTATTAATGCACCAGTAAGGTAAGCAATCTGCTTACACCCACTCAAACTAGCCTTCGGGAGAAAGAAGCATCTTGACTCTATTCAAAATCTGCTCCGGCGGTGTATCTTTATCAATATACCCTGAAACACCAAGGGACTTCATATGCTCCCTGTCTGATTCACTCTTGAATACGCCACTCAAGGCAAGAATGGGAAGGTTCTTTCCCATAGCCCCCTTCCTGAGTTGCTCAATAAGCTGAAAACCATCCATTTTAGGCATAAGCATATCGAGAAGAAGAAGGTCAACATTAGGGAGTTCATGTTTGATTTTAGTAAAAGCCTCTTCACCATCATTGGCCGTTATCACCTCATAGCCCGCTTCAGTGAGCATATCTGAAAGCATGGCCCTGAAAAAGGCCGTATCATCGGCAACAATAATGCGTTTTTTTTCATTCATTGATTTATCTTCCCCGGGCGCAGCCTGACCGGCCTTTCCAACAACAACCAGTTCACCACATTTGCTGCACTTAAAACGGGCCTCTCCCTCATTTAGCCTCGACTCATCAAGACGATAGCGGCTATGGCAATTAGTACATTCGATAAGCATATCTACTCCTTCCCCTCCTTATTTTTTAGAGACTCAAGGGAAGCTCCGACAATTCATGAGCGCCATTTAACGAATGAAAAAAGCCATCTTCTGCTTAAAAGTTTTGCCTGTAGACCCGCTAAAGGCTGAAACCTTGCCTTGAACCCGGCTTTTTTGATTCCTTTATATGCGCACCCGGAATTATGAAAGATTCCCTTAATGCCTTATCCTGTTCATTTCACTGACAATATCTTCCCAGATAATCTCTCTCTGCTCATGGTCTTTCATGTTTTTAAGCATGGCCCGTCCACTCCTGATCTCCTCGTCACCGAGGACCAGCACATAAGCGGCGCCACAATTACCGGCCTTTCTCATCTGGGCCTTCAGGCTTTTTCCCTCATGATCGTATTCAACATGGATCCCATGAGTTCTCAGTTCATGAGTAACCCTAAAAGCCGTGTCAAAGGCTTCATTCCCCAGGGTTGCAATGAAAAGGTCCGGTTCATTACCGGGTTTAAGATCATCATCAAGAAGGAGAGAAAGGCGCTCCATACCGATGGCGTAGCCGATGGCAGGAGTGGTTGGTCCGCCCACTTCTTCAACAAGATGGTCATAACGTCCTCCGGCAGCAACGGCATCCTGGGAACCGAGATTAGCCGAAGTAATCTCGAAGGCCGTCTTTGTATAGTAGTCAAGCCCTCTCACCATCCTGGGGTTAATGTTATAGCTCAGGTTTAATACTCCAAGGTACTCTTTCAATTTAGAAAAGTCATTACTGCAACTGCCGCAAAGATGATCGAGAATAGAAGGGGCAGCCTTCGTTTCCTCCCTGCAAGCGCTGCTCTTGCAGTCAAGCACCCTTAAGGGGTTCTCCCTGTAGCGCCTCCGGCAATTTTCGCATAATTTCTCTACACTGTCACCAATGAAGTCAAGCAACTTTTCCTTATACCCGGGTCTGCAGTCCCTGCAACCGATTGAATTGAGGTTGAGTTTCAGTCCATCAATACCAAGCGCCTTAAAAAAGGTAAACAGCATGGATATGATCTCTGCATCGATGGCCGGACCGGATATGCCGATAGCCTCTGCTCCGAGCTGGTAAAACTGCCTGCTCCGCCCTTTCTGTGGCCTCTCGTACCTGAACATGGGACCAAAGTAGTAGAGCCTGGTCAATGATGACGTTGAATACATTTTGTGCTGCACATAAGACCTGACGACGGAAGCTGTGCCCTCGGGCCTTAAGGAAAGAAGTTCTCCCTTCCTGTCGGGAAAAGTATACATCTCTTTTTCAACAATATCCGTATCTTCTCCGATACTTCGGGTAAAAAGATTGGTCTTTTCAAGAATGGGAACCTTGATCTCTGAATAACCGTAGTTATGGAATACCTTCTTCGCAGCCGCTTCGATATACTGCCATTTGCCAGTCTCCGCCGGGAGAACATCGTTTATACCTCTGATTGAACTGTACTTTGACAACTGAAAACTCCTAAACAATTTTAAAGGGTAAATCTATACCGGCACGCTTATGAGTATAGCGAAAAATACCCCTTTTTGACACTTACTCTATTTTTTTAACCTTCCCTCTTTCGCATCACTGAAAACAGATTCCATGAGAGGAAAAAGCTTAAAGAACCGCTGAAACAATGAATTACTTTTGGAAATGAGAAACAAAAGAGAGGTTATTGCAACGCTACTCCTCCCTGGAAACAAGAGGAGCCAGGTATACCGTATTTCTTGACTTGTTCTTACCGCAATACATGGCCTTGTCAGCCATATCAAGCAGTTCCTTCTTGTCACTGGCATGACGCGGATAGGTTGCAATACCTATGGATGCCGTTACATGAAGGGAAAGTCCTTCATTTTGCAAAAAAGGCTTCTTTTCTATGTTCATTCTTATCCTGTTGGCAACTTTCTGGGCAATCTCATGGTCCGTATCAACGAGAATAATAGTGAACTCATCACCACCATAACGCACAACCGTATCAATTTCCCTTACGCATTCTATAAGCAGTTCTCCCACTTCAATAAGGAGTTTGCTCCCCACAAGGTGACCATGAACGTCGTTAACCTTCTTGAAGTAATCAAGGTCCATAAAAAGGACGGAAAAGGGAATAGTCGACCGGCTCGATCTTTTAACCTCTCTTTCCAGGGCTATTTCAAGAAACCTTGTGTTATAAAGGTCTGTCAGACTATCGACATAGGCCATTTCCTGGGCGCTGACATACTTTTCAACGTTCTCAAAAGAAAGGGAAGATTGCTCGGCAATAAAGGTTGCATTCTCTATGTCATCCCTGTTGTAATGTTCCTTCCCTATTTTACTAAATACAATGAGGAATCCCGAAACGGTTCCCTGTATTTTTACGGGAACAACGAGAAAAGACTTAAAATGACTCAAAAAGCCCTGGTCCTTTCCAGCCAGTTCTTTTACATCATAGGGGAGAATGGCTTCCTCTGCACCTTCATGACTTTTAAGCCACTTATTAAAAAGAGCGCAAATCATCTCTCCCTTTTCATTCCCCATATGCCTTACGGCCTTCAGATTCAGGCTCTCAAAATCCGTGTTTTTATCTCTAAAAAGCGACAAACCTGCCTGGCAGGTAATTTCCTGTATAACGGCATCAAGGGTATGTTCGTAGAGCTTGTCCCTCTCAAGGCACGAGCTGATTGTTCTGCTAACTTCAAGGAGTTTTAGCGACCTTTTCAGCCCCTGGTTCTCCTCCATAATCCTTTTCTGCTCAATACAGCGTCGTACCGTAAGCAGCAGTTCATCATTATTGACCGGTTTTCTGAGATAATCAAAGGCGCCGCTTTTAAGGGCGGCAATGGCCGATTCTATGGTGCCATGTCCTGTGATGACGATTACATCGGTAAGCGCATTGTGCTGCTTTGTCCTTTCCAGCACTTCCTGACCATCAATTTCAGGCATGATAAGGTCTGTAATGACGAGATCTACTTCATGGGAGTTTAGATAGGTAACGGCCTCTTTCCCTGAAGCAGCCTTGACGACATTATATCCGTCAGATTCCAGAATCTCGGCATAAAGATTTCTGAAAAAAGCATCGTCATCAACTATGAGTATTCTACCCGGGGACATTTATTAATAATAAAATGCTCTTAAAATAGGAACTTCATTTACACTATTCATTAAGGGTGGCTGAGGAAAGATTATTTAAAGATCTTCCCCCCCCTGCCCATGGCAATTTTTCCTGTCCTGGCAATCTCTTTTATTCCCATCGGTTTAAGCATCTCTATAAGAGCGCTGATCTTTCCTTCACTGCCCGTAATTTCGACCGTGTAAGTTCTTGGCGATACATCGATGACTTTCCCTCTGAAAATGTCAACTATTCGAGATATTTCGGCCCTCGTATCCGGTTCGGCAGCCACTTTTATAAGCACAAGCTCTCTTTCGACAGATTCACTGCCCGAATGATCGACGACTTTGATAACGTTGATAAGCTTGTTAAGCTGCTTCTCTATCTGCTCGATAATCTTTTCATTACCACTGGTTACAATTGTCATCCTCGATATCTGCGAATCCGTTGTTTCAGCAACACAAAGGCTCTCGATATTAAATCCTCTTCCGCTGAAGAGCCCTGAGACCCGGCTAAGTACTCCGAACTCGTTTTCAACAAGCACAGAGATTATATGACGCATAGTTCCTCCTAAGCTATATAAACAGTATCCCCTTGAGGGGCGCTATTTTCAGTGCCCCACAAGGGGACATTCTTTATACTAAAAGCATTTCACTAATCGGCGCGCCTGCGGGAACCATTGGATAAACATCCTCTTCAGGCGCTACGATAAACTCCATAATGACGGGACCCTCTGTAGCCAGCGCTTCCCTGACAACCATTTCTACGTCCTCTTTCTTATTGGCTCTCAATCCCTTTGCGCCATAAGCCTCGGCAAGCTTAACAAAGTCCGGCTGTACCTGCATGCAGGTATTTGAATATCTTTTGTCGTAAAAAAGCTCCTGCCACTGCCTTACCATTCCGAGAAAATGATTGTTCAAAATAGCGATCTTGACGGGAATGCGATACTGAACAACGGTGGCCAGTTCCTGTATATTCATCTGGATGCTTCCGTCACCGGCAATATCGATAACATGCCTGTCGGGAAAAGCAACGGCAGCGCCTATGGCCGCAGGAAAACCGTATCCCATGGTACCCAGACCGCCTGAAGTAAGAAAGGTCCTGGGCTTCCTGAATTTGTAATACTGGGCCGTCCACATTTGATTCTGTCCGACCTCAGTGCTGATAATGGCATCTTCGCCGGCCAGTTCAGATATTTTTTCTACAACATACTGGGGCTTGATATGATTTTTCCCCTGTTTGTAGGCCAATGGATAAGTCGCCTTCCAGGACTGGATCTCACTGTTCCAGGGTTCAATCGCCTTTTTGAATCCTTCCACATCTTCTTCATGGGCATGATTGATGATCTTTCTTAAAACATCTTTTACATCACCCACTATGGGAACATCTACCTTGACATTTTTACTTATCGATGTGGGATCAATATCGATATGAATGATCCTGGCATGGGTGGCGAAGGTGTCCAGCTTACCCGTTACCCTGTCATCGAATCTCGATCCGACGGCAATGAGGAGGTCACAGTGGGTAACGGCCATATTGGCCCGGTAGGTTCCATGCATGCCGAGCATTCCCATGGAGAGAGGATCATCTTCGGGAAATCCGCCGAGCCCCATGAGCGTCGTCGTCGTGGGAAGGTTCAGCATACGGGAAAGTTCCGTCAATTCCTCTGCCGCTTCAGAAAGCACAACACCTCCACCGGCATAAACAACCGGCTTTTTGGCCTTCATCATGAGCTTTACGGCCTTTATGACCTGCCCTATGTGACCTTCATAGGTGGGCTTATAACTGCGCATACTGATCTCTTCAGGGTAGTGAAAAACAGCTGACGCCTGTAAAACGTCCTTGGGAATATCGACCAGTACCGGTCCCGGCCTTCCGCTTGTGGCAATATAGAATGCTTCCTTTATAATTCCGGCAAGGTCGTTTACATTTTTTACAAGATAGTTGTGCTTTGTGCAGGGTCTCGTGATACCCACAATGTCAGCCTCCTGAAAAGCATCGTTTCCGATAAGGGCGGAGGGAACCTGGCCTGAAAAAACGACAAGGGGAATGGAATCCATATAGGCCGTGGCAATACCTGTTACCGTGTTAGTCGCGCCGGGCCCTGAAGTAACAAGCGCCACACCGGGCCTTCCCGTTGCCCTGGCATAACCGTCAGCACCGTGGACAGCCGCCTGCTCATGCCGTACCAGGATATGCTTGAGAGGAAAGTTAAAAAGTTCATTATATACATCAAGCACCGCGCCTCCGGGATAACCGAAAATGGTTTCAACCCCTTCCAGCCGCAGTGACTCAAGTAATATCTGTGCTCCAGTTTTTTTCACAAAAACCTCCCCGTTTCTATTTCGAAGCCTGCCGAAACAATTATCCTTTTTTTATTCTTCCCCGAGGGCAAGTGGTAAGGACAATCCATTAAATATTGCAAAGTTAGAATGTAACAGCTATTTCAATGACTGTCAATATTTGAGAGCCATTATAAAGGAAAAAAGTATGACGGCAGCCACACTTCCGAGATCACGACCCTTAAAAGAGAGTTCTCTTAACATGCCGACTTTTTCACCCCGGCCAAAGCCTCTCGATACCATGGCCAGAACGATAGTGTCACTTCTTGAAAAAATATTGGTAAAAAGAGGTCCTATGATGGCAATGAGGTTCTTGCCTCTCTTCATGAGAGGAAGGCGCGCAAAATCCATCCCCCTGCCCCTCTGGGCATAGTAAATTTTTAATGATTCTCTTTTTAATATGGGAATAAACCTGATAACAAGGCTTATCATGAGCGATATTTCTTCCGTCTTGACGCCAATCTTTTTGAGCGGTTTAAATATCTTTTCAAGCCCCCGGGCGAGATCCATCGGCTCCGTTGTCAGTGTAAAAATATTGGCTGTAAAGATAACCATAAAGAGCTGTGTAAAGACGACGGCCCCTCTGGAAAGCCCCTGACTGGTAACATCTAGGCCAAAAAGGGGAAAGGGATAGATGGAATCACCGGGCGTAAAAAAAAGATGAAAAAGTGAAGTAAAGACAAAGAGCCAGAAGAAAAGCCCCACTCCCCTTAAGAGAAAAGGAATGGAAAAGGAAGCCAGCTTACCGAGCAGAAGAAGCAAACAGGCCGTCATGACAAGGGGAAAAAGGCTGTCAGTGGTAAAAATGGTAACCATAAGAAGGATGAGGGAAATGAGCTTGCTTCTGGGATCGAGCCGGTGGAGAAAGGAATTTCCCGGAAAATACTGGCCTAATGTAATGTCCTGTAGAATTCTCACCGTCTGCAGATTACCGGATTAACGTTACTATCTGTTATCACTTTGCCATAAAATGTGCCCAATAGACGCAAAGGCGCAGAGCTTGCAAAGAATTATTATCCTGAAAAAACCATTCAAACCTCAGTTTTTTCCAATACCTTCTCCAGGCACCGGTAAAATCAAAAAAGGCTCTTTAACCACAGAGACATAGAGAACACAAAGTTAAATCAAACAAATCAAAGATTTGCGGGCCTTTGGTATTCATCTGGATGGTGAACTCCAGTGCCTTTCTCTCTTCCTCTGTGGTTCAAGTGATATTTTATGCCTAATCCTTTAGTCCTTCCCGCGCAGCGGCCACAAAAAAAGATTTTGCTCTTCTCCGTGCCCTCTGTGTCTCTGTGGTAAATATTTTCTTTTGATCTTCTTTGCGCCTTTGCGGTGAAAAGCCTTTAGCCCTTCCCGGACACTCTGTGGTTTATTCAGGATTAAATGTATTTTTCAATAAGCTCTTCCGCTATCTGCACGGCATTCAGGGCAGCGCCCTTTCTCACGTTGTCTGAAACGACCCAGAGATTAAGGCCGTTTTCTTCCGATTCATCTTCCCTGATCCTGCCCACAAAAACTTCATCATTACCGGCGGAATCGATGGCCAGCGGATAGTGGAGAGCCGATGGATTATCGACAAGCTGCACGCCGGGCGCATTCTGCAAAAGCGCCTTAACCCTTTCAACGCTGATTTTTTCCTCTGTCTGAATATTAACCGATTCGGAATGACTGAAGAAAACGGGTACCCTGACGGTAGTTGCTGTCACCCTGATATCATCATCACCGAAGATTTTCCTGGTCTCATTAACCAACTTCATCTCTTCCTTCGTATAGCCGTTATCGAGAAAAGAGTCAATCTGGGGAATACAGTTGAAGGCAATCTGGTAGGGAAATGTTTCGCACTTTAGCGGCTGCTGGTTCATAACGGCGACAATCTGGTCATGAAGTTCATCAATGGCCTCCTTGCCGGCCCCCGATACAGCCTGGTAACTTGAAACAACAATCCTCTCTATTCCCACTTCATCGTAAATCGGTTTTAATGCCACCACCATCTGAATGGTTGAGCAGTTGGGATTAGCAATGATGCCCTTATTCTTATAGTCGGCAATCTCTTCAGCATTGACTTCGGGCACAACAAGAGGAATGTGGGGGTCCATTCTGAAATGACTTGTATTATCGATGACGACAGCGCCTGCCCCGACTGCAAGAGGAGCAAATTTAGCGCTGATTGCGCCACCGGGTGAAAAAAGCCCGATATCGGTCCCTTCAAAGGAATCTTCAGCCAGCACCTCCACCTTATATTGCTTTCCGCAAAACTCCATCTCAGTTCCGGCAGATCTCTCAGAAGCGAGCAATTTAAGCTCACCGACAGGGAAATTCCTCTCTTCCAGAATAGACAGAATCTCCTGTCCCACAAGGCCGGTAGCGCCCACAACGGCGACGTTATAGTTTTCTTTTTTCAAGTGATTACCTCTTGCAATTTTATGACGCTATAATAAAGGAAAATGGCTATAAAATCAACGGATTCTAACGTTAAGCGTGGCAATTAAGGAGAATTCAGGACTAATTCTACTCAGCATCGTGGCAGACAGCCTCAATGTTGTTACCATCGGGATCAAAAACAAAAGCGCCGTAATAATTGGGATGGTATTTTTCGCGTATGCCCGGTTTGCCGTTATCTTTCCCTCCCGAAGCAATGGCAACGCTATAAAAATTATCTACCATGACCCGTTTATCGGCACGAAAAGCGATATGAAGGGGCGGATTGGGTTTTTGCCCCTGCTGAATAAGGAAGAAAGGTTTACCGTCCCTGCCGAATGCGGCCCAGGTCTGCTGCTCCCAAATCATTTCATATTCAAGGGGCGCCAGGGCCATCATGTAAAATTCCTTCGCCTCGTCAATATAGGTAACATTTAAAATTATATGATCAATCATTGTGTCGGCCTTCATAAATTTATTGGAGCGCTAATTAGTGTCCATCCAGAAACTATAATAAATGAAACTTTGTTTTCAATTCGGAAAGGAGGGATTTTTTGCAAGGTCAAGGGAATCAAGGGTTTCGCCGAGTTGTACTACTGTACATCGCACAAGCAAAGCCGAAGATTGACGCAGAGATTGCGAAAAAGCACCCTTGACCGATGAAAACTAATTATAAATGAAGCTCCCTCTATGTCAATATTATTCAGTGAGAATCTTTTAAGAAGGAGGGTTCAGCCTGTCTATAATTTCCCTGGCTCTCACTTTATAAACTTCTGCCCTTGCCTGCTCCAATTCCCCGGTGGGTCCATCGGAATGGGCCATGGATAAAACAAGATTTGCTCTTCTTTCCCAGAGTTCTGCTGCAGCCAGATACTTCTCGACCCGTCTAATATCATCAATTCTGGCCGGATCGTTGTAAACATCTATAGAGAGTCTCTCTTTAACTTCATTAAAATTTTCATCAAGGATGCCCTGCAAATAAGTATCAAAGTCAAGGAGTTCCTCAACGGCACTAAACATTTCCTTTGTAAATCCCAGGTCCTTTATTTCCCTGGAATCCGCTTTCAAAGCAGCAACCAGAAGTTCAGTCCCTACCCCACTATTCCAGAGTTCCGCAATCTCACCAGTTGCAGTTTGTCCAATGACTGCGTCTCCATCGGTTAAGGCTCGCCCCCATATAGATAACTCGTCAATATTTCCCTTCCATTCCTGCGTAAGCGCCGATGAATGAGTTCCCACATAAAAATTTGTATTTCCATCACTTAAAACGCCCTTTGTTTCACCGGCCCTTAAAACACCATTAACGTAGAGTTTATGATCATTAGCGTCTCTTCTGTAAATCACATGAGTCCATGTTGAAAGCGGTATTTGGTAATTTGATATAAATCCCACTGAGTCACATTGAAAAAATAATCCCCTTGAGTCTGTAAAGTGGTAAAAAAGATAGCCCTTACCTGCATCATATCTGCCGCAAATAGTTCCACCATTTCCATCGGGGCCATCTCCTGTTTGATATACCCATGCGGAGATTGTAAATTCAGAATCATTTGTAAATCCTAAACTGCTGTCATTACCACAATTAACGTAATCATCTATTCCGTCCCATTGCCCTGAATAAGAACCCAGCTTTTTAACCGTATCAAAAGACGCTCCCGCTGGAATTCCATTATTTGGACCGACAGAATCCGACCAGTCACCATTCATATGCCATAATGAAATTAATCCATCCGTTAAACCCGCTGAGGAAAGCTCGGTACCAATGCCGTTATTATACAATCTTGAAACTTCAGCAGTCGAAAGCACACGAGTATGAAAAGTCAATTGATCAACATGAGCAGGCTTATATAAAGCCTGATTATCAGGATTCCTTCCTATCCAGGCATCCATCGTGTTATGAACAATGGAACCGCCGCTTATTGATAGGGGCTCAATATCATTCACGAATATTTTAATTTCTTTTTCAGAAACAGTGAGTGCAAAAAAATACCAACCTGCAGAAGTAACTGGAGCTGATGTAAGCTGATAGGCAGGCCAGGAAACGCCATCTCCAGCCTGAAAATAAAACCTGTTATCTGTATATAACTCTAATGTATAGCCTGTATAGGGTGGAGACGATCCAAGCTGCTTCATCCAGATATAGCCTTCAGCACCTAAAAAGGGTACATATATCCACCCTGAAATAGAAAACTCTGAGTTTCTTAAATCCGGATGATCAGGAATGGAAGCATAATCATCGACGCCGTCACAATTCAAGGAATGTGAACCCAGTTTTTTTATCGTATCATCAAATGCAGCACCTGTTATGGTGGCATCGTGATTACCCAGCTCATCTTTTGCGCTATTATTCCATCTCCACTGAGACACAAATCCATCATATAGAGTAATCTCTAACTCTATCCCTGTACCACTATTATATAATTGAGCAACTTCTCCACCGGCAGTTTGACCAACAGCAACACCTCCATCGCTTAACGCTCTGGACCATATATTTACTTCATCCAATAATCCACCATAAGGACCGGAGCCATCATCCATTGTGCCAAATCGAAAATTTGCTGTTGACGTTTTATTAAAAGTCCCTGTCGGTGAATTGTCTAACACCTCCAAAATACCGTCAATATATATAGCCGCTGTTTCTGCCGACTGATCAAATATGCAAAGGATATGATGCCAGTTTCCATCATTGATATCCGTTGTGGAAACAGGGTACAAATAGGTATTGGCATCGGGTTGAAATAAAACAAAACGTAGTTTACCACCTGTTGCCGGGTTTATATTGATTAACCAGGAATAATCACCGCTCTTTCCCTTTGAAATAATATTAGAATAACTTGCATCTGTCGTTTTAATCCAGCAAGATATGGAAAGATCATTATCTCCCACATCTAATACATTCCCAAAAGTAACATAATCATTTACTCCGTCGAATGATCCGGAATGTGAACCCAATACTTTGTCATTGCTATTAAAATTGGCGCCTCCTGTTGGGGTACCGTTATATCCACTAGGGCTGGAATCATTCCAATTATTATTTAAGTTGTATATAGCCTCCAATTTATCTGTTAATAGGGGTGGAGCTAGCTCTACTCCCGCCCCGCTATTGTAATAATCAGCCATTCCAATGTCAGATATAACGCTGTCATATATGACTAATTCATCTATTAATCCAGCATACCAGTCAGTTAAAGTATCCGGTCTGGCCCCTACTGCTTTCCGAGAGGCTACAAATCCTGGGTCGGCATAGGCCGGGTTTCCGTCCGGTAAGCCATCAAGATAAAATCTCGCAGTAATGCCGTCATAAGTAAGGCCAACCATATGCCACCCTGGAGATATTGGTGTATTACTTTCTACGTAGTTCGCTCCAATCCTGGTAAAAAATAATACTCCCGTTGTCATTTGAATGCCCCATGCAAAATCATTTTGACTTCCACAAATTATTTCTTGCCGGAATGAAGATGTTGGATCATCAACATTTATCCATGCAAGTAAGGAGAAAGGTGCATTTAGAGAATCAAAATATGACGGTAATGCAGCGCTATCATCGATCCCATCAAAATGAGCGCATCCCGTTCCTAACCTGGGAGCAGTGCTGTCTATCGTAACTCCGGAATGAACTAAATGTCTGTTAAATCCTGAGGCATCATTAAAATCAGAATTAAAATGGTATATTCCTGTGGGGTTATCCAGTTCAGACATTATGCGGTTCCTCTATTGACAACATTTCCCTTTGAAAGTGCACTCGCTTTTCTATTTGATGGAAAAGAGTAAATCTCGAAATCATAAGAAATAGATAGTTTGATTTTTTATTATGGCAAATCCGTCTTTTTTGCCACCGGTTTTTTAAGCCTTGCCTTTGCCGACCAGACCGTGGTTACCTTTAAGTTGGTATTATGCTTACTTTTCATCTCGCAATTATAACTTGCCGGTATCAGGCTATCCGTCTCGGCGCAAGCAGTGGGTATGAGCGCGGAGATAACGTTCCCACTTTATCCCGGATCGGGGGGAATGCACCCGCCAGGGATTCAATAAACAGAACCTCCCCTTTTCTTCAGCCCCGAGTCAGTATCCACTCCGTCTGAGGTTTATGACCGTAAAGTCATTTGGAAGCTCATTTATTTCAATTCCAGCTCCATTGCTATAAAGAAATGCAAATTCCGCAGAACTTAATTCATCATTAAACCAGTGAGTTGCATCAATATCACCATGCCATCTGGAAGGTAGATCTGTATCATGTAAACCAATCTTGAAATCCTGACCTGATTGTGTATTGATAGTTGTCGTTGGATTACTTGATGATGAGACACTTGTTAATACCTGGCCATCAAGGTATATCTGAACATCGTTCAAGGTTGCATTCCTTGGTAAAGATAAACCTACATGATGCCAGTTGCCATCATTTAATCCCGGTGCATTATAGATTATATTGCCATTATATATTCTTACAGACAGCTTGTTGTTCTCGGCATTAAGTGTCATCAAACCTGCCGAAACATCTGCACCATAAGCAAAAATTCGCTGGATTTTAGTATCTGAAGAACGTACAAAAGCAGAAAAAGCCCTCGGATTCGTACCAAGAATACCTTTATACCCTGTTATTGTGATATCATCATTTATACCGTCGAAAAATCTGCAAGCTATGCCTGTTTTAGGGTCTGTCGAGTTTATTGTTGTTCCCGTTACGATCCCATTATTAGTTCCAAAGCTATCACTTACATTGCTACCCGATATTTCATTCATTGACCATGCGGATACAACCTTACCAATCAGAATATTACTATCCACAGTAAGCTCGATACCCGCCCCAATATTCCATAGTTCCGCAACTTCAACAGAGGACAATTCTCTATTCCATACATTAACTTCATCAATATTACCTTTAAAATAATAACTTCCAGTTACTGCATAACCGATAGAGAAATCGACTGAAAGATCATGCATGGCAGCATATGTTCCTGAATTATCATGATCATCGTCTACCCTGGAAGTATCCAGATATATTTTCATACCGGAAGATAAAGAACTTCCATCATAAGTGGCAACCAAATGACACCACGTATCTATTGGAACTTCTGTTCCAATACTTCGTCTTACTATTCTATTGGTGGGAGAATTATCGTATAGCGCAAAATAAGGGTAATGCTTTCCACTGATATGAATTAAAGAAAGTCCCCATCCTCTGATTCCTGCAGGACTGTCCTGAGATACTAATCCCATATTATTTAATATCGTTCCATCATGCCTTATCCATAGAGATATACTAAAAGATGAATCATTTGTTCCATCTCCAAAAGATAAGCCAGGATCATCAGGTATAGCAATTCGATCATCTACGCCATCAAACTGCCCGGAATGAGTGCCTAATTTTTTTATGGTAGGGTCAAAAATAGCGCCTGTAGATGTACCATCATTATTTCCATATGAATCAAGCCAATCATTATTCATATGCCATACAGAGACTAACCCGTCTTGCAGTGCCATTAAATAATTTCTCCTAAATATTAAGAGTAAAGCAGAAGATGATTTACTGTGTATTAAGGTACATCCGTCTTTTTTGCCACCGGTTTTTTAAGCCTTGCCTTTGCCGACCAGACCGTGGCTACCTTTAAGTTGGTATTATGTTTACTTTTGATCTCGCAATTATAAATTGCCGGTATCAGGCTATCCGTCTCAGCGCTTGCGAAATCTATGGTTCCGCTTGTAATACCGTCCGTCGCCGTCCAGTTTGATAGGGCCTTGTCCTCAACAGCAAAGATTAAATCATTACTGGACTCCTTCATATAGAAGTAAAGAGAATGGCCTGTCATGTCGCCGTTAATGGTAAAGGGAATGGAAATATCATCACCGGGGTAAAGATCGAAGGTACCTGCCTCTTCCGCATATCCGGGCTGAACGGAACCTGCCGCGCCAAGTATGTTCACTGAAGGCTGCCCATCATAGGTGAACATGGCATTGGCATCCCCTTCCGTTTGAAGAAGCTTTACACATTCAAGCCAGGTCTCGGCAGCGTCCTGGTCTTTGATACGAAGCGTTATCTCTTTCGCGTCAAGTTCACCCGCCGCAGGCATCCACTCAATGTCAAAACCGTTTGCGGCGTAAACAGGGAGAGCAGCCACGTTCGCCGCAGCAGCGCCGTCCTTGCTGATAGTCACATCCCCAGCGGCAAAAACGACATCTGTCCTAATGTTCTTTCCATCAGGCGTATATAAGGCAAAACGAATCTTGTCATTACTGCCGTATTTTACTCTTCTCGTTTCCATCAGTATCCACTCCTCCTGAGTTTTATAATCTCATGTCCAGCACCCGCACTTTCCTGGTATTCAAAATAAAAATGCTGTTCCAGCTTCTTTTGTGGGGGAGTTCTTTCAATTAAATCTCCATGAGGTTAAAAGTTTGTTCATCTTTTTTATAGGTGCCCCTGGAACGGATTAACAGTTACGATAATTCAGTACTTTTTCAATTAGCTCGGGTATAAATGCAGATACGGCCTTCCCGCTTTATTGAATCAAATCACGAGAAATTCATCCACCAGGGATTTTGAAAAAAAATCAACCACCCTGCGGCAAGCAGCAGGGAATGTACCCGACAGGGATTCAATAGACAGAAATGTCTCCTTTTCTCACAGGTGATATTTAACCACCCGGTAAGGGAGTGTCTCCCTTTATCTCCGTATCCGAATTGACATCATCAATCCTGTAGGTTGCCGTCGCCGGTGTGACAGGAGCGCCGTCTTCATCTGTAAAATCACAAGTACCGTTTGCAGCAGCATTATCGTAAGCGTAAGGTATATTCTCAGATCCATATTAGAATATCTCCTCTTCAGTCACCGTCGGGGCTCCATCAGTCGACGTGGAATCAGCCAGGGTAAGAGCTGAATCAGCCAGAGTGAGGGCTGAGTCGGCCAGTGTCTGTACCGAGTTTGCCAGCGTAAGAGCAGAATCGTTATATTCCGATATCCCCTTCTTTGACAGGACAGGTATTTTTGCCCGCATATAATCGGTATCTATACGCATAATCAGACAATCATGATAACCGGCCCCTTCTGGCTGCGTATAACCTGTAATATAAATAAACCCGTCTTCCTCAACTACTCCGATGAACTCAGATTCACCATTGGCCCCGCATACCTTCCTGGCCGCAATCGTCAAATCGCTAACGTTAAACTTTACAATCAGCCCATTAAAATCGGTCCCGCTTCCAAGCCCCTCAGATTTTGTTCCGCCTGCAGCATAGATATAAGAATCGTCACCCCTCACAGCCCAGAATTTATCCGTAGCAGTGCCACCATAGATTTTCCTGGCAGCAATTGTCAGGTCGGTGGCATTAAATTTAACAATCAGGGCATCCGCATTGCCAGCGCCCTCGGAACTGGTTGAACCTACTGCATAAACATAAGTGCCGTCACACCAGACACCTTGATAACGCTCTGACCCTGTTCCACCATAAACCTTCCTGGACGCAATAGAGAGATCTGTAATATTAAATTTAACGATCAGCCCGTCATCAAAGCCTGCTCCTTCTGACGACGTATATCCCACGGCATAGACATAGGAAGTATCTCCGTAAACATCGAAGAAAAAATTAGAGCCGGACCCACTGTAAACCTTCCTGTCTGCAATTGTCAGATCAGCAAGATTAAATTTAACGATCAGGGCACTCGTTCCGGAACCGCCTTCTGACGACGTACGTCCCGCAGCAAAAACATGAGTGTTATTACACCAGACGCCACCGTGCCAGCCGTTGTCGCCGAAATGGTCGACGCTTGACCCACCGTAGATTTTCTTCGCTTGTACCGACAGATCAGAGGCACTGAATTTAACAATCAGGGCATCCATAGACGTTCCTTCAGAAGTGGTACTTCCCACGGCATAGATATAAGTGCCGTCTCCACATACTCCCCGGAAACATTCAAGACCCGAAGCGCCGCCGAAAGAGCGTTTATTAATGACATTCAGCCCTTTGTCGAATTTAACAATCAGCCCGTCAAACTGACCGGCATGGCCGCTTCCCGTAAGACCAACAGCGTAAATAAAATCTCCATCACTATATACGTTGTAAAAATAGTCGCTCCCGCTACCGCCCAGTACTTTCCCGGCCACGCTGTCCCACAGGGCCGGTTTAACAATGGCTTCACTCATGAGCGTAAAATCGCTTCCGTTATACCTTACCCGGATAATCTCGTCCGCCTTAATATCTCCGGGCCTAATCTCCGACCCGTCCCGCCTTTTTATGACCACCGCCCCGATTCCGTTCACATTGAGCGTACTGGCTCCCGTGTTGGCATTGGCTGCCTTAAATGACAATCGCAATCCTTCGACGAGTGCCACCGGTGCCTGAAAAAGATGACGCCCGATAGCATATGTATCTCCTACATCAGGGAAGATGTCGTCATTGAGAACCAGCGTGTTTAGATCCAGGACCTCCGTCACATAGGTACTGGTCCGGTCAACCAGGTTGAGTACCTCGAAGCCGTTCTCCCCGTTAATGGCCGCTTCTACGCCGTCGGTAATAAAGTCAGCCGTATTGTCGACGAGCCGATCTGTAGTGACCGAGCTGTTTGTCCCGCTCGATACCTGGTCACCGAAAACGAGATCCAATACGTAGGCATTGGCGGCACCGATATCCTGAGCATGGAGAAGGGGCGCACTTCCGTCAAAATCTTCCCCTGTCGGCACCTGGTTATTGAGGCTATCCATACGCTTGGCCGTAATGACCGTCCCCGGTTCCGTTGGTGGATTTTTATCAATAAATTCTGTCTTCGCCATAATATCCTCCTATCTATCCTGTATATTCAAATTCCACCAGCGCATAAGCCGGTTTCAGTTTATTAAAAAGCGCCTCCAGTTCCTGGTTCTGCTCTGAAATAATCACCTTCCATACATAAACAATCTCTTCCGGGGCCAGCACATCTCCACATTCGGCCTCACCGCAACGCATCTGTTTATAGCCTTCAATCGTTATGCTATACCCATAAGCCGCCGCCAGATCGATGAAATATTGCTTATCGAGCCGTCCCCTTGCTCTCAGCTTGGCTACTACCTGTTCACGTCGCTCATCAATAGTATCAATATCATTAGGACTAACACCTGTTATTCTTTCCCAATCTCCTATAAGATCACCAGTGGTCTGAGGTAACATTTCATCAAGAAGTTCATCACCATGTGACGATGTTTTATCCAGATAGTCTCCTTCTACTATTGTGTCTATATCATGAAGACCTTCCATGTTTTTTACCGGGAAAAGTTTTTTTAATATATCTGCATGTCTCGATGCCGTTGGATCTTGAACAGCATTCTCAATTAACTCAATACCATTCCCGTTATTCCATAGTTGAGCTATCTCACCACCAGCCGGTGCACCGAGAGTTGTGACATCACCATCCGTTAGTCCGCGGGAATAAATAAAGAGTTCATCCTTATAACCTTTTAAATACTCAGTTGAGCCTCTATACCAACCGGAATTAACTTTGTAAGCGGATGTTGATGGACCGGGTGGCCCCACCCAACTGGACATGACCTGCAACCGGATACTGTCATCCCCGGCTTTTCCGATATAGGTTTTACCACCTGTTGAATCGAAACGATGAATAACAAGGCTCCACTCATCTAAAGGAATAGAAAAGTCACCTTGCTGATCTGCATAGTTATCCAAGCGGCAATATCGACTCAGGCTAAAAAAATACCAGCCGAAAACGGTACTACCACTAACTGCAAAAGATGAATAACCATTTCCTGACGCTGCATTATATTTATTAAGGATGGCGCCATATTTTCCCGGATTTGACTCGGGCCTTACCCACCCTCCAAAGGTAATGGGTAAAGGATTAAGGCCCTCACTCCCTTCAATATCTTCATAAGCGCTTATACCATCATTATGCCTTGAATTAGTCCCCAACTTTACAACAGCTGGATCTGGAAATGATGAGCCATTATAGGATGTAACAGTAAAATTATTTGGACTGTCATCCTGAAGGCTATTATCAAATTTTAAATAAAGATCAAGATTATCAGTAAAACCCAAAACTACCTCCTAAATTATAAATAAACTTCATGTAGTTCCACTTCCCTACATCTGTTTATACAACAGTAACTGTACCTGGCCTTATCACTTCAAAATTAGTAGTATTAACATCACTAGCAGGCAAGGTAAAAGTCACATTCTCTGCTCCGTTATTTATTGCTATTGTAGTTAACTGAGCAAGATATAAGGTCTCATCTGGCTCCATTGCCTTCATATAGGCTTCTATATCCGCTGCTGCCTGTATAGTATCCGTATTGGCTCCTGTCATGGTCATGGTAATATTTTGCTCTTTAATGGGGGGGCTAATAACCGAAAGGGCCTCTCCTGCCATAATCGGCTGGAGTCCCTCAATATAGATCTTTGTCTCTACAGTGAGACTCCTGATGGTATAACTTTGGCCGACTGATGTAAAGATGTCAGTATCAAGAGTAAGTTCTCCCGGTGCATCAACACTAACAACACGCGCAGTTTTACCGGAACCGGTATTGATTACCTTATCCCCCATCTGTACACCTGTAGTGACAAAGTCAGTCAGCGAGTCAATGAGTTTAATGTCAGGAGGGGCACCAACAGCATCAGTTGTCCCTGTTATATCGGCGTAACTGGAAGGTGTTTCCGAACCGGTTGCCGCTTCATCAGCCAGGATAAGGACATACACTGTTCCAAGGCCACCTCCAAGGGGATAACAATAGGCCTCCTTCACATTAGGCACTTCTTTTGCCCAGCGAATATAATCAGCCTTATTACCACCTGCCGGCGGGCTTTGAATCCTGTCAAGTATTCTTTGCAGCAACTCGCTGTCACTTTCTCCTGCTGTTCTTTCTATTGCATATAACCACGCCCACCTTTCCAGGTATTCCCTATCAGCCGTATCAGGGAAAATCTGCCTCGATATCCATTCCTGGTGTTTGTAGATACCCCACAGTGCTGAGGCCATACAAGCGCTTTTTATGAAAATAAGGCTTCCTTTTGAAGTGTCTGCATCAGGGATCTGAGCCCGGTAATCATCAAGAATTTCACTTAAAAGATCGTCAAATGTTTTTTGAAAACTCATTTTTACCTCATTTCCTGGTTATTGAAAAATGGATTTGCTATAAAAACTATCACTTTTCGTTTTGGTACAAAGGGTTACAATACAGAGAGATTGCTTCGCTTCGCTCGCAAAGACGGCCCTCATTGCGTCATTTCGAACCAGAGGGAGAAATCTTTAACATCTTATATTCTTGTATCATTTAAGATTTCTCACTATGTTCGAAATGACAGTTCTCCTGCCAAGCAGGGGTTTTCATTCAGGCTCCTAAACAACCTCATAAAAAGTATCAAAGGTGACTTCCCTTCCATCAGCCTGTGTTGCTTCCACCCTGATTTTTATCCTTTCCCGTCCGTCCCGCTCCGTAACTATCTCTATCTTTTTCGCCCTACCTGTTTTTATGAGCCACTGAAGGGCCTCTTTTGCATATTCTTTTACCTGCCCCGGCGCACCTGCAGTATTTTTCCTGACTTCATTAAAACGATGGCCGAATTGAGGGTCCATAAAAAAGCTTCCCTTTGCTATGGCCAGGCTTAAGTAAATATTGTTCATAATATTGTCGGCCTTTTCAAAAGTCATCTGAGGTCGGCCTGAAGCCGTTTTGATTTTAAAGTCCATTACTTCCCCTTTACTATCGATGTTGCGTGATTATCAAGAATGAGCGGATCGACCGGTGTGGGTTTACCTGTCACTCCAACCCCTACCTGTACACCGCTATGTATATGATTGTTAAAAAGATCCTTAAACCTCTCATCGATTAACCTGTGCAAAGGATCAGTCTCACTTCCAACACCGAGATTAATATTTGGCGCATCGATAATCACTGTTCCCCCACTCTTGATCTCAATTTTATTCTCTCTTTTCAGATGCACCTTATCTCCTTCATCACTATAGATGGCTACCTCACCATCTTCGACTGCCAGCCTGTACCTCCTGTCATCAGAAGCAATAACCTGTATCACATTTCCATCTTTGATAAGGATTGCCTCAGCTCCTTCGAGAGGTCTCGATGTGAATCCATAGTGCTGGAAGTACTCCCTGTCACTAAAACTCTCCCCCACCCGTCCAGCGCCTGAAAAGAGTTTTATTTTTCCTTCTGTAACAGCTGTTATTATGGATCTGATAAGTTTCATACTATTTTTTTAACCTCGCCACTCTTATGTCTGTTGTGGTCCCGCTATCTTTGGACATTTTAAAGACCCTGCCTGTAATGAGCATATTTTCATCGATCCCTCTTCTCTCATCAATGACACGAACAAGCTCGTTAACCTGCCAGTTTTTATCGTTCTGGCGATGTCCTGCTGTTGAAAAATTGAGGCGCTCACCGTCTCTTTTTTGTTTATCCATAATGAATTCGGCATGGCTCTTTAAGTCTTTAACGTCCCCCCCGGCAGTGGTGACATAAGGTTTGTAAAATGGGAAATCTTTATCTTCTGCTACACCGCTGGCGCTAAGTTCCGCCGCTTTGAGGTTATCGGCGCCCTGCCGCTGGCCTAAAACAGTGACCTTCCTGTATCTCCCCGATATATTCCTCGACCTTGAACTGCTAACAACGTTGTTTCCTTTGCCGTTCAGCCTCCTGATGAGACTCAGTTTAGCTTCTCCTTTTTCAACAGGCTTTCCGAATACGAGGGTTCCGTCAGATTTTGAATAAAAGAGAAGCCCCCTGGCAGCAGCGTAATCTTTTAACACCTGGAATATTGTCTGGCCCGGTTCAGCCTGAACCAAATCAAAGGACTCTCCCTGAACTTTATCTCCCTCTTTTTTCCTGACGTCATCCTTGCCCCCCTCTCCGTAGATGATGCCCTTCCTGTTAATAAAATTTATATTTTTAAGGAGCTCTTCAGCCACGCCCTTAAGTTTTTTATCCTTCAGGGTAACAAACTCCTCCACACGGGAACTGACGAGAAGCCCCATAAGGTCACGCCCCTCTACACTAAGGGTTGTCCCTGATTTACTGTCCCTGTCATCAACCCTCTCTATTATTCCGTTAAGCTCAACAAGATTGTTAACATAAAGCTTGCATTGCTGTCCCGGTTCAATCTCTATCTCCGGGTTCGCAAGTTCCATGTGAAAGGCGTCGTCGGCAATGTAGAGGTCACTATCAATCTCGTAAGAAATGAAATGCTCAATATGCATGCCGTTTATTTCGAGACTCACTTTATCGAGCATAGATCTTCATGTCCCCTTTGATGAGATTGGGATTACTGATGCGGTTAACGGCCAGTATACGATCTGCAAAATTGTAGGCAAGACCTTGCATATGACAGGCAAGATGGATGGGGATATCATTATCAAGGGTTATGTTTACCAGGTTTTCACTCTCTACCTTGACCTTCCATACATGTTCCTGCAGGGCAAGGGCCATCTCTTTCAATGACTGAATGGACCTGTCCGAATCAATGAGTGATTGCAGGTACTCCCGTGAATTTGCAAGGCTCGTTTCGATGTCATCGATGGGAAGAAGTTGCGGGATGGAAAAATTCTTGATGTAATTGCCCAGATCGTCAAAACTTTTCTTCCCCTCCATATATTTGACTTTCAATCTTTTTTCCTGGTCTTTCGCATAAATATAACCCAGATCCAGGCCCATTCTTAGCCCTGCCGCAGCCTTCACCTGTATTTTCATTATATTATCAGCATTTTTTTCAATTTCATTGAATATGCCCGTTGCGCCCGTTTCGAGGGACCTTTCCAGTTCATCCATCCCTTTTCGAAAGCTTCTTTCATACCTGGAAGCAGATTCTTTTGCCGTCTTATATTGCTCAGAATAACGTTCTACCGTCTTTGTTACTGCGCTAAGCACCCGTCCCTTTAGACTTGTTTCAAACTCTATCTTTGCCACAAGGGAGTTGGCCGATGTTTCTATTTCAGTAAGTTTTCCCTCCAGGGCTTTAACATGCTTATCTATTGTTTTCACATAGGCCCTGGCCTTGCCCCTGATATCCGGGAACTGTTCTATAATCCCCTTGGCAGGATCAAGAGGCCTGTTTATTATTTCCTTCCCTTCAGGCCCCGCTGAATCAACAACAGCCTTTTCCAGTACTGCCGACTGTTCTTCAATCCCTTTAACTACAGTTTTTTCTACCGTTGCTTCAACATCAGGGATAAGCAGAGGCTCCGCTTTGCTCCTCAGATTTTCAACGAAAGTTAAATCTATTGCCGCAGTTCTTTGCCTGTCATCATGGCGGATATTAACCGATTTTATGGTGCCGAAGATGGACCCGTATTTGGGATGAGAAAACTCAAAGAGTTCTTTCTTCTCCAGGTGTTCGATAAAGTCGAAGTGATTTTCGTAATATTCATTGATGAAATAGCACTTGACGGTAATGCGCCTTGCCTTTTGCCCCATATCTTCCACCAGGGCCCCGTCCGTTCCCGGAAATTCATGCTCGACAATGGCTTTTTCAAAACCGTCTTCTATTGTCTCGATGTGCAGGTAGAACTGATCTATATATGCATCGTAATCTTCTGTCACATTACACCCCTTGGAGCAGTAACCTTACTATTTGTATCCATATCGGAAGTCTCAGTCATTACCCGACCTTTTTCGTCGATTTTTATATTAAGATTAACTTGATTCTGAATTTTTGCCGTCTTTTCCGCCTTGGCATAATATTCATTGGCCTTCTCCATATTGCCCTGATCTTTCCACATATTTGCAACAGCCCGAAATTGTGCCGCTCTATCGCCTGATTTTTTGGCTGCAATCATATCCCCTGAATTCTTACTGAATTCTTTATTGTCCTCTTTGTCCTTCTTCAGTTGATTTGCCTTCTGCTTTTTCTCTATTTTTTTATTTATCCAGCTTCCAACTTTCCAACCGCCAACAGCTGCCATTTTGACAAGTTCAATCTGTTTAAAGGGATTCAATGCTGTTTTAAGCCCTATTTTTTTAACCATCGGTCCAATCGACTTAAGTCCGAGATCAATAAGACCTCCACCACCTTTTCCTTTTTTTGCACCACTTCCTTTGGTATAGGAAGACAATAACGATTCTGCCGCACTGGCCAGAAAACCAAGACCGCCCCCTTTGCCGCCCTTCCCTTTTTTTCCTCCACTTCCCTTGGTATAGGAAGACAATAAGGATTCAGCCGCATTGGCCAGAAAACCCAGACCGACCCCTTTGCCGCCCTTCCCTTTTTTTGCTCCACTTCCTTTGGTATAGGAAGATAATAAGGATTCAGCCGCATTAGCCAGGAAGCCCAGGCCGCCACCTTTGCCGCCCTTCCCTTTTTTTGCACCACTTCCCTTGGTATAGGAAGACAATAGCGATTGGGCCGCACTAGCCAGAAAACCCAGACCACCCCCTTTGCCACCCTTCCCTTTTTTTGCTCCACTTCCCTTGGTATAGGAAGACAATAACGATTCAGCAGCATTAGCCAGAAAACCCAGACCGCCCCCTTTGCCACCCTTCCCTTTTTTTGCTCCACTTCCTTTGGTATAGGAAGACAATAACGATTGGGCAGCATTAGCCAGAAAACCAAGACCACCATCTTTCCTGGATTTTGGGCCTTTTTTCTTCCCACTCCCCTTAATTCCACTTAGAGATGCAGACTTCACCTTTTTTAAAGAATTTGACAGGCTGCTCGTATTATTAACGATATCCATCATCGCTTTATTAACAGCAACTATTTCTTTACTCAGCTTTGTTGACTGTGTCGTGGAATCAAGCAGCCCTTTGGAAAGTGAACTGGTGGTATCAGTAAAGGAGGTTTGCCTTAGAGAGGTGTTAAACCGGTCATAGTTTATCCTGGCTTTCTTGCTGGAATCAGCAAGTTTATCCATATTTGCAATTAAACTTTCGACCCTGTCAATGGAGGAAGCTGCTATGCCAAACTCTGAGGAAGACATACCCTGACTCATTTCACACCTTTGCTGAAGAAGTTTTTCAGGCCATTAATTTTAATTAATAAGTTTTTCATAACTATTTACTGGATATATACTGAAAGATTGAGCGCCAAAATTACCTTTTGACCAAATATGTTTTCCTCTCCCCCGAATCTGTGGGAGATTCGTGATTGACCGTTTCAATGAGGGCGTCAATATAACTTTCGGCCCTCCCTTCAGGCATATTCATTATTGCATCCCAGGGAATCCCCGCCTTAAGCAGCAACAGATGCTGCTTCTTCCTTGCCTTCATTTTCTTTTCGAAACGTACTGAGGCGACTCTCCAACGCCTCTTTTGCAAGATGAATAACCCTGAAATCATCGTCATACATATTCAAAAGCAAATCCGGTGTAATTTCCTCGACGGGAATATTACCCAGTTTTTCTAACTGACCTGCAAGAAGACAGATACCGAAATAATGATCATTTTTATTCGCCCGGTCTGCATATTCACTATCCATCAAATCGATGGTGTCACGCACAACCTGCGGACGCAAAACAAAATCCCGATGGACCTCTCCATCAAACTCAACACCGATGGGAAGCGTTCCTTCTTCCTTTATCATGACAACTTCCTCCCCGTGGCTCCCAATTCAATTGACTTGGTCGTTTCGTTCTCACCATCATACTTGGCCTCGCCTACCTTCATGGTGGCAACACCTGTATAAAGAATTTTAGTGTCGTTTCCCAAATCTATTGTTAATGTGCCATCTTCAACTTCATCAAAATCAAATTCTGCCGCACTTTTAGGAACGACATACTCGACAGTCACTTTATAATCGGGCGTCGTTTTAAGGAGCCCCTGACTATTCATGAGCTTGACTTTTTTTCTTAATTCCCTTTCTCCTTCAGCAACACTTTTAAAGTCGGTAATTTCCTGACCATTCACGGTAAGGGTAACTTGTGATACATATTCAACTGCCATTTTTTCCTCCTTAGCTTAACCGAGGCGGTTTCAGCAGTAAATGCTGAAACCGCCCCTTCATAATTTATAGTAAAAGGTCTATCCTGCCTGCAAAAACATGAAGACCGTTAACAATGTCTGCCGGAATTTTTGCATTCACCCGGCTTGGGTCCACAAGATCATCTTCTACAATAAAAGAACCCTTATGTTCATCCACATTCTCAAGGATTTCCAACTCTTCCATCTTGTAGGCGACATCAAGCAGTTCTGTTTTAATAGCATCCTTGACTCGTATCGTCTTTTTAGTTTGAGGAAACCTGAGGGCAACTCTCTGCATAGTCGCTTTTCTTACATAATCAAGGGTCCTGATTGTTGTAATATCGAGTAGTGATATATCATCAATACCGTTGCCATCCTTGATGTAAGTCGAAATGGCTCTGACTACCTGTACTTTCTCTCCCGGACCGATCTCAAGCGGCGTTACACCATTATAGAGACAGGACTCCTGCTCTGATCTCGAAAGTCTGTCACTTATAACCGGAGCATGAATACCTTTAAGTTCAACCGTATTCAGAGGCATGGCCGGATCTTCCACTCCTGCCAGAACGGATGCAAAAGCAGACGCTACTTCATAGGGAAGGCTCCTAGTAAACCTGACATAAGGGCTGCCTATTCTGCCGCTGTTAATATTAGCTGCCAGCGTCGTCGCCGTTCCAAGATCACCAGTCATTCCATAAAATGCTGTAGCCGGTCTTTGCTCCAGCGGGCCGGATACGCTGTCAAGATGGTCTCTTACTGTAACGAGATCAACCTCGTTATTGTATGGCGTTGCAATGATATTATAATCATCGGCAAAAATAGCGGAGAGGGCACTATTCACGTCAGGATTTGCCGCGCTACCGCTCATAGGGCTTACAACTGCACTTACAGCTGATGCTGTTACTTCGGTGTTAATCGTAACCTGGTTTCCCAGATCACCACCATTTTTGGCTGTAAGGTTAATGACGGAACCGTTGACAGCGGCAACAACTGGGACATCAGGATATGCGGCTATCCCATTCTGCAAATCAACAGCAATCTCTTCTGAAGTCTTATTATTTTCAATTCCTATCTCTATTTTTTTGTTCCCAATGTAAAGAGACAAGCTTCCCGATGATGTGGCAGGGCCGCCTATTGTCACCGACCCTGAAGATGCAGCACCAACATCATCGAGGGCACAAACTGAAAGATCAAGGTAACGATTTGCTTTAAGCGCCGCTTTCGCCATTAAGTGAACCATGGAACCGTAACCAAATTTTTCAGCAACTTCCGTATCACTAAATACCTGAGTGGGAACAGCTTCAGCAACACTCGGCTCCGGCCAGGCGCTGAATCGCCATTCGTCGCCTACTGCATGACCGGTTACTGCACCAAAGGTTACTTCCACACCCTCTTCAAGCGGTAGAGCAGTAAGAGTAAGATCCGTCTCTATACTCCAGTTGATACCACCATCAGTAGAATATTGGAATCTATCTGTAGCAGCCGCAGTAGAGATTTTCACAATAAAATCTTTTTTAGTGCTTCCCACAAAAGCTCCACCACTGTTCATATTATTGAGCGTTCCCCCCTGAAACCTGGCAGGCTCTATATATGCCTTAAGCCGCTGACCGATAATAACCATCCTGTATTTATTACTTGCCAGTGTACGAACAGCCAGTTTTGTGTTGAATTCGAAATACTTTCCCGGCTTCCTGATGGAAGAAGGAATACTGTCAAACTGTATAGCCATGGTTTACTTGCCCCCTTTATTCGTTTTTTTAGTTGATTTCTTTTCTTCTTTTTTTTCTGTTGTTCTTTTAACGGACGTTACCTTTTCTTTTTCTTCTATCAGAGAGCCGTCTTTAACAAGACGCCTGTAATAAACCGTATCTACCACAGGGACAGCAACACTGTCGGTTATGTACTCTCTCGGCTTTCCTTCCATTGGACATCGAGTTCCTTTTTTTGCAACTACCTTCATCTAAGCCCTCCTTAAAGTGTTATTTCGTCATTTGCATCTGCAGTTCCGTCATCGTCAGGATCCTGCAGATAATATTCAAGCCCTATCTTAAGCAGATCATCGGCTGCTTCAGCATCGGGCTCTATAATTTCAGAAACATCGAGCTTTATCTCACCGTAATGGCACTGAATACCGTTAACAGGTCTTCTCTCAATAAGCGGTACCTGCGGAGTGGCAGTACCCTGTGTGCCCGTGATTGTTGCATTAACTAATGTGGATACAATGCTTTCTATAACGGCATTAAAAAGCTTTTCACTTTCAGCGGCATCTTTAACGGCGTAGTACCCCTTAAGCAAAAAATGGTGGGTCACATTGTAATTTCTGCTTACTTTGTCTATCTTTGCCCCGGTCCGTGTAATCTCCCATCCAAATATTGCTCCCGTACCGGTATCCTTGAAAAAATCGATAAACTTACCCCTGTTGGCTGCCCATCGCTGATAATCATGAACAATCCCGATGCCTGTAACGCCATCGAGAATACCCTTGATCTCCGTCCTTATTGCACTTTCACTCATTAATTAAAATCCTAAAAGAATAAGAGATTTGCTCACTAAACATCCTTTTCCGTAAAAATATCTACATCCTTTATAAGAAAATAGACAGGATGCCTTGATCCTTCATCATTTTTACTTTTGCCGGGCTCAAGGTAAAGCTCAGGCGAAAAGAGGCCGTCCTTCAGAAGCGCCTGTTCCACAACCTCTTCGAGCCTGATAAGCGCCTCCTGCGCCATGTTGCGTAAATTTTCCTGAAAACCGAGATAGAGCCTCACTGTATGTTTTCTATAAACAGAACTTGCTATTTCCCAGGTTGGCGTCATTTCAGGACGGGTAATCATGCAGATGGGAAGAGTGGAGAGATGGACCTCGGTTTTATTCCGGAATTCCCTGGTAACAGTTAACAGGTTGTCCGAGAACTCCCCATGTTTAACCCAAAGGGAAGTAATAACCGGTACGTAATGCGCTCAATCTTGACCGTCATTATGCTATAATAAAGCCTATGAAACAACCTCTAACCGCACGT
>Ga0224514_10000097_pt1 | contig 30425 bp, 35 predicted proteins | sample SF_May12_sed_USG_3_FD_169107 | JGI IMG/M metagenome (GOLD analysis project Ga0224514, IMG submission 169107) | Sediment microbial communities from San Francisco Bay, California, United States - SF_May12_sed_USGS_24 | ecosystem: Environmental > Aquatic > Marine > Sediment | place: USA... | reverse complement strand
TACTATTCTTTTCTTAACAATTATCCAGGAAGCACACGAAGTATCACTAAGAAAAGAATAGTAAGAACGGGTTCCAGGGGGCAAGGATTCGAGGGGATAGGATTTCAGGGCTCAAGGAAATACTTTAAAATCATAAGATATCAGTATAAACCTGTATCAAAATCCTACTCTTCCGGTGCAAATCCACGCCTTAAGGTATTTTCTGAAATAGCTCGTGGAAAGAGGACGTGCTGAAGATAATCCTCCCCCCGCTTTTGATCCAAGTCCTGACATTTTGAAGCCACTGATTATAAATATTTGTCTACTATCATATAAAGGCACGGATAAAGTATTGCCTTAAAACAGGAAGTAAGATATCCTTACTATAAGGAGGCAAGGAAATATGTTAGCAAAAAAGACATCTAAAAACCAGGTGACGCTCCCAAAAGAGATCGTCAGGAAATTTCCCAACATCGATTATTTCGATGTATTAGTTGAGGAGGGGAAGGTCATTATGATACCGGTAAAGGTGGTACCTGCAACCTCTTCACTGGAAAGCATCAGGGAAAAGATGAGGAAGCTAGGCGTCAGAGAAGATGATGTGAGCGATGCTGTTTCATGGGCAAGAAAAAAGAAGAACCGCTAAGAGTTGTATTCGATACAAATGTACTCGTACCTGCACTCCTCTTCGGGGGCAGGCTTTCGTGGATCATCGAATCCTGGAAGGGCGGAAGCTTGATGCCATGCCTTACAAAGGAAACATATGAAGAACTGAGAGACGTTCTTTATTACCCTAAATTCAAGTTAACTGAAAAAGAGATAGGACGGGTCATAAAAGAGGATATTCTTCCTTTCTTTGAAGTTATTGAGGCAGCAGAAAGCGTAAACGGCCTATGTCGGGATGCTGATGACGACAAGTTTATATCTTGCGCTATCGCTGCCGGGGCTGCCTTTCTCGTTACAGGAGACAGCGCTCTTCTCGATGTGGAAAAATATAAACCTGTCCGTATAATCAGGGCGACAGAATTATTTGAAATACTCGCTTAAATGAGGAAAGTATACGATGAAAAATCATAAAATACATTCTATTCATCCCGGTAAAATTCTTTTTGAAGAGTTTCTTCAACCAATGGAAATCTCCCAGTACCGCCTGGCAAAAGATACTAGTGTACCACCTCGCAGGATAAATGAAATTGTTCATGGGAAAAGAGCCATTAGTGCTGATACAGCCTTAAGGCTAGGCAGGTTCTTCAAAATGACGCCACAATTCTGGATGAACCTTCAAAGCCGTTATGACCTTGAAAAAGCCGAGGATAATCTTGCAGGAAGGCTTGACAGCGAGGTCCATGTTTTCGAGGAAGATGTGGCATAGAAGGAAAGGAAGTACCTTCAAGCAATATTATCCACAAAACATACCCCATATCACTAAGAAAAGAATAATGAGAAAGGGTTCCAGAAAACAAGGTTTCAGTTTTCTGGGAAAAGGTTTTAATAAACTATTAAAACCTTTTTGACAGCAACCTTGTTGTGTGTTAGATTGTAATACAGGAGATTTTAAAAATGAGAGAAACCATAACAATCAGCCTGCCTGAATCTTTTAAGAAAAAGCTTGACGGTATTGTGAAAGAGGAACACCTTAACCGAAGCGATGTTGTACGTGAAGCGCTGCGTCAGTACTTCTCTGTCCGGGAATTCAATAAACTCCGTGGAGTTATGACCGCCGAGGCAGAAAAGCGGGGCATTTTCACAGATGAGGACGTTTTCAAAATCGTATCGTGAGAGTTTTCCTTGATACCAATGTCCTCATCGCTGCTTTTGTTTCACATGGTGCCTGTAAAGAACTTTTCGAACACTGTATTACTACACACAACATTTTTATTTCCCCCTTTATCCTTAAGGAATTTGAAGAAAAACTTACCCAGAAACTGAAATTTCCACCGGAAGTAGTTAGAGACGCCGTTGGGTACCTAAAATCGACCCTGCAGCTTGTTAGCGCCGGACCGCTGGAAGTATCTTTATGCCGGGATCCCGATGATGATGCTGTACTTGCCGGGGCCGGGGCTGTAAAGGCAGACTGTATAATAACGGGCGATGAGGATCTCCTCGTGTTGGAGTCCTACATAGGAATAGCCATAGTTAAACCGAAAGACTTTTGGCAGTTTGAGAGAGAAGGGAAGTAGCGATAGGGCTCAAGGGAAGAAAGGTGCCAGAGGCCTGGAAAATACTTTTAAAAATCATAAAATATCAGTGCAAATTCCTGTCAAAACACCCTATTCCTCCGGTGCAAACCCCCTTCTTAGCGTATTCTCCGATATAACCCGCGGAAAAAGAAAGTGCCGGAGGTAATCCTCTCCTCCGGCCTTCGATCCGAGGCCCGACATCTTGAATCCCCCGAAAGGCTGCCTCGACACGAGGGCACCTGTAATCTTCCTGTTAATGTAGAAATTGCCTACGAGAAATTCCTTCCTGGCCTTTTCTATATTTGCCGGACTTCTCGAATAAATACCTCCCGTGAGAGCATAAGGCGTATCGTTGGCAATTTTAATAGCTTCGTCAATAGTGGAAGCTGATATAACGGCCAGTATGGGGCCGAATATCTCTTCAGTGGCTATTCGGGCATCAGCTTTGACATCACGGAAGATGACAGGGCCTGCATAGAAGCCGTCTGTGGGAACATGCTCCGACCTATAGTGAAGGGTAGCCTCCTTTTTTCCGATTTCAACGTATTCCCTGACTTTCAGCATGGCTGCTTCATCGATCATAGGCCCCATAATATTGGCGGGATTATCGGGAGGACCGATGGTGATACTTCTTACGGCTTCCGTCAGTCTGGCGATGAAGTCCTCAACAATGGCGCCTACAACAATGACGCGGGAACAGGCGGAGCACTTTTGCCCCTGGAATCCTGTAAAAGAGGCGACCACTCCCTTTATGGCTTCATCGAGATCGGCACTTTTATCGATGATTATAGCGTTTTTTCCGCCCATCTCGGCAATGACCTTTTTCACATTTTTTTCTCCCTTTACAGGTTTGCCTGCCCGCTCGACAAGAGCCAGGCCTACTTCCATGGAACCTGTAAAAGCGATAATATCTACATCAGGATGATCAGCAAGGGCAGCGCCCGTTGCACTGCCGGGGCCGGGCAGAAATTGAATAACACCGTCAGGAAGGCCGGCAGACTGGAAGGCCTGAATGAGGTAATAAGCCGTTACCGGCGACAGGCTTGATGGTTTGACAATGGCGCAATTGCCCGTTACGATGGCTGCTGCCGTCATACCGCAAACAATGGCAAGGGGAAAATTCCAGGGAGAAATGATGGCCGCCACCCCTCTGGGAATATAGTGCTGGTGGTTCCGTTCTCCGGGATAATTGCCGAGCTTCTCTATCTCTGAGAGTTCTATCATCTCCTGAGCGTAGAAATTAAGAAAATCGATAGCCTCGGAAAGATCGGCATCGGCCTCTCTCCAGCTTTTACCGACCTCAAAAACCTGAAGCGCCGCTATTTCATAACGCTTCTCCGTCATCCACCGGGCCGCTTTTTCAAGACAGGCAGCCCTTTTTTGCGGCAATTCATTTCTCCAGGAAAGAAAAGCCCTTCCAGCGCATTGAATGGCCTCAAGGGTATCCTTTCCTGTTGCCCATGCAACCCTCCCCACTATCTCTTCGGGATTGGCCGGGTTTACAGAGATTATCTCCTTGTCAGTGGTGATTTTTTTCCCGCCCATAATGAGTGGTATCTGCTTTTCACCACCAAGCCCGGCTCTTACCTTTTTCAGGGTGGAGCCGAAAAGTTTTCGCATTTCGCTCTTTGAAAAGTCCGTATTGGGAATATTACTGAATCCTTCCGCCTTTACCCTTTTCTCCTCCTCCTTACCTTCCGTTCCCGATGACTGGGCTCTGCTGATAAGATCGGCGGCGTCTATTTTATCGGCAAAGGAGAGTTTTAAGAACGATTCATTGGACGTATTTTCAAGAAGACGTCTCACGAGATAGGCCATGCCGGGAAGAAATTCGCCAACAGGAAGATATTCTCTTACCCGGTAGCCGCGCGAAGCAACAGCCTTTTTTATGGGCTCAGCCATACCAAAGAGAGCCTGAAACTCGACGCCCTTTTTGGGCAGGCCCAGCGATTCGGCAATGGCCATGGCATGGGCCATACTTCTAATATTGTGGCTTGCAATGGCAGGCCTTACCACATCGCTGTTTTCAAGGAGAAGCAAGGTCAGTTTTTCAAAATTGGCATCCGTTTCAGTCTTGGAAGTATAAACCGGTATGGGCCAGCCCGCCTGGGAATTAATGACCTTCTCGTAATCCCAGTAGGCCCCTTTGACAAGCCTTACATTGATTATGCGCTCCTTTTTCCTGGCCCATTCGATGAGTGAGGCAAGGTCTTTTTCCGAGTCTTTCAGGTAGGTCTGGATGGCAATACCGGCATTATTATAGTCAGGAAACCGGGTTAGCAGGGCCTTAAAAACTTCAATGGTCAGGTCTTTGAGTTGGTAATGCTCCATATCGAGGGTGAGGGAAAGGTTTCTTTCCGAAGCCTCTTCAAAAACAAGACCCAACGTCTTTGTAACTTCCGTAATGGAATCAAGGTTTGCAATGGGATCAAGGCGGGAATAGAAAGAAGAAATTTTGAGTGAAAGGTCGACCTTGGGCAGGCTTCCCATATGATTGTTATCGAGGAGTTCACTGTCAGGCCATTTTTCTGCCTCCTTTGCCACTGACTTAATGATTTCAATATATCGCTCCGTATAAAGATAAGCTTCCTGGTCACTAAGCACGGCTTCACCAAGGAGATCAACGGTAGCAGTTCTTCCCTCTTTTCGGAGAGAAGTGATCTTTTTCATGGCTTCCTGTGGTGTATGGGCTGCAATAAACTGCCTGGCCAGCACTTGTACATTACTCTTTACAAGCTTGCCTGCCAAAGATGCCGTCATTCCTTTTTTGGGCACCAGTTTTTTTAAGGCAGGAGACAGGAACATTTTATCATCAAGGAAATATTCATGAATAAGGGGAAGCAGGTCCCGGTCTTCCTTTATGGCAGGGATAGTATCGACAAACCTGAAGAGCTGAACCTTAAATTGCTCATCCTTCATGGCCCAGTCCATAATTTTGCCCTTCCAGCGGGTACTGTCGAAAAAACCGGGCACTTCCCCTTTTATGGAATCATATATTTCCAGGCCCAGTTCAACGGTTCTCTCTTCCAATGTTTTTACTTGTGCCATCTCTTTTATCTTCTCCTTCCACTCAGGCTTTCAGGGCATATATATGATCATATAATATGATGCTCTCCATGTCACTAAAGGGCTGAAAAAATGTCCCCTTTCGTACCCTGACTTTACCCCATCTATGGTTTGCATGGCTCTGTTAAATGGTTTTCTGCATCTGCTATAATAAAGTACTCTTAAGAAAAAGCGCCTCTTTGATTTAATTATTTCAAATTTTTTGATAAACTTCAGATGAAACCGGTGATGGGCGTTTTCATCTAAACCATTGAACCAGAAAAGGCAGGTACCATAATGTCCAAGTTGAAAATCCTGATCGTAGAAGATGACAAAAGCCTTTCCAATCTTTATGATGTTGCCCTTCCCGGCGATCTCTTTGAAAAGAAATTCATGGATAACGGTACAGAGGCCATGGGGGCCTATCTCTCATGGAAACCCGACATGATCATTCTCGATATACTCCTTCCCGGAATGTGCGGTTATACTATCCTTGAAGAGATAAGGGGCAAGTGGAATGATGAGAAAACGACGATTATCGTGTCATCCTGCCTCGATGAAAAATCGAGTGTAAGCGACTGCAAGGATCTGGGCATACAGGGCTACATTGTCAAACCTTTTGACCACAAAACCCTGGCTGACAAGATCATCCGCCTGCATAAGACCGGCAAAAAAAAGGATTAAGGCAGTTCAGTGACTAAACCCGAGTTGATTAGTTTTAAAATTTGCCCTTATGTTCAGCGCTCCGTCATTACCCTCCTTCATAAGGGTATCGATTTTGATATTACCTACATCGACCTGGCAAACAAACCGGACTGGTTTTTAAAAATCTCGCCCTTTGGAAAAGTCCCGCTTTTAAGGGTAAACAATGAGGTACTTTTTGAATCAGCCGTTATTAACGAATACCTTGACGAAATTTCTCCCCCTTCACTGCATCCGGCAGACCCGCTTCTCAAGGCAAAAAACAGGGCATCCATAGAATTTGCCTCGGCCCTTACCATGACTCAGTTTCAAATGTATACCACCCCCGGCAGGGAAGATTATAAAAAGTGCCGCCAGGGGCTTTTAGACAAGCTTGCACTTTTGGAAAAAGCCCTGGAAAAGGGGCCCTATTTTAACGGCGAAGATTTCGCCCTCGTCGATACGGCCTACGCCCCTCTTTTCATGCGACTTTTTATTGCAGAGAAGAAAAGAGAAACGGGCCTTTTCGACAGGTGCCCCCGTGTTTATGATTACGGAGAAGCCCTTTTAAAACTCTCATCCGTTAAAGACTCTGTTGTCCCCCAATTTGAAGAACTCTTTTCTTCTTTTATGAAGAAGAAAGGAGGATATGCTCTTTCTTTCCGGGATTAGTATTTCAACTTGCCGAGAGTCAGTTTATAAAGAACCTAGATGCTTCTTAAGCTCCCTGATACGTCGGGGAACGGTAACGCTGTGACTTTCCAGCGCTTCAAGCTCCTTCGCAAAAAGACCGGCCCCTTTCTGCTCTGTCTGGCCTAGCAATTTACCGAAAATATTATTAATCTCACTCCGTTCAAAGGCTTCAGTAATGAGAAAGGCATCTTCAAGAGAGAGGGAATCTATCCTTTTTTCACAGTCCCTTATGGCTTTAAGAATTTCTTTTATATGGGTATCACGTGCAGAGGGGCTAAAGCGGGTATGGGGATTGAGTTTAACGCAATAGAGGCAGAGAAGCATTAAGCGGCCATGCTCCTCCTCCTCTTTACGGAGGTCATCAAAAAAGGCAGATACAGCACGATTATTCCTGAAGTGACGGGCCAGATGTTTATAGAGTCTGGCCATACGAAACTCGATATGTGCAGCCAGCTTGTAGCTTTCACCCAGTGGTCCGGGCATTTTTACTCCCCGCCGCTCATAAGACGCTATGGCCCGTTCAAGAAGTGTTTTGTTTCCCCTAAAGAGCATTCCCAGGAAAACGCCTACCCCGAAAAACCTGATAATGGTACGGGGATTTTCAATGCAGTATTGACGCCCGACCAGTTCACTCATCCTCTTTCCCCTCTCTTTCAGTTAAAGGTTAAACAGGCATGCTGAGTAAATAAGTGTTTCTATTAAATTAATATATTCATCCTTCCCTTGCAAAGATTTTTTAAATTGATAAACCTTGACAGGGGAAGAAACTCTTTATTTCAGTTCTTCAGGAAGGCTGTCTACAAGTTTCTTTACCTCTTCAGCCCTGCCCTTTTCAACAATAAGCGTTTTAGACCCCGTTCTTACTACAATCAGATTTTCAACGCCTACCAGGGCAACCGTCTCTCCTTCTTCTTCACAAAATACGAGGTTTTCACCTGCATCATAGCTTTTTACATTGCCGCGATAATGATTATTTTCATTATCTTTTTGAAGAAATTCTTCCAGGGCTATCCAGCCCCCCACGTCACTCCAGAAAAAAGCGGCGCCCACAGTACGAACATCACCTGCCTTTTCCATAACGGCAAAATCAATGGATATCTTTTTTAGAGGCTCGAAGGCGACTTCAAGGGCTTTTTGCCACTCCTTCGTGCCATCCTTGTCAAGGGCCGGTGCTATGTGCTCAAGGTGCCCGGGCAGGCAGCGGTTAAATTCTTCAAGAATGGACTCCGTTCTCCAGACAAACATGCCGCTGTTCCAGAAAAAGCGCCCTGATTTAATATATTTTCTGGCGCTGTCAAGGTCCGGTTTTTCCTTGAATTGCTTAATCCGGTAATGCCTGACGCCATCTTCTTCCATCAGTTCCTCACTAGTTTCAAGGTAGCCGTAACCTGTCGCCGGATAAGCGGGTTCTATTCCGATCGTATAGAGGGATTTGCTCTTGCTTGCCGCATTAACAGCAGAGAGCATGGTCTTTTGAAAAAGTTCGACAGGCTCGATAATATGATCTGCCGTCAGAATGGCCATGACACCATTTCCGAATCGTTTTTTACAAATGAGAGTTGCCAGAGCAACGGCCGCTGCCGTATCACGCCGCATGGGTTCGCCGATAATGTTCTCATTCGGTATTTGAGGAAGCTGTTCCTTCACAAGTGGAACAAAGGCAAGGTTAGTCAGGACCAGCACTTTTTCCGGAGGCGCCAAATGGGCTACCCTGTCAAAGCTGCTTTGCAGCAAAGATCGCTTCCCAAAAAGCATGAGAAACTGTTTTGGCCTTTTTTCCGTGCTAAGCGGCCAGAAACGGGTTCCGGCCCCACCGGCCATGATTACCACTGAAAGATCTTCTCTGTATGACATATCACTTCCTTTCACCTCAAGTTATTGCAGCTATGTCCCTGAAAGAGACAAGCTCCACGTTATTTTGATCAAGCAGGGCTTTCCACCGGTCAGAGAGGAGGAAGTCAAGTTCTCTTTGACGCCACGCTTCACCTTTCCCCGGATGTGTCATAAGCTCCGTAATCCCCTCAGGCATTTCTTTCGCAAGAGATGCCTCCGAAAAGGAAAGAAAATTATCAGCCCTTAGTATATTTTTTTTATGAAGCGCCTTTATTGCCCTCCTGTAAAAATCCTCATCCCATATAATGGAAGGGTATTTGACAAGATCGTAGTCCCTTGCAATTCGCATGGTCTTAAGACTGCTCCCTTCCATCGCTTTTAAAACAATATTAAAAACTTCCGGCAAGGCATGAAGATGATGGTGTGAATCGATATGAGAAAGCTCAAGGCCGCTCATTTCAAAAAGCTCCATTTGAAGAAGAATTTCCTTTTCAATATTTTTGAGGACCGTCGGGTCCTGGAGAACTTGCCTGAGATAGTTTTTTTCAAACCTTTCATGCCCTTTTTTGTTTCCCGGAAAAACGCCATCAATATCTATATGAAGGCCCACGGAAAAAGAGCGGTTGCTTAGTGCATAATCGACAGCCTCCCGGGCGCCTTCCCTTTTGATCATAAGCGTAGCATTCGTTATAGCCCCGGCTTCCCGGGCCATTATAATTCCTTTGTTAACACCGGAATTGATACCAAAATCATCGGCATTAACGATGAGGTATTTCACGCGCCCATACTCCCTGTCACCTTGATACGGCCCGCCGGAGCATCCATTATCCTGCCGATGACACGGTGGAAAACCTTGTTAGCGGAAAGAAGCTTTCTCATACTTTCAATTTTCTCTTCAGGAACACAGATGAGCAATCCTCCCGAGGTCTGGGCATCACAAAGGATTTTCTTCGTCTCCTCTGTTACCTCTTTCCCCCAGTCAACATGAGCGTTGACAAACTCAAGGTTTGCCTTGCTCCCTCCGGGGTAGGCACTTGCTTTCAGGCAGGCCATCGTCCCTTTAATAAGCGGTGCCTCACCGGCATTGATGACAGCGCCGACGTTGCTTGCCGAGACCATTTCATAAAGATGCCCCAAAAGGCCAAATCCTGTAATGTCTGTAGCAGCCTTAATATTTTCCTGAACCATGATTTTAGATGCATCCCTGTTTAGAGTAGTCATCCACCTTATGGCCTCTGACAGGGTCTCTTCAGGAGCCTGACCCATTTTAATAGCCGTCGTAATAATCCCTATGCCAAGCGGCTTTGTTAAAACAAGGCAGTCTCCTGGCCGGGCGGAGTTATTTCTGATAATCCGGTCAGGCAAAACACTCCCCGTTACAGACATGCCGTATTTGGGTTCGGCATCATCAATGGAATGTCCTCCCAGTATGGATACGCCTGCTTCACCCGCCCCATGGGCGCCCCCCTTCAGAATTTGCGCCAAAACCGTTTCAGACAGTTTTTTTGAAGGGAAAGCAACAAGGTTTAAGGCAAAGAGAGGCTCACCACCCATGGCGTAAATATCACTAAGTGCGTTGACTGCCGCAATACGGCCAAAAGTGTAGGGATCATCGACGATAGGTGTAAAAAAGTCGACACTCTGTACAATGGCCAGATCGTCCGTCACTTGATAAACGGCTGCATCATCGGCACTATCGAGACCTACAAGTACTTTTGAATCAGTCACTTTCGGCATATGGCGCAGGACCTGCGCCAGATCGCTCGCATGGAGCTTGCAGGCTCAACCGGCTCCATGACTGAACTGTGTAAGTCTCGTCTTATCAGTCAATGATAATCTCCTTTTTATTTTATTCTCTGAAAAGCGGGGAGAGACAAGTTATACTGCCTGATATTTAGAAGTCAGCTTTAAACCTTATTTTCAGTATGCTAGGATAGTAACAGAGAATATATAGGTGGTCAATAACTTCAAAAAGAGGCAAATGCCTGTCAGTTAATCATAAATAATGGAAAAAAATACCAACAATTCGCCCCTCATCAGTGTCGTCATACCTGCATTAAATGAAGAGGGTTCAATTGAGGCGACACTTGAAGCTGCAAAGAATGCAGCAACTGTTGAAGTCATTGTTGCAGATGGAGGAAGTTCGGACAATACTGCGGAAATCTGCCGGAGCTGTGGTGTAAGGGTCATAAATTCACCACCCGGGAGGGGTCCTCAAATGAATGCAGGCGCAAAAGCATCAAAGGGAGATATTATTCTCTTCCTCCATGCAGACACCCTTTTGCCTTCAGGGTACGATGGTACAGTGAGAGCGGCTTTAATTGACAAAAATACTGTGGGAGGTACCTTTTCCTTTGCCCTTTCCCGTTCATCCCGGGTTTTCTCCCTCATCACTTTTATGGTCAATTTAAGGTCAAAGTTGATGGGCCTCCCCTATGGCGATCAGGCCATATTTGTCAGGCGAAGCGAATTTGAAAAACTGGGTGGCTTTAACCCTGTCCCCATTATGGAAGATGTAGCTTTTATCAGGGCTTTAAAAAAACTTGGAAAAATTAAAATCGTCGACGACGCCGTTATTACCTCATCAAGGAGGTGGGAAAAAGAGGGCTGGTTAAAGACAACGGTGAGAAACCAGGTACTGCTATATCTCTATCTTCTCGGCGTTTCTCCCGAAAGGCTATACCGCTTTTATAAGGCGGTAAGATAAGTGTAAATTAATATACTTATGAATCTGTCATTTCGAAGGTATGTGAGAAATCTTTTCAATCTCTTTAATACTAAAAAAGATTTCTCCCTTCCGTCGAAATGACAATGAGATAACTAAATAGTGTCCATCCAGAAACTATAATAAATTAAACTTTGTTTTCAATTCGGAAAGGAGGGATTTTTTGTAAGGTCAAGGAAATCAAGGGTTTCGCCGAGTTGTACGACTGTACATCGCACAAGCAAAACCGAAGATTGACGCAGAGATTGCGAAAAAGCACCCTTGACCGATGAAAACTAAATAGCCGGAACGCCAAAGAGCATAGCATGGAAATAAAGAAAAAGACTAAAAACCACCATTCCACCCACAAAGCGGCCTAAACCTATCTCTTTCAGTTTAAGCCTGTTTCTTTTCTGAAGAATCGCTATAAAGGGGAAACTCGACGTTTTCGCTGCAAAACGGTCCCATCGCCTTTTGGAGAGCTTCATTCTTTTGCGGTCTATAAGCAGTGGGCCCATTAGGGAAAGAAAGAGAAGGGAGCCGAAAAAGATGAGTGACGCCCCGTCACCATTGGCCATTAAATGAACAAGCCCCCAGAGTGACGTTCCCCACATAACAGGATGCCGGGTAACCCTCAATATGCCTCTTGCAGGCTCCTCCCCTGTGAGAAGCATTTCCCCGCCGATAGCTGTAGGACTGGCAGTCGACACACCTGCAACGACAAAGAGGAAGGCAATAAACATGGCAAAGGCGGTGACAGGTTTTATTGCCGGCAGATCTCCCCAGAGTTCCATATGTGGCGCTCTGCCATAGGCCACGGACATCCAGACAACGCCTATGAGGGATAAAAGGGCGAAAGCCGCCTTAAAGGCTGTCCCACCCATCATATTAAGGAGTATTTTACGAAGAGCTGTGCCTGAAATAAAAAGATGAATGAAAATAAAAAAAAGTGACGCTATAAGAAGATTAGCCATACTGATCTATAGTATATAAACACTTTTAAGAACACCATAATGGTCAACAGATTTTTTTAACCCTTCTTTACTGGGCGGTTTTTATTTCCTCAATTTTTTCCTGCGCACTTGTTAGCAGTTTTTCAATGGAGGAAGCATCTTCAAAGTAATCAAGTTCATCGCTCATTTCATCAAATCCGATAAACCAGGTAAGGGCAGCATCGAGGACAAAATAACCGATGGTAAAATAGTCGTCTGTGGCGTAAATGTTCTGTATATGATCAGCATTGACGTAAACATCGATCTGTGACGCTTTCTTCATATCGGCAAGGGCTTTCTCCAGCTTCTTTAGATCCTCTTCCGCAATAGCTGCAATGTCATATTCATCCTCCAGTTCACCTTCCCTGGTAAGCTGGAGAAAAAACTGGGACTTGCCTTCCGAATCGATGAGCATAACCTGGGCGCCAAGCGCGTTTGTATTCGATTGCAGGGCTTCCAGATCATAACTTACCGTCCTTATTAACTTTCCTTTTTCAGATACCTTTTTTTGAAACTTTGTCAAATCGTTTATTTCATCCATTTTATTGTGCTACTCCCGATTATTATTTAAAAGTTTAATCCTGAAAAACAGGACTATGTTGTGGTGCCATATTACCAGCGGCGCTTGCTTAAGTCAAACATCTACCACCGGGGGTTGTATGTAATTGAAATGGCCCCGGCTTTCATATTTTTATTACTCCCCGCTTTACAGCCCCCGGCGTCGATATTGCCGTACCACTCGTGAAATTTGAGCAGCTCTACAGGATTCATTACACATTCCTTTTTTCCATAAGGGTGACCAAAGTGAAAAAGGAGGTGGCCTATTTCATGGGACAGGTAAGCGCCGGCAAGGCGTGCAGCTGTGGCCGGATCATATCGCCTGTTATCCCTGAATTTAAGCAAGGTTTCATATTCGTTGGAATAAAGAAAAGTGGTAAAAAAGATGTAGCTTCCAAAAAGGCTGTTCTTGTTATAAGTTGTTCCCCCGGCCGTAATACCGCCGCGGATGGCGGAGTGAATATCCTGGCCGTAGTACTCTGCGCTTGCAATGAGTTGATTTGTTAAAACAAGGTCATAGGGCACTTCGCCATAACCGAGCATGTCCCAAAGTATATATTCATTAAAAAAGGTGTCATCAATTACCGCTTTACCGTCAACGGCTTTTACCCTTTTCCACTCTTCCAGCCTTGACAGCGTTGTATTAACTAATGCAACGGCAAGATCCCTGTATGTCTCTTCTTTCGGCGCCTTTATGAGGTAGGGTCCGGCAAAATCGAACATCTGATGAAGCGGTGTTTTCTTCTTTCGAAGTTGAGCCTCCATATTTTCAAGCAAACGATACCTTTCCCCTTCATGATTTTTAAAATCATAAATCAATTCATTTGCCCGTGAAATCATTTCTTTGGACAAACGGGAATTCATCAATTCCGCCAGCCCTGTCTCCCCCTTAAAGTCAAAGATAAGATCAACATTGAAATGCGCTTTAGTTATAGCCCTTGCCTCCCGCAACAAGCCATTTATCTGCTCTTGCGTCATTCTGGAAAAGCGGGGATTGACGGCATAAACAACACGTAATTTAATTGACCCCTCCGAAAAAACCGGCAAGGGAACGGATTTCCAGCCCTTTTCATCCTGCTTATTTGAAAGAGGGCAGGACAGGGAAAAAAGGAGAAGAACAAAAAGGGCAATCCTTCTATAAAACCGGTAAGTATTCATAGCGCTCCCGATAGAATTAAAAAGAAAAAACTTCTTTTTCTTTTATCAGCTATTTACTGAATAAAAGCATAGTTTCCGGCAAATAGCAAAGGGAGGAGACAGGAGGGCTGCCGGAAAGTCTTTAATCAACAGCCTGTTAAGCCTTTTTTGGATAATCATTCCGCATTTACCTTAACGGACGCCCCTTTATTATTCGTCATTATTCGTAAGGGGAAATTCTTTGTGCTAGACTGAATTAGTATGTCTTTAAAGGTAAAAAATAACTGGAGGCAGTCAGATAGATGAATAAAATCCTCATCGTTGATGATTCCCGTTTTTTTCTATCATTAGTTGAGTCACTCCTCGACAGGTGGGGTTGCAAAATGTTGACGGCAACAAATGCGGAAAATGCCTTAAAACTCATCGACAGCGAAAAACCCCGCATAATACTTCTTGACCTGCACATGCCTCATGTAACGGGAGATAAACTCTGCAAAATAGTAAAAAGTAAACCCGAATATGAAGAGATTATCATTATCATGCTGATTGCGTCCAACAAGCAAGCAGATATAGACAAATGCTTTAAGGCAGGATGCAATGATTATATTACCAAGCCCATTGATAAAGAAAATTTATTAAACTCAATAGGCAAATACATACCCATGGTAAAGCGGAACTACGAAAGAGCGCCCATTTATGAGAGTGTTAAGTATTATCATAATAACGCTGAATATTCAGGGCACATCCACGTTATCAGCCAGGGGGGGGCTTTCATCATGGGTGAGCATATGGTGCCACCGGAATCCGTCATCAAATTGATATTCTCCATCTCCAAAATGCATGAGTCAATGGAGATCATAGGAAAAGTAGCATGGAATTTTGACTCAAAGGAAAAATTCCCCCAATTGCTCGCTACGGCTCAGGGAATGGGTGTCCAGTTCATAAAAATAAGCGACAGCGCCAAAAGTGCAATTATCAAATATATGGCGCTTGGTAACTTTATGATTTAGTGGGAGTAAAAAACAGGTTGCGGGACAAAGATCATTTAAACCACGAAAAAAGCCGGTAATAACTAAAAAAAGAGATTAATTTTGTAACTGTCAGTGTGTTCAGTTTCTTTCCCTGGTTTATGGGAGGGCCTTTATGCCCAAGGTCCTCCCATTTATAAACTTTTTTTAATAAGACTTTACTCCGATTCCGGACTGAGTTCCAATTTAAACCGCTAAAAAGATTCAAACATATTTTCAATCAACCCGTTTGACAATACCTTCCTGCAGCAAAACCAATGCTTCCTGCATCATATCTTTCAGGACGACATTTTCCTTGACCATCTGGTTATTTAATTCATTAACCATTAATCCTTCAAGCCATATGGCGTACCTTTGCCAGTCTTCGGGAGACTTATCGACAACGATATCTGTTTCTGCTTCAAAATCAAACCGTAATTTTTTAATACTCTCTTCCATTTCGTCCTCCTTTATTTTAGCTTTCATGGTTGGCTCCATGCTGATTGCTTCCACTGCCTCCTGAAATAATTTCATTTCTTCTCCTTTAATCTGTTTCTTAAATTATTACACCGGACAAACTGAATTCACATTTTGACAAGGTATAATTCAAAAGGCGTGCCAAAAAATAAAGTGGAGTGGAAAATAAAATAAGCTTATCATTACATATACTTATCAAAGAGCCACTCTTTTAAAGCCGACGGCTGACAGTAACGATGCGTAGCAGGTTACAGGGAGCCACTTGACACACAAGTGTACCCTGATACACTTGTGTGTCAAGTGGCAAATTATGACTTAAAGCTCAACTATTTTGTAGGCGGATATTTTTCTGTGAATGGTGCTGCGGCTAATACCGAGCCTCCTGGCAGCCTTGGCTTTATTCCATGAGGTTTTTTCGAGGGCTTCTATAATTAACGTGCGTTCATCCTTCTCTGCGCCGCCAGCTTCGTCTTCCCTTTCTTCCCTTAATTCCCAGGGCAAATGATGAAGGCCCATGACCCTGTCCTTGCAATAATCCCGGCACAGGATAAAGCCGTATTCAATGACGTGCTCCAGCTCCCTGATATTCCCGGGCCACGGATAAGCGAGAAAAGCGGCTATCACTTCATCGGATATGCCGGTAATGTTCTTCATGAATTTTTTATTATATTTATCTATGAAACTTTTTACCAGCAAGGGAATATCTTCCTTTCTTTCCCTGAGAGGCGGTAACTTTATTTCAACAACCTTGAGGCGATAGAAAAGGTCTTCCCTGAATTCATCTGACTTGATTTTTTGCCTCAAATCACTGTTTGTTGCCGCCAGTACCCTTACATCGACCTTTCTTACACCCGACTCGCCTACCCTTTCAAACTCTCCTTCCTGCAAGATCCTCAGGAGACGAAGCTGCATGCGCGGTGAAATATCCCCTATTTCATCGAGGAGAATAGTCCCTCCGTGGGCCTTCTCAAAACGACCGGCCTTATTCCTGACGGCCCCTGTAAAAGCGCCTTTCACATGACCGAAAAGTTCACTTTCCAGAAGGTTTTCCGAGAGCGCGGAACAGTTTATTTTCACAAAAGGTTTATCCCGGCGAATACCTCTGTAATGAATGGCTTCCGCCACAAGCTCCTTTCCCGTACCACTCTCACCGGTAATGAGAACAGTCGTATCCACATGGGCCAGACTTTCGATGAGGCCATAGAGAGTGAGCATCCTCTCACTCTTGCCGACGATATTGCAGCTTTTTTCCCTTGTCTTAAGATCTTCCTCCAGGCGGGACAATCTCGTTGAATCCCTTATCATTAGCAGGGCGCCCCTGAAACCGCCCTTGCCATCAATAAGCGGAGTTGAGGAGAGAGAAACGATCTGTCCCTGCCTCAGCGAATGTTCACAGGCAATATTGTTCATATCACAGGATTCTCTCCCTGCCAGCGTCTCTTTCAAAAGCCCAAGACATCTTAAACTGCACCGGTGGGGCAACAGATCAAACCTGCTTCCAAGGGAAACCCGCCTAATATAACCACAAATATCTGTAACGGCATCATTCATCTCAATGACTTTCAGATTATTATCAACCGATACAATACCGTCTTTAGCGCTCCGGAAAATAGCATCCAGATTGACACGGTACTTCTCATTTTCATCGACTATCCTTTTGTGACGGGCGGCCATTTTTGCGACACGAAGCAGAGTTTCCTTCCTTATCGGCTTGGGAATATAATCATAGGCGCCAAGACGAAGGGCCTCCGTTGCCGTATCGAGAGCAGGCGCGCCTGTAATCATAATCACCGGCACAAGATGGTTTTTTCCTTTCATCTCCCGCAGCACATCAAGGCCGGACTTGCCGGAAAGCCCCGTATCCAGAAAAACAACATCCATATCATGGGCGGTAAATTCGGCCATGGCGGTTTTGTAATTTTCGGCCAAGCAAACCCTGTATCCTTCTTCTTCGAGAAAACTCCCGAATGCTGCGCGATCATTCTCCGCCTTATCAACGACAAGAACAACGGGTGGTTTTTCATCTCTCCGTGGCAAGCAAGCTCCCTCCCTTCAACAGATAGTTTATTGATATTTCACCTCTTTTAAGGCATCCCTCTAATGCAACAGGGAGCGAATAAGGATATAGCTCATAAACAGCAAAATAATAAAGGGATTTTAAAATAACCGGCACATTGACGCCGGGGAAGAAAGAGAGCAAAAAAGAATAAAAGGACTGAAGTTTAAAGAGAACTAATAAGCATGGCAGAATAATGAAGAGATGATTTGACTTTAAATGCATTCCCACAAACTCCAAATCGCTGTTTACGGCAGATTGCGGCATATATGACCGCCATTTATTCACTATAGGTCAACAATTCGAATTAATAAAGCCTAAAATAGCAGATTTCCCCATTAAACCTAAAAATAGCAGTTGGGTCACAGTTTCCAGGTTTGACCTTTCTTCCTCTCCTCCTTGACAAGTGCCGGGACAAGTTCTTAAATTTAATGAAAATCCCCGGTGGCGGATCGGTGGGATATGGTATTAATTCATTCATTCTATATTAAAGAAAAAGACGGAGAATTTCACCTGCCAGCCATTAATGGAGATAAAATTTTCCCGTCATTTCGACCAAAGGGAGAAATCTTAAGATTCCTCACAATCTTTACCCTCATGGGCATAAACCCTAGTAAGAGATATTTATTTTAAATACCTTATTAATAGGTTTACCATTACTTCAATTTGTTTTACTTTGAGCATCGACCACTCTCACATATGCCGCTTTTCGAACTATAACGAAAGCGATACAGGGCAAACAAGCTGTAAACAAGATCATAAAAGGGCCTTACGAAGGGCAGCTTTGCAGGCAACCATAACCAGCCAAGCCCGACAGCGCGATAAAGCTCAATGACTGCGTCAATGCCTGAAACAATATGTCCACCAGGGAAAACACCGTGGATGCTGCCCATCAGTTCATCAAGGCTTTTTCCATACAGTGAAGATTCAAATGCAGGCGCACTGATATCCTCTGTAAGCAGGCTTCCTTTTCTATCTTTTCCCTTCAACCAGGCAATTTCAGCCTTGCATATTGGGCACCCCCCATCGTAGAGGATTTTGAATTTCCAATTATTCTCACTCATTTCCTCCTCCTTTTCAGAGCGGCTTAAAAACCATGCAATGAAATACAATAACCATAGCCGGAAAAGCAACCACACCAAGCCAGAACCACCATCTTTCATATTTCCAGTATTTAGCTGAAAGCTCCCCTCCCTTATGCAAAGCATCTTCAGCCAGTTCACGCATCTTCATTTGAAGCCAGACCACAGGCAGCCAGCAGATGCCTGCCAATCCGTAAAGGGCAAAGGAAGCCATAATCCAGGGATCGTAAATGTTATAGCCCCCTATATACATCATCATGATGCCCGTAAGGGGTTGGATGATGACGGTGGGTGTTGTAAAAAACCAATCTGCCAAAACCACATTTTTTGCGGCAAAAGCGATGGAAGGCACGTCTTTGCTTAAGTTTGCACGGAACATATAAAAGGCGCTTCCCACACCGGTGCCGAAGAGAAAGGTGGAACTGAGAATATGAATAAATTTGAGCCATAAATAGTCCATCATTTCTCCTCCTTGAGCATGACGATTAATATGGAAACTATGAAGGGTATGTTTTTGGTAACAGGCCCGAAGGGGTGCAGCCAGAAGGCAGGCAGTTCCAGGGCAATAATGAGTGAGTAAAGAGCTATCACCATAACCTGGATTATAGATACCTCTTTTATACGGTAACCGGTCAACATGGCAAGGCCGAGCATGACATCGACAAAGGACGCGCCGTAGAGCAATAGCGGTAGCATTGCCCCCTCGGCGCCCACAGTTCTAAGCAGTGCATAACTCTCTTCCACAGGATAAATAAAGGCCGAAATAAGGCCCGAAGCTATCCAGACAAAGGCGATGGAATACTGTAAAAGGGGAAGCAAAAAGTAGAGCCTCGCATGCCGGTAATCAGCCTGTAGGGCGGGACTGTGATCTATCATTTTTTTTAGAGGTTTAGGTTCAATGCCTGTGAGTTTCGTCAGTTCTGCCGGATCTCCCGTATTGCCTCTAAGAAGCATATCCAGCGCTTCACCGTTCATGGGGCTGTTTTTGATGAAATTCCCGAACCAGGCGCTTAGCCGGACAAGAGGCAGGGGAACTTTTAAAATAAAGGGCTTTTTCAAGCCAAGATACTTTCTGAAGCCTAGAAGGAGATCGACAAAAGTAATTGCCTTTGGCCCCACCAGTTGAACTGTGCACCTTAGCTCTTCCTCTTTTTCAATGAATTTTAGAACGGCATCCGATAAATCACTAATATGGATGGGCTGAAAATATTGTTTCCCATCACCGATTTGGGATATGACGGGCATGGCCGCCATAGCCATAAAGAGGGCCGTACTTTTGCCACCCCTGCCGTAAACAACGGAAGGATGGAGGATGACGTAATCAACATCGAGGGTTTTCAAATAGTCGTCAGCCTCTTTCTTGCTTTTATGGTAGCTGCTTCCAGCCCCTTCATCAGCCCCCAGTGCCGAGACCTGGATGATCTTTTTAACACCGGCATCAGTGCAAGCCTTAAAAAGGGCCTTCGGTGTATTACTGTGAAGTGCCTTGAATGTATTTGACCTCGATTCACTGATAATTCCCACGGCATTAATGACTACATCAATCCCTTCAAGCCTATTCATCCAGACAGCGGGATCATGGTCTTTGCTGAAGTCACACCTGATCAGTTTAAGGCCCGGCAATGCTCTTGCCGACCTTTGGGGATTTCTTACACATCCCGTCACTTCATGGCCTGCCTCAAGTAATCTTCTTGCTATATTCGAACCGATAAAACCGCTTGCCCCGGTAATTAGTACGCGCATCACAATACCTCCTTTTTTGCTGTGTTTATACTTTCCTGGCTCTTCTCTTGAGGCGTCGTAGAGATCGTCATCCAGAGTACGAAGCCGACGATGGATAGTGTTACAAGTTCACCTAAAATTACTTTTGAAATTATGCTTCTGAGCATTTGCGATGTAATTCCTGTGGAAGCCAGGGAATGGTTACTTGAGAAAATAACGACAAGTAAGGGGAAAAAAAGAAAAATTAGCTTCGAAAAACCGAGCCAGAAATCAGCCCTTTCCTCTGTGCCGCATAGATCAGTTAATATAGATTTGAGCAACCCTCCGAGATAAATAAGAACAAAAATACTCGCCGCCAACGATAAACCAACTTCCAAACCAAAAAGAACAAGATCTTCCATAACTTTATACCTCCTTAATGAATTTTCCCAATAAGAGTACAAGGCTTGTGCCGGAAACTGACAAATCGCAACATACTGAATTAAAAGGACTTTTGAGTGGCGGTATTTTTCTATTGTAACTGTTGTTTACATTTGATATAGATTTAGCTGTAAACAAAGTTATCAGTTGCTATAGCGTTGTGGATCAGAAGCACTTATTAGTAACAGGCGTATAAAAAATGGAAGCTTTGCCCGGTCTCTATATTATTTCTCTCACAGCTGCCGTCATAAGCAGTCTGGCCATGGCCCTTTTGCTATGGCGTAAATCAGCCGAAAAAGAGGCCCTTCTGCCTCTCATTTTTTTCTGCACGGCTGTCGCTTTATGGCTGTCGGGCTACCTCCTTATAAACGGTGGAACACCTCCATTCATAGAAACAGGGAGGTTTTTTATCAACCTCTCTCCCCTTGTGGCCGCCTTCTTCCTTCACTTTGTTCTTCTTTTCAGCGGGAAAAAAAAGAAAATAATCGTACCCCTCCTTTACGTCATCGCTCTTATCGCCTCAGCGACGGGGATTCTGCTCCATGCCGGGGAAATCAGACCATGGCTAGGTTTTAATTTTTATTACCGTGCTAATAAGGCCACGGCAATTTTAGCAGTAGTAACACTGCTTTATAGCTCACTGGGCCACCTCATTCTGTTAAAAGAATCGGTTTATGCTGATAAAAAGAGACAACGGCAAATGCTTGCCCTTTTCATGTCCGGTCTCTGGGGACTCCTTTCAGCATCAGGTTTTGTCTTCGAAGCAATAGGTATAGATATTTTCCCTTACCCTGTCCTGCTTCTGCCCGGCTATACGGTTCTCCTCACTTACGGCATCCTGAGATATGAATTGATGGAGGTAAATATCTGGGCAAGACGGACCATCACATGGGCACTCATACTTTTTATCCCCCTTCTCATCTCAAGTATTCCCCTTGCCCTATTCGCACGCTTTGGCCTTAGCGGATTTTCAGGCACATCCTTCCCCTTACTTTGGTTTCTTATTCTTGCCGCTATTATGCTCACCGCTCTTATTCAAAAACCGGCGGCTGCCCTGGCGGAAAAAATCGTCTATCCCGGCAGCAGGTTAAACCCTGAAATTGTGGAAGCATGGCAAAGGGAACTGGAAGGCGCCCGCAATTGGGAAGAATTAAGCGGCACTGCCGGAAAACTTTTATCTCAAAATATGAACCAGGATTTAACAGTAAAAGTAGCACCTGAACTTAAGGAATATTCAGCACATCCCCCTGGCACGATCCTTTATAAAGATGAAAATAAATGGAAGTACAGTCTCCATGGATGGGAAGAAGCGGCGCCTGCTATATTGCACAGGGTAAATATCTTCGCCTCACTCCTTGTTTCCGCTGCCCTCCGGCTGGAAAGTTTACTGGCATTAACGGAAAAGGAAAAAGCTTTGCTTAAGGAGCGCCACCTCACCGACCTTGGCCGGCTCTCTGCCTCGGTAGCCCATGAACTGAGAAATCCCCTCAATATTATCAGCATGGCCTCGGCAAGCTGTTCTGAAGAAATAAAGGATGAGATAAAGGAACAGCTCGACCGCTCCCAAAAACTCATCAACGATCTCCTCTCCTATTCAGGGCAACTCAAAATTGAACCGAAAGAGCTGCACCTGAATGAAGAAATTGAATATGTTTTATCCCATTATAAAAATGAAAAGGTCACCATAAATGTCGATGTACCCGAAGAGCTCACCCTCTACTTCGATTCCCACCGCCTGCACCAGGTTCTCTTTAATCTTATGAACAATGCCTGCACTGCCCTTAAATGGACTGAAGGTGCATGTATAAATTTAGAAGCCTCACCCTGCAAGGATGGTCTGGAACTCATCTTTGCCGATAACGGCCCCGGTATGGGAAAGGAATTGGCCGTGGACATATTCAGGCCCTTTGTATCGGGCGGCGCAGGAGGAAGCGGACTGGGCCTTGCCATAGTTCAAAGAATCATGGAGGCCCATGGAGGAAAGATTGAACTTAACAGAAATAAGCCTGGCCACTGTTCTTTTAAACTCTACTTTGCCGAATGTGGCCTTTCTTGAGCCTAAAAGGGCTTGACTTTCCTTCCCATTAAAACGCAGCCGAGTGCAGCCGTTGCCTGAGGGAAAAGGACACAAACTGTCTGAGCAAAGCGAGTTTTTGTGTCCGCCGAAGGCAATGGCGGAAGGAGGGGAGTCCCGCCTTGGCGGGACCAAGTTTTAGGGCGGCCTTTCTTTTGTTACTTTTCTTTGTCCGCAAAAGAAAAGTAAAAATTCTTGTGGCATCGCCTTTTATCTCTAACCCCACCCAGAGAGGGAGGGAGGGAAGGGATTTCAAAGATCAATTTAATGAGGCGAATATTGAACACATTTAACGAATTCAGGAAAGTATAAATAACCAATGAATAATACTGCAAAAATACTTCTCGTCGATGACGAGGCCGCCTTTCAAAGGCTTTGCGCAAAATGGCTCAGAGACCAGGGGCATGATGTGACTGTGGCAGGGGATGCGGAGGAAACAGAGAAACTCCTCAAAACAAGGGATTTCGATATTATCCTTCTCGACCTTGCCCTTCCACCCTCTTTTGAACCTCATGAAGGAATGCGCCTGCTCTCCTTATGTCCGGCCGTCCCTGTCATTATTCTCACAGGCCATGGAAACCGTGACCTGGCCCTCAATGCTATCGAAGAGGGCGCCTGGGATTTTATAAGCAAGCCCGTCGATCCTGACATGCTGAAAGTCATTGTTGAAAGGGCGCTTGAAAAACAGCGGCTGGAAAAAGAACTTAAAAATCTCCGGTCCCAAATTTCGGCTGAAAACCTGGGTATTGTCGGCAACAGCAAATCGACACAGGAACTCCGTTCCCTCATCCGGCGTATTGCCCCTTCGGAGATTAACGTCATGGTCCTGGGACCGAGCGGCACAGGCAAGGAACTCGTTGCAAGGGCCATACACAGGCTGAGTACAAGAAAAGAAAAAATCTTCGTCCCCCTCCACTGCGGCGCCATCCCCGGCGAACTGCTGGAAAGCGAACTCTTCGGCCATCTAAAGGGAAGTTTTACCGGTGCCGACAGGGATAAGGCTGGACTTCTCAAATCAGCCCATGGCGGCACCCTCTTTCTCGATGAAGTGGGAGAAATGCCTCAAAGCATGCAGGTAAAGCTTTTAAGATTTTTACAGGAAGGGACCTATACTCCCGTAGGCGGAAGGGTCGAAGAACATGCCGATCTCAGAATAATTACAGCAACAAACCGAAATCTGGAACAAATGACTGCCCAGGGCAATTTCAGGGAAGACCTTTATTACAGGCTGAAAGGGATGATCATACGCACGCTGCCTCTTAAAGAAAGGATGGAAGATATTCCCGTGCTGGCTAAAAATTTCCTCTTTCATTTGACGGAGGACAAAACAAAAAAACTGGCTCCACCGGCCCTGGAATGGCTCTTAAAACAACCCTGGAAGGGGAATGTGCGGGAACTTGAGAATCTTCTTGAATGCGTGACTGCCCTGTCAGGCCCCCAGGAAGAGATTGCAGTCGATGACCTTCATATGGCTATGTACGGTTCACAAATAACGGAGGAAGTTTCCTTTAATCAGACACTCGATGAAAAGGTGAAGGCTTTGGAAAAGCGGCTTATTCTGGCTGCGCTGGAGGAAACAAAGCGCAACCATTCCAAAACAGCCAAACTACTCGGTATTTCAAGGCCGGGATTACTTAAAAAAATGAGTCGCTTAGGTCTCAGGTAGGATACTACCTTTTTTTTCTCTTTCTTTTGACAGGCTTTTTCTCTAAACATTTCATAGGAAGAACCTTCCCTTTTTTTACATAGGTATAAACCTGGGTAATGGCAGGGGCGTAGGTCGTATTTTCACCAAAGCTTTGACCAACGGCAACGACAAATACATGCCCTTCGATACAATAAGAGGTAAGTTCATTGGGATTCCCCAGTTTTACCCTGTCCCGCTGGACAGCAGCATTAAGGGGTGAAGCATTTAATAAAAACATAACCGCCGATAACGTCAAAAGCAAGCCTTTCATTTAAACTACCTCCCTTTTAATAAAATCGCTTTATGCTGTAATAACAAGCTTTTATGACTCTTGTCAAGCAGGATTTGAAAATGACTAAAACCTGCATTTTTTTATTTTGGCATTTCCCTGCAAAAAACAACTATTAATATTATCCTGTAAATCATGATTGACTATTTATAAAACGATCCAATAATCGGTCAGTCAGGTTTTTACCTACAGTGTAGGCATACAAGCTGCTTGGTTTGAATTCTATCAATTTGTCTTCATGATATCTTTCATCAGTTTTCGTTTTTGTTGTAACCATAATACCCTCCTGATAAAGATGATCTGCATGCTTACCGGCAAAGTCAAGCGTACCTTTAATTTCTGCCCTGTCTGTTATGGCCCTGTCTGACCATTTAACCTCTACCAGCCAAAGCGGTATTTGAGATTTCAGGTCCAGATAAACAAGATCTACTTCACCCTCTTTCCACCTGGCATAATGCAAGTTCTCAATGATTTCAGAGTGAAGCCATTGACTATAAATAGCCGTTTCTGTCAGTGAACCTATAGCTTCAGAATCATCTTCAATATTGCCGAACAGGGCGGCTCGCATTGATGGATTTGTAAGATAAACCTTGAAGAACGTTTCCCTTTTAAAACGCTTTGAATTCTGATCAACTCTATGAATACGTTTAATCAGAAAGGCTGCTTCGAGATATGCCAGATATTTTTTGATAGTATTTTTTGCGATTCCTGCTGATTGACATAATCCTTCCAGGTTGATTTCATTCCCTGAATTATAAGCCACAACGGTGAATAACCTGTTCAGTTCCTGAATATCATTAATCCCATATAAGCTCGGCAGGTCTCGCAGCAGAACTTTATCGATAATATCACTTTTAATATATTGCCCGCTATTTTCCTGAATTGTTTTGGAAAAGACGGCTTCCGGATATCCTCCATAATTGAGGTAATTAATAAATTCCTGGTTTAGATCATTTATGTCATTTGCTGAATAAAGAGGGCGATCATTATCACCAACACTTTCACTTATCAATTCTTCTTCTTTTGATATAAAAAGAAGATATTCCGAAAACGTCAGGGGAGGCAATATAAAGTCTGTAAATCTGCCGGCTCCCGATTCCCGGCTTTTAAGACGTAAGGCAGCGGCGGCGGAACCTGTCGCTACAAATTTATAGGTGCTAAAGGAGTCTACCAGTGACTTCAGGTGAACTTCCCAGTTTTTGAGATATTGGATTTCATCAAAGAAAATATATAATTTATCTTCTCTTTTATGACTAAAAAGTGACTGAAACAGAATAACCAGTTTTTCTAAAGAAAGGCCTGTATAAATAGGAGTTTCTAAAGATAAATAGAGAATCTGGTTTCCTTTAACACCCTCAGATAATAGTTTTTGGACAGTATGATAAACCATTACCGTTTTACCAACACGGCGAGGACCCATGAGAACAATGGCCCTGTTAACACTTTCATCGAGAACCAATTTATAAAAGGGTAAAAAATAAGATCTTCTGGGGTATTCCTGTCGCCTGCTATCGATACCAGCCCCTTCTTCCCACCAGGGATTATCAAATAAGAGACGAGATTTTACTTCATTTTCAGATACTTGCAGCACGCCTACCTCTTAAGATCAAGACTTTGATCTTAATATACACCATATTTAATTAATGTCAAGGCTTTAATCTTAACAATGAAGAATTCATAACCGGGGATAGCGACCTTTTAGATTGGGCAATCCAATTGGGGATTTCAGGGTTAAGTATTTTAAAATCCCGTCCATCCTGTAAATCCTGTCAAATAATAAGCTTTTATACGCCCCTCCTCTCTTCCCGGATTTTCAGCAAAAACCTCTCATCGAGAATATTAATTTTCTCATCCATTTCTTCACCGATCTTTATTATCATTCTCCCCAGGCCCCATAAGGCATCGAGTGGAATCTGAACATGCATGCCTTTTTTATAGCAGCCATTGTCGCTGATCAAATAGGTATATAATGCCAACTGCTCTCCCATGGCCTTGATTAAAGCCGACTCTTCCCCCAGTATTAAATAATCACCCAAAGCCAAATCATTCTCCCCTTTTTCAAAGATTTCCACCAGTTCTTTAAATTCTTTCATCTGTTTACCCTCCCCTTGTTTTGATTATGTTTAAGTTCCCTGAATTTTGATATTTTTATCCATTGACCCCAAGACACCGCTGGGATAGAATCAAAAACTATTTTATTTCCGGTTTTGTTACAAAGGGCTGCGGGTGACTGATAATAGGCCAATACAGCCTTTTACTGAGCATAGATTATAACGCTTTTGAGATTGTTAAAAATAACTATAGACGCAATTGGATTGTATGTCAATCAAAAATAACGCATTTGAAGCTTTTATTGAACGGGTATGCTCTTTGAGGGATTTGAAACCTACAATCACAAATGCTGCTGAAGCTTTAGGTATGAAACGCCAATCCCTGCAAAGCCATAAAATGAGAGGATCTCTCCCGGTAAAACAAGCATATTCTTTTGCTTTTAGTGTAAATGTGTCACCTGACTGGCTTTTGTATGGTGAGGGACCAAAAGAGGCCCCTCAATATACGGCAAAGGGAAATGCCATCATTGATGCCATCGTAAAAGAGCTTAACAATCCCCACCGCCTTCTCCCCATGAACGATACAGCCAGAGTCATGGGGATCAATCCTGACAACCCTTCTCAACATCTTGACTTACCCGAGGAATTTGCTGAAGCTATCTGTCTTGTTAACCAGATTTTTCTGGAAGGGGACAAGAATAAAATAGCTGCCATTATGGCGCAATTAAAAGCCTTTAAATCGGAAACTGAGTAGGAAAATAGGGAAATGAACAAAATGACTAGGCTACGAAATGACACATTAATGATATTCGTAGTTATTGGTCTACTGGCTATTGGTACGGTTTTTTTGTATTCTGTTTCACTGATTTTAAATCCACTTTTATTGCTCCTTATTCTTCCAGCATGGATACTCTATTCGGTATCCAAGCAATATATTTTAAAAGAAGAGCTAGCCTTAATAAGCTTGGTTATTTTGGCGGGGGTCGTGCGCAAGAAGCAGATGAAAAGAGTAGAATAAAATATATTTGGTTGAAAAACTATTTCAATTCTACCCTTAAAAAATACCCGATGTATGGTATTGATGAGGTGTAAAATAATATCTATTTACCAATTTTAAAGGGGCAGGGTGTGTTAATCCCTTTAACATTTAATGCAATTTACATGCGGCGGATTACGCTTCACTAATCCGCCCTACACGGGCTTATGTCAACCACAAACAACACTTTTGATGCTTTCATTGAAAGGGTCTGCCAATTAAAAGCATTGAAACCTACAATTACCAATGCTGCCCAGCTTTTAGATATGAAGCGGCAATCCCTTCAAAACCACAAATTAAGAGGCTCTCTTCCGGTAAAACAAGCTTATCCCTTTGCTTTTAGTGTAAATGTGTCACCTGACTGGCTTTTGTATGGTGAAGGACCAAAAGAAGCCCCTCAATATACGGCAAAGGGAAATGCCATCATTGACGCCATCGTAAAAGAGCTTAACAATCCCCACCGCCTTCTCCCCATGAACGATACAGCCAGAGTCATGGGGATCAATCCTGACAATCCTTCTCAACATCTTGACTTACCCGAGGAATTTGCTGACGCTATCAATCTTGTTAACCAGATTTTCCAGGAAGGGGACCAGAACAAAATAGCTGCCATTATGGCGCAGTTAAAAGCCTTTAAACCGGAAGCTGAGTAGGTAAATAGAACGTAAATTAAGAAAGCGACTGCTTTTTTTGGGGAAAGGATAGAGTCGGGTTGAAACGGTCGCTGTTGTTGATGCACAGTAATTAGTTTAAAAGGTCGATGTCCCCGGTTATTCGGTTATTATTAGCTGTCCCCGGTTATTAAATTATTTATTTATTAAGAACCAATTTTAATATTTATTATCTAATAAGTTGATATTTTGAATATATCTCTTGATATTTGAATTTATAATCTGCTAAGTTTCCTTTAATATAACCAATGGATTAGTGAAGCATAATTTTATGGCTAAACAACGGCATTTAAAAAATGCACCAATTACAGAAGCACTAATCGACTTTAAAGTTAAACTACCCTCTGATTTTCGGATTCAAGGTTTTGAATCATTAATTCTCGATAGGTATCCCAAAAGAATTGAACAACGAAAATATCAAACAAAACTACACATCAAAAAGGATGAGCAGCTTACCCAAGACACAGAATATGATATTGGTGGCTATTTCTTTAAATCGGAAGACGAAAAAAATATTGTACAATTCAGAAAAGATGGATTTTCTTTCAGTCGGTTAAATCCATATACAAAATGGAATGATATTTTTGAGGAGGTCAGAAACCTTTGGGACATATACACAAGCAAGGCTTCCCCAGAATTAATTACAAGAATAGCTACACGTTATATTAACCGCTTTGATCTAGCATTACCAATCGACGTTGATGACTATTTAACGTCACCGCCTAAAATACCGGAGAATATTAATGGAAACATAGGTGGCTTTCTATCAAGAGTAGTTGTTAATAATCCAGGTTTAAAATATACATCTATCATTATCCAAGCATTAGAAATGAGTGCTATACCAGACAATGTTACAGTAATATTTGATATTGATGTTTTCAAGCAGCATGATTTTGAATTAGATGATGACTCCTTATGGCCAATATTTGAACAATTTCGAGATGAGAAAAATCGTATTTTTTTCGAAAGTATAACAGAAAAAACAGCGGGGTTATTCGAATGAGTACTGCATGTATTACTATAAACAACGGGAACTTCCTTCCAAGCTATACTGAGAGGGCTGTCAGCGATGATGCTAACAAGTTAAGAGATACGATAAGTAAAGTAAGAAGAGAGATATTTGAGAGTGTTAGTATTGGCGAGATTGATCGTGAAATTGAAATAGCTTTGAAGGAGATTACAGAAGAATGTGCCAATGATAATTGGGATGGATATGGCGCAAATGCGATAAATGTAAATTCGCTTATAGAAGCAAAACGCTTCACCGATACCCTTCCGACGACACTTCCCTTGCCAGAGGTTTCAGTTGACCCTGATGGTGATATATCTTTTGAATGGTATGTGAGACCTCGAAGAGTTTTTTCTGTGAGTATAGGAAGTGATTGTTTGTTATCTTATGCTGGCATTATCGGCTTAAATAAAGTGCATGGTGAGGAGTTTTTTGGAGATGAAATTCCTAAAACGATTACTGACAACATTCAAAGAATTTTTTCCTAAGAAATATGATAATGTTTTACCTCTTGAAGTTACTAATAATGAAACTATCTCTAGGTTTTTAACCAGCCGTAGCCACTATTCACCTAATGCACCTCTCCCCGCAAAACGAGTAAAATATGGCGCCTTCATGCCCATGATGCACGAGGGAAAGTGGGAATGCTCCGTTTTCAGAATTGATGGACTTCGTGAAGATGAAGTTTGGCATATTGGTGAAGCACAAATAGCTAAAAGCTCAAGAAAAGTTCATGGGAGAGCCGATATTCAAGTTTTATCTATTGGAAAAAAGAGTCTTAATGTGGAACCTGATAATAATCCTCCAAGGCATGCAAATATAAAGGGGTGGCCCGAAGAAAAATCTGCACAAAAATTAAAAGCTCAAGAACTTGCACTAGAAGCTAATTTAGCATTTAAAGCGTAATAAGGGGTTGCCCATTAGAAGTACCCCTGTCAATGGCAAAACGCATCTATTAGCAAGAAAAAAGTTTTTTTCTTGCTGCCTTTTCATAGAGTTAACAATATATTTACCATTCCCGTAGTTTCATTAAGTTTATAGT
>Ga0224514_10000096_pt1 | contig 30609 bp, 31 predicted proteins | sample SF_May12_sed_USG_3_FD_169107 | JGI IMG/M metagenome (GOLD analysis project Ga0224514, IMG submission 169107) | Sediment microbial communities from San Francisco Bay, California, United States - SF_May12_sed_USGS_24 | ecosystem: Environmental > Aquatic > Marine > Sediment | place: USA... | reverse complement strand
CCCAGATCTACGACAGGCGTGGAAAAATAGGTGCCCATCCCCTCAGGCATGCGCCAGTTGAGTGAAACCATCTGTGCCCCCGGCAACAGCGGGATTGAGACCCTGCCGCCGGTCTGGCGAATGGGCTGGGTCCGGCCGTTGATCTTTACTTCAAGCAGGTTAGATCCTTCCGGCAATTTTATATCATGCTGTCCGCCGCGGCTGCTCCGCAGCGCCAGGGAGAGCCTGGCGTCTGTTGCCGTGCGTCCCGGAGAGACTTCTATGAGACTCCTGTCGACGGTCAATGACCGCCCTTCAACACCTTCCGGTCGGGTAACAGCTATTGTAAGCGACTCGCCCGGCCAGGGACGCCACTCGGGAAGCCAGCTCCCCCGGCTGTCCTGATGATGGACCGCCGGTATTCCTGTCATATCTGCATGCCAGACGGGACTCAGGTCAAGTTTCCATATTTCCGTCCACTGACTGTTGTCGGCCGCCTTCAGTACAACTTTGCCCGATATTTCCAAAACAGAGGTCCACTCCGCTGACTGGATGCCCGGGCCCATATTTACCAGAACGTGACCTTCTTTTACACGCACTCCTTCCGATGTGACCGATTCTCCCTCTACGAGGGGTACTTCAAGCAATATGGCCGAAGCCGAATGACTCTCCCGTATGACCCTTGTTACGATCTGCCAGGTGAGTCCCATCCGCAAAGTGCGTTCTATACGCACGAAAGGGGGGAGAGTGGCCGGTTCCAGAAGCGTTTCGGGGCCGGTGGATTTCTTTTTTTCAGAGTCGATGCGGGTCATTTGTATTTGCCCGTCGGTGACGCCGTTGTCGTGCAGACCCTCCAGTGTCCATCCCCTGACCTTCGCCTCGACACGGTGAGGATTGAGGGGCAGCTGGATCTGGACACTTTTTCGTTTTGGGAGGGGGCCTGCAAGGAGCACCTGATGGCGGCCCCCGGGCACGTTCAGCCACAATTGTCCCGAAGCGCTGCGGAAAAGTCCTTTCGCCGGTCTGCCGTTTAAGTGAACCCTTGCAGGAAGCCACTGCCTTGCCTGACCCGGCAGTGGTATATAAGTATCAGCATAGCTTTCCACAGACATACGCATGGTAAGATTCTCCCCCCTTGATTCCAGCATCAAGCGCTGGCTGTCGGCGCACCTGGGTGCGCATGCCGGTTCTTCCAGGAGTTTTGTCCTCAATTCATGGAGAAGTTCCTCGGGGGGGATATTACCTGCTTCCGCAGTTCCCCTCAAAAGACCGAGGAGCAAGAAGGCGGCCATGGCCGCCTTGCCGCTTCGCCGGGTGCCGAAAGAGAAGCTCCCTCCCCTGCCGCCGTATTCGACACCCAGCAGTTTCAGGACAAGAATGGCCAGGAGAGCAACGCGCAAAAAGCAAAAGATCCCTGTCACCAGTGGAGGGATAAGAATCACTTTGAGTGACTGGTTTCTTTCCAGCGGTCCGTTCCAACTGAAGGAGAAGGTATTCCACTTCCATTGGGGGAGTCCCGGCCCGGTCTGTATGGTCGCCTGCGGATCGTACTGGTCAAGTCTCTCTTCTGCATAGTAGGCTTTATTCTTCATAAATCTTTCCCTGCTCTGCTTCGTAGATGAGAATCCCCTGCTTTTAAAGGCGTCCATATCCGGGGCCTCTTTATCCTGCAAAAGATCTTCCTCCATCACCAGCGCTTCTTCAGGCATCGGTTCCGGTTCGGGCGCCGTAACGGTAAGCGTTTTTTCCGGTTTAGCAGGCGCAGCGGCCTGAAAGGCCCCCTTTCCGGCGGATAGCCAGGGTTTTTCAAGCTGGGGGTATATGCCTTGCCTCACCTGGTTGACCATGAAGGGGATGCTTATAAGGATAAGCAGGAGAAGCGCAAGCCACCGGTACACTGCCATCACGGTTACGGCCTTTCCTTGCGGAAGAACCCTGAGAAGGGCCACGGCAGCCAGGATGTGAAGCCATATCCATCTCGGCGCTCCCGGTTCGTGATAGAAGAGAAGGAGGGCGGCAAGGGCGATGAGACCCCAGTTTTTCGTCCAAAGTTTCATAAATGAAAGGGCAATAATGAGGGCAATAAACAAATCCAGGAGGTTCCAGCCTTTGAGCCATGTTCCAGGCATGTGGTCTACGCCGCCGGCATGGAATATGCGCCATCCGGCAGGAAGGTGCAGACGCCCTTTCACCTTCTGGAAATCGTGCTTCCATCCCGTCGGCACTTCCCCCATAGCCCTCTCCAGACGGCTGTCGGCTTCAAGTCTGATCGATCCCTTTCTGACTTCAACCCCTTCCGGTCCGTTCTTCTCCATGCGGGTGATAAACTGGTCTCTTCCGTCAATTGAAACGCGGCCCAGCTCTACAGGCGAAGTCATTTCCAGTCGCCAGCCACGCCGCATGGAACCTGAAATAGCATCCTTGATGGTATAGCCCTTGCCGTTAAAATCGAGCCACAGGTCTCTTGTCAACTCAAGCTGATCGGCCGGTGGCTCGGGATCGCCACGTTTTTTTTCGATAATCTTCAGGGCTTCCCCCTCTTTCATGCGATAGGCAGGGAAAGGCCGCCAGTCATCGGGAAGCGTTGTCTGTTGCGGATCAATGGGTGTGCCGCCCTCAATTTCAACCAACCTGAGTGAAGGCCTCGACTCAAAGACCCATATCTCTTCTTTTACCCAGGGCTCTCCTTTTTTAACAAAGGAGATGTCATAGACAGGCCCGTGGCCCCTCACCGTCAAAGTAACGGTCCACCGTCCCGGTCTCACCTGGACACGAAGCCGTCCATCAGCTTCAAGCCTGACCGGCAGGATGCCGGACAGATGGAGCGGGATATAATCACCGCTCGTTACCTTGCCGAGAAGAACCTCCCTGTGGCCGCCGGCAACGTCCATATCAATTTGGGTCGTAATGGTGAGAGGGATTTCATCGACAATGCGCCGGTAAACCTTCAGATCGAGGCGGTCCTCTTCCTTGCCGTCTCTTTTTTGGGCATAGTCCCGTCCCTTGAGCCAGAGCTTTCCATGAATGTCGAGGTTTGGAAAATGGACCTCTTTGCCGTCTGCCTTCATATCGATCAAAGCGGTTTCGGGCGGAGTCTGCAGTGATTCGGGCATTTCTTTCCAGTCAAATCGACCCTTAAGAAGATGTTCTCCCTTTTCAAGGTAGACGGCAGGGCGGCCGCCTCTTTCAATTACGGAAACAGCCTTTCCTCCGGCGGTGACCTCCTGGGGCCAGAACTTGCCATCTCCCGGCAGGTAGATCCAGTCTTCTTTAAGAACCTGCCATTTCTGGCTGAAAATACCACCTTTATTATCAACTTCCAGTTCAAGCCGGGATGGCCAGAGACAGCGGTAGGTGTTGACGCTATTATATTGAGAGGGACAGCGTTTTTCTTCATAACCATGAAGGACCCACCCCATCCAGGGTTTTAAGGTATCCGGTATGTCCTTCTCTGATATACGTTTACCCGGAGCCTGTACGGGTAAGAGGCCTATGATCAGAGCAGCAATAAGGCAAGGGAACCATTGTTTGGAACCTGATGTCATAACACTTCCTCCTCTTGTAAAATGAAATGTAAAATGTGGGAACACTGAAAAAAAAGGGTGTGCCCACTCCTGAATCCCTGTCCTTTGGCTGTAGACTCTTTACTCATAATACAAGGCAAAGACTCCAATAATTGATGCGACAGCCGTTATGAGTGCCGTAATTTTTGCCGGGCTCCATGGCCGCTCCCCTTGCACTTCACCGGTACGGGCATTGACCATAAAGCGGTAAGTAGAGCCATTGTAACGATAAACGCTTAGCCAGAGGGGCAGTAAAATGTGTTTGAATGTAATATTGCTATGCTCGGTTTTTACCGTTGAAATGCGTTGAGTATCACCACCGATGTCTTGCTTAACGGCGCGGCGAATCGCATCATCCATGATTTCTTTCCCCGCTTCAAAGCCTTCTTCCAGGTCTACTTGATAACTTTCCGTTCTAAAACCACTCACATATTCATCCTGATAAGCTTTCAGATTTTCCAGGTCCCAGGGTTCAAGCTGACGGGCATAGTTTTCAGGCAATGAACGGCTTGCCATAACCAGGACATCGTTAAAGGCAAGGCAAACAACGCCGGATGTGAAATACCATCGGGTTTTTCTGACCCTTACATTTTTCGTAGTCCTTTTTCCTTCCGAATCAGTGCTTGTCCGCCTTTCCGTTACATAATAATATTCACCGCGCCGGCCGGTATAGTAACTGCTGCTGTTGGTGTCATAGGTCCAGCAGGGGGCATAAATGCCATTGATGCCGCCATCTATTTTCGCCTTCTTCTTCAATGCATTGGGCGCAAACCAGAGTCTATCGCACCATGAGCGATAGCTTGCCAGGGCTTCTTTGCCGGTAATTTTAAAAGGGAGCAGCGCTTTGGGTTTAATCAGCTTTTTCGACAGGGTTGTCATAACCATATCTACACCGCAATAAGGACATTCCCCGGAAGTTACGTCAGCTTCCGTTTTTAACTGAGCGCCACATTCATTGCATTCTACGGTGAGGCATTCTTCTGTCGGTTCATTCTCTGAGGCTTGTTGCAGGAAGGCATGATAATCGAGTTCATGAATGTCTTCCTCCGATCGGGGAATAGGGTTTTCATAGTTACAATAAAGGCATTTCAGTGACGATGCGCCGGCGGAAAAGGTCAGTTTGGCTGAACATTGCAGACATTTAAAGCTCTGCGCCTGATCAGGACTATTTGTATTGCTTTCTTCCATTAACGGTTCTATGGCCGATCCTTTTTTAAGCTGGGCTGATTAGAGGATATACTTGCCTGTCCAATGTTTAATGTCAAATATTTTGCCATGGCTGGTGAATAAGATGAAATAGATAAATGAGTACTCGTCTGTCTCCGGCAGTCTTTACATGCAGCCCCGCTTATGTTGTTTTATATTCATAAAGGCCGAATTCCCAGTATTTTTTACCGGGGCTATGGGGTCCCTGCCAGCCATTTGATAAAAGGTCCTTTGCAATATATCGATTCATGAAACCATGCCCAACAAAAAGAACAGAACCCTGGGCTTTTGCAATATCTTCCAGTTTATCGGCAGCCTGTGAAGCTCTTTTCTTTGCAGATGAAAAATTCTCGCTATTTGAGGCATAACCAAAAAACCAGAGCGCCCTGAATATGGCAGCCCAAACAACAGGCGATGCCTTTGGGCTTTTCCAGGTTCCATAAGGCAGCCCCATTTCTCTAAATAGGGGGTCAATATGTTTAAGGCCTGTTTTTCCCAGGATCTCGGCTGACTCTATGGAACGGCGAAAGTCACTGCATACCACCGCCCTGCATTCATTGGCTATATGAATAGCCGCTTTTCCCGGAGGATATTTTTTATGAATTCCCGATGAGTTATAGGAATCAATCCATCTGTGAAGCTCAGCAGCCTTTAACTTTTCTGTTTTTTTTATATAAGGTTTTCCGTGCCTGAGAAGTACGATTTTCATTATTGTCCCATTATTTTTTAGCCTGTCACAGGTATGATTCAATCCTTTTTATTACATTACACTTACAGACCGGCCAAAGGCTTCTACCTCTTCCCAATTAGTGAATTCCACAACGGCTTCAGGGTGGGTAGGCCCTTTCGTTATCCACATAATTAACCTTATTATAAGACGGTCCCGGAAGCTGTATTTCCGGTAGTCTATTTTTCCTGCGAAAACTGCCAATGCCATAGGTTGCCATGATGATTTTTTCAGGAATTTTTTTATATAAGGATTTGTTTCCGGTTTATCTTTCCCCGGCTTGCGGGCAACAACATTGACAGAGAAAAAGGCATTGGCTTTGCCTGCAAGAATCTTTTCGTTTCTTTTTATGAATTGGTAAACCTGCGGGCTATGTTTTCCATAGCGGATGCTGGCGCCAACAATAATCTTGTCGAAGCGTTTCAAATCGGCATCCCGTTCATCATTAAGGGAAGCCAGTGTTACCTGATGGGCCTGCTCTTCAATGACCTGCTGCAGCCGGCGGCAGATTTTCAGGGTATGACCGTCGGTAGTTGAATAGATAATAATGATATTTGCCATTTTAGCGCTTCCTCTCCCCTATTCTTTTATATGATTTCTATTTCTTTTTGCACAGGGTCCGCTTTAATAATTTGCAAGAGGGCAATTAAATTGATTAATAAAAATAAACTGTCAAAAACAAGATTTTCAGCGCCTTTTAATCCGGACAGGGCCAGCAAGTAAACCATTACGTATATAATTGCGCCACCGGCAATTAAAGCGAAGGTTTTTCCCAGTTGATGATTACGAAATAATAGAACCGATGTTGCTATGTAGAGGGGAATGAAGAGCATATCGGGGTAAATAAGAGAATTATACGCCTCTTCAGGAAAGGCTTCAGGGCGTTTCCAGCTTTCCGTCAGGACGGAAAAGACCGCATAGGATTGAAAGAGGCCCCAAAGGAGAAACCAGGTTATTGCAAACCATGGTTTCCCTTGTTTCGTGTTTTTATTCGCCATTTTTATTGTCTCCACATAAAGATTAAAGGCCCGGGGCATATGCCCTGCTGCGTAAAGAATAAACCGGCACTTAATCGATGCCGGGCTCCCATGGCAGCGCATTTTCACGGGTGACGGTAAGAGGATACCCGGCCGGCCGGACCAGGGGGCGCCTCTTTTCAGCCACATGTTCAATAAAGCGGGCCGCAGTTACAGGCCCCTCAGTCATTGCCAAACTATTGGCCACTTCTTTGGCGCGTTTATTAAAAGTCTCTTCTTCAATTAAGCGTTTTACCTTTTCGCAGATTTCCCGGGGCGTCGATTTTTTGATATCTGCCCTTAAACCGGCGCCAAGATATTCTACACGGCTTGCATTGTCTCCCTGTTCACCCCCTACAGGCATCACCAATAAGGGTTTGCCCTTTGACAGGGTCTCGTTAACGGTATTATTGCCGCCATGACTGATAACGGCGTCCACTTGAGACAGCACTTCAAGCTGTGGCACACGGTCAAAAAGAAGGACCTCGGCAGGGAGAGGCTGAGAACTTAGTTTTTTAAAGGCGCCTCCGGCGCTAACAATAAGCTGATAGGGACTGTCAGCAAAGGCGCTGATAATTTTTCTGAAGACCCCCGGTTTTTTATTAAAAAATGTTCCCAGAGAAAGGTAGATCTTCTTTTTGTCGGAGGAGAGCTTTTCAAAGGGGAAATCCCTTGATCGCTGGCTTTGCCGTCCGTCAAAGCAGGGGCCTGTAAAAAAGGTCGTTTCCGGCAGTTCGTAGCGTGGGGCTTCGCCGGCCTCAGCGGTGAGAACCAGATTGAGCCAGGGTGATGAAAGATAGTGAAAAGTTGCCCTTTCCTTTGCAGGCAAGCTGAGCCGTTTGCGGGCACGGCTGACTGAGGCGGCCAAACTATTTTCGAGAAGGTCAGAGAAATATTGATAGACCTTTCCTTTTCGTCCCCACTTTTTCCCGATAGGCAAGCCGCTGCCAAAAGGGGGGATCCCCGGTCCTTTAAAGCCCAGGCCCGCATGATAAATAATGACATAGGGAATGTTCACCGCTTCCGCCGCCAGGCCCGCGCCGGGGAAAGCAAAGTCAGATACGAGCGCGTCCGCTCCTGTTTCTCTTAATTTCCTGTTTATGCCATTGGCATAGTGACCAAGGCCGCTGAAAAAAATTTTTAAAGCGATGAAAGTTTCCAGATAGCCTGCAAGCAAAGGCAGAAAGAGAAACAGCAAGGCAGAAGGATGGGGCCGCATATTGAAGGCAGGATAGTCATTATCTCTGATGATTTTCCCGATCTTTTTGGGGCCGGAAAATATAAACTCAATTTCATGTCCCGCTGATCTCATTTGATTGGCAATACTCAACATGGGGTTCAGGTGCCCCATTGAAGGTTGTGTCGCAAAAAGGAAAGTGGCCATAGTTAAGTTCCTTGCAGCCTCCCGGCCGGGTTATTAATATTTTCAGGTTCTATTTTATGCCTCCGAACAGGGTAAAGACACCATACTTGTAGAAACAGTCTACATCCCGAAATCCGCATTTTCGTAAAACCTCCAGTTGTTCAAAAAGCCCGTCAGGTTGATTCTCCGCTTTTGCTTTGTATATACCGGGTAAGCCATCGTGCTTGCCTGCTTCGTCTTCGCGTCCGCTCTCTGCAAGGGTTTGATTTATCCAGTCAACCCACATCCTGAACTGCCATTTTTCACATTGCTCCGATGGTGGCCGGACTAAATCGATAATAATAAACATACCATTTTGTGCCAACTCACTAAATACCCTGGCAAATAATTGAGATTTGCCGGAAAAATCCAGGTGATGGATTGCATTCGATGAATAGATGAAGTTGTATTTTGAAGACACAGGTTCATTAGACAGGTATTCTTCAAAGGTCTTTTTTATGAAATGTATGTTGTCGCCCTTCAGGCTGTCTTGGGCCTTTGACAGCATATCATGGGAACCATCCATTAAATAGAATTGATTGTTGGGAAATTTATCTGAAAACTGCAAAGCCATTTCCCCATCTCCGCAGCCCAAATCTAATATTTTTTGTGGCCTTGTTGTGTCGAAGTGATAACGGAACAAATCAAATAGAAGTTTGCTTGTCCTCTTTCGTTCAACGAGAATAACATCTTTAGATGCGGTGTAATAATCAACCTGCTGCTTTCCTTTTTCCGTTAACCAGGTGTTCGATGGGTTTGTCTTCATTTTTTTGATTTACCATTTTATGTGTATAGTGTCAATTGAATATGTTCTTTATGCATCAAAAAAACAGGGGCGGCATGTGTCAGACCATCCACGCTTCCTTTCCATATGAGGCGGGGGATTCTTTCAATATCGGCCCGCCACCGGGATATAATTTGTCAGCTGCCCATTGAGCCGGGTTATTCCTTATATATTCCCGAATCCGGTTCCATTCCTTTTCATTACGAATGATATGTTCCCAATAATTGCGCTGCCACAATTTCCCCGGAAATGGCGGCCAGCCATTTTGTTTAACCCCATCAATATACCATTTTGTTGTCAATGTTTTAAACCGATGAACCACATCAGGCAATGACAATACCGCATGACCATCCCCCCGTGATTGTTCGTGCCGTTCCCCCGTCGTAGGGGCACCCCCCCGTGGGTGCCCAATATTATCGTGATAACCATTTTTATTATTCCGCCCATTTTCAACAGGGCAGGCACGGGGGCCTGCCCCTACGGTTATTATCCCGTGGATGTGGTTTGGCATAACAACGAATTCATCGGTATCAATACCGGGGTAATATTCCGGGATTTCATCCCATACGGTTTTAATCATTTGTCCTGCACCATTCAAAATTATTTCAGGGCAACCACGGGGGGGTGCCCCAACGTGGTGTACCGGTATTTCACCGAACAGGCATTCACGGTTTTGGGTGCAAATGGTAACAAAATAGGCTCCCGTGGTGGAATAATCATAACCCTGCAAACGAATGGAACGTCGGTTGTGAATTTCAGGGTTATATTTTCTCATGGCGCCGGAAAATGGAAAGAACTTCTCGTCAAGGGTTTATGCCCCAGAGGGTAGGGTTTGGAGGGTTAAGGATTTCTACCGGCGCTTTTTTAAGCGCCGGTAGGTCATAGCTTATTTATTTCTTTTTCTTAATATCGGAGGGCTTATCAAATCTAAGGGCAATTTGATCTTCCTGTTTAAGGGCTTCTTCCAGTTCTTCAGGGATAAATAAATCTTTTGTAACATGCAGGTTTACTTTGTAGAGATGGCACTTGCCCGGCTCATTTTCGGAACGGTCAATAAATTCCGTTAGTTCCTTGCCTTCAGCAATCAGGTCATGTGAAATTTTATTTTGGATATTTTTATGAACAACAAAGGTATAATCAGTTCCTACTAACTTTAATTTCGTTAATCCTTTGTTTTTAAGTTCCCGTAATTCCTTCAACTCCGCTTGATTCATCGGCATCTCCTTTTTAAAATCAAAGTAACCCTTCTTGTAATCCAATTTCAATAACTTAATGGTCAGTTCATTTATCTTACCTAAAAGCCTTTCCGGTTCACAGGGTTTTGCTATGTAATCATCCATCCCGGCGTCGGCGCATATCTTTTCAATATAGGCATTACCGGATAAGGCCATAATGGGAAAATACTCAACCTCCCTGCGAATGGTCTGCGCCGCTTCACAGCCATCCATTATAGGCATATCGATGTCCATAAGGCAAAGGTCATATTTACCTTCATTCGCCACGGCCCGCTCAACGGCCTCCTGCCCATTACCAGCCACATCAAAATCAAAACCCCAGTATTTCATTAACATGCCAAATGACTTTTGAAGAAGCATGTTGTCTTCAGCGATTAGGATATTCATGGTTTCCCCCCTTTTTTTGTTTTATTAATTCTAATAGGGACACTTCCCATTAAAAACAAAAAAAGCCCGAAACCGTCGCCGGTTCGGGCCTTATACCTTTTTCTTCAACATCTTTTCTCCCCATTTAGATATTCCCCCAAGCTTTTTTTAATACCTTTATACAAGAAGCAACATTTTTTGTAAATAATTTTCAACCAGGTCAAAGCACCGGAAATAACGAAAAAGATAAGTTTCGCGCAAAGGCGCCAAGAACGCAGAGAAAATATTTATCCACGAAGGGCACCAGGGGTCACGAAGGGGGAAGGAATCGTTTCAGGTTGCGGGTTTATCGTATGATTTTAAAAATATTTCTTAAGTATTGCGTTTCAATTCGAAAGCAACGGAATCATATATATTTGAAAAGGAAACTTGACAGAAGTCAGCATAAAAGCTATATTTCGATAAGTATCGAAATGATGTGATTGCCTATGAGAGATTTAAGTAAGGTTTTTAAAGCCCTTTCTGATGTAAACCGAATCCGTATTTTAAAGATGCTGGAGGTTCGTCCCTTATGCGTTTGTGAAATAACAAATGTGCTGGAGCTGGCTACTTCTACCGTTTCAAAACATTTGTCAATATTAAGGGATGCGGGATTTATTATGGATGAAAAAGCGGGGAAATGGGTTAATTATCGCTTAAATCAATCAAGAACGGACACTTATGCAGGGCAATTAATGCCACTGCTTGCCAGTTGGCTGCCTGGTGATGAAAGGGTTCTGGAGGATGTTGAAAAAGTGTGCTCAGTTGACCGGGACACTATTTGCGGGGCATAATTTTTTTTGCCCTTTACAGTTCGTTATTTGTCGAATCATAAAAATATAACAGGGAAGGGTTCAGGCAGCGAATTATGAAGAGTGTAAGCAAAAAATTATCATTCATTGACAGGTTTCTTACCCTATGGATTTTTATGGCAATGGCGGCAGGTGTCGCTATTGGATATTTAGTTCCGGCGGCAGATACCTTTATTCATTCCTTCCAGGTGGGAACAACCAATATTCCAATTGCTGCCGGTTTAATTCTCATGATGTATCCACCACTGGCCAAAGTAAAATATGAGAATCTGGGAGATGTATTTAAGAACTATAAGATACTCGGACTCTCCCTGGTTCAGAACTGGATAGTCGGACCAACACTGATGTTCATTCTGGCCATTCTTTTTCTCAGAGACTATCCCGAATATATGGTAGGCCTCATAATGATAGGTCTTGCCCGCTGCATCGCCATGGTTATTGTCTGGAATGACCTGGCAGATGGGGACAGAGAATACTGTGCCGGGCTCGTCGCTTTCAACAGCATCTTTCAGGTGTTCTTTTACAGCGTCTATGCCTGGTTTTTTATTACTATGCTCCCTCCACTTCTGGGCCTCGAAGGAGTGGTTGTCCATATTTCAATAGCCGAGATCGCTAAAAGTGTCCTCATATACCTTGGTATTCCCTTTGCCGCCGGTATTACAAGCCGTTTTGGACTAATGAGGATGAAAGGGAAGGCATGGTATGAAGAGCGATTCCTGCCACTCATCAGTCCCCTGACTATGACAGCCCTTCTCTTCACCATTGTCGTCATGTTCAGCCTCAAGGGAAACCTTATCGTTCAGATTCCTTTTGATGTGGTACGCATCGCCATTCCGCTTATCATCTATTTTGGGGTGATGTTTTTTACGACCCTCTGGCTTTCATGGAAGCTGGGCGCAGATTATCCCAAGAGCGCCTCACTCTCTTTCACGGCCTCGGGGAACAACTTTGAGTTGGCCATTGCCGTCGCCATTGCCGTATTCGGCATCAATTCAGGTGCGGCCTTTGTCGCCGTTGTGGGACCACTCATTGAGGTGCCGGCGCTTATTCTCCTTGTGGATGTTAGCCTCTGGCTCAGGAAGCGCTGGTTCAGGGTTTTATAGGCGCTTGGCATTATTCCGGAACCTGAGGCGTAGCGCCTTTAAAATCGGAACTGTGGAGGCATGCATGATATCCAGACTATTTATGGCGGAGAATGAACATCAGATTAGGGCCTTACTCCACAAAAGGGAAGAGGCAAGGGGTTAGGGGGTTGAAAAAGAGGTTGTTTTCCATTAATATATGAAGACGGATGGCGTTTTTTTTCGCCGGTTCTTTAATCCACCCTTTGGTCATGTTAGTCATGAAGATAATCAAAGTCTTACTTCTGACCGTCATTTTGTTCCCGCTGTTTTCCATACAGTCCTTCTCTGAAACCAAGCCCCTCCGCATAGGCATCACCGCAGTTCTTATCGAGCAAAACATAAATATAAATCATCGGATCGGAAAATATATAGGGGACCGGTTAAATGTTCCCGTAGAGACGGTTTATCGCAGGGGCTACGGGGATATAATCCAAATGTTAGGCCGCTCGGAAATAGACATAGCCTTTATCTGTGGTTATGCCTATGTAGAGGGGAAGGATAAATTTGATTTGGAACTTGTTGTATCACCTACCTTAAATGGAAAGCCTTTCTATCGTTCTTATGTCATTGTTCCTTCCACAAGCGAAGATAAGGATTTTTTTGACCTCAGGGGAAAGAGGTATGCCTTTACTGATCCTCTCTCAAATTCAGGTTATCTTGTTCCTCTATTTTGGTTAGCTCAAAAGGGAGAAAGCCCTGACAGGTTTTTTAAAAAAATCATTTATACCAGAACGCACTATAATTCCATCGAGGCTGTGGCCATGAGGATTGTGAGTGGAGCGAGTGTAGACAGTTATATATGGGAACATGCCAGGGAGATAGCCCCTGAACTTGTATCAAAAACCATCGTTGTTAAAGAGTCTGAGTTGTTTCCTTTTCCTCCTGTTGTAGCAAGGAAAAGCCTGGAGAAAAATATTAAAGCGAAGGTAAGGGAAGTTCTTATGTCCATGAGTAAGGACCCTGTTGGAAGCCTTATTCTGGCAGAGATAGGTCTTGATGGATTTATTGCCGTCACAGATGATTTCTATAATCCAATAAGGATAATGGGGCAGAGGGTCAAAGGTCTGGCCATGTTTTCCCGGGAGGGTAAATAGCGAATGTCACCTCTTTTCTTCTACCGGTGGAGCTTGGGCGCAAAATTTTCACTGACGCTTTTTACCGTAGTCTGCATCGTTGCTTTTATGATAAGCCTGTTTGTGATAAAGATTGGCGAAGGAGCGATGGAAGATGAGCTGAAGGAAAGAGGGGTGGCAGCCGTCAACATTCTTTCAAGACTTTCTGTCGAACCGGTTATGAGGGAGCAGTTATGGGATATCTATGAACTGACTAAAATAATGTCAAATATGAAGACCCTGGAAAGAAATTTAATCGTATATGCAATGGTAATGGACAAAACAGGTGTCCTCCTCGGTCACTCTGATCCCGGCCATAACAGGATCGGCAGCAAATTCGACAGGGTTCCCGTTTCAAATAAAATTGATCGCTTCGGCAGTATTGAGATAGTCGAGGCGAAGGATGAATATGGAAAGCCTCTTCTTGACGTATCTTCTCCAATAATTCTCGATGGTAAAAGGATTGGGACCGTACATGTAGGGATAACGAAACGGTATGTACAGGAGGCCCTGGCCAGGCAGAGAATTGCCGTGTTTTTCATAGCCTCTATCCTGGCATTCACCTGTTTTTTAGCAGGGCAGCTAATTGCGAAAAGAATGACGAAACCGCTCATGAAACTTTCAGAGAATATGAATGCCCTGAGAGAAGGATTGCCCATAGAAAACAATCTGCTGGTTTTAAAGGAGAAGGATGAAATCGGCATGCTTGCAGATACCTTTAATTTAATGGCCGTAAGCTTGAAGGAGAAGGAAGGAGCGTTGATAAAGAGTGAGCGTCTCTCCTCTCTGGGAGAATTTGCCGCCGGGCTGGCCCATGAAATTCGGAACCCTTTGAGTGCCATCGTGACGGCTATGAATATAGTGGGGTCAAAAAATGTCGAAGCTGAAGATCTTTCCACTTTAAAAGGTGTCGTCAGGAAGGAGGCAGACAGGCTAAACAAGTTGCTTTCCTCCTTTCTCGTTTTTGCCAGGCCGGAATCCCCGAGGTTGTCTGAAGTTAACATCAATGAGATACTAAGGGAAACTCTTGAGTTGATTGTGCGGGATAACCGGCTAAGGGGGAACATAAAGTTGGAGATGGACCTGGCAGAAGATATGAAGAAGATGAAGTTGGACCCTGACCAGATAAGACAGGTATTCTGGAATATATTAATAAATTCCTGTCAGGCCATGGATGGCAGTGGGAACCTTAAAGTTTCATCAACATCAGTTGATGGAAAGGGCGTCGTCAGCATAACCGATACGGGCAGCGGCATGGAGAAGGAAGAGGCTGCAAGGATTTTTGAACCTTTTTTCACGACAAAGGAAAAGGGCTCAGGCCTGGGACTTGCGGTTTCCAAAAAGATAGTCGAGGCTCATGGTGGAAAAATCGCTGTAAAGAGCAAACCGGGGATAGGGACCAGGTTTTCACTGGAGTTTCCTGCAATGTAATAGAGCTTTGGTACTCCAGACAGTCAAAGAAAATGATTGAGAGGGAGAGATGGCTTCCATACTTATCGTAGATGACAACGAGTCCATAAGGGTAACGTTATCGATCTTGCTGAAAAATGCCGGCCATGAAGTTTTTGAGGCAAAAGATGGCAGGGAGGCAATAGAGAGACTAAAGGGTGAGCCTTATGACCTTGTCATTACCGATTTGAAGATGGGTAAAATCGGCGGGATGGAGGTAGTCAAGGCGGCAAGGGCCTCTATCCCCCCTATAGAGGTTATCGTAGTCACTGCTTACGGAAGTATAGAAACTGCCGTGAAGGCTGTTAAAATCGGGGCATTTGATTTTATAACCAAAACTTTTGAAACAAACGAACTGCTCCATGTAGTAGAAAGGGCGCTTGAAAGACGATCTTTCATTTCGGAGGTGAAGCATGCGGGAAAAGCGGTAACAAACCGCTACTCTCCCGACAGTATCATTTGTAAGAGCCAGGGTATGCGTAAGGTTCTCGATCTCATTGAGAGGGTTTGTGAAGCAGAGGCAACAGTTCTTATTAGCGGGGAGAGTGGTGTCGGAAAAGAGTTGGTTGCAAAAGCGATACACAACAACAGTCAAAGGAGTAAGGGGAGTTTTGTGGCCCTTAATTGTGCCGGTCTTCCGGAATCCCTCCTTGAAAGCGAACTCTTTGGTCATGTAAAGGGAGCCTTTACAGGCGCCACTGCAAATAAATGCGGTCTTTTTGAAGAGGCCAACGGTGGAACCATATTTCTTGATGAGGTCGGAGATATGCCGCTTCCTATTCAGGCCAACCTGCTAAGGGTGTTGCAGGAAAGAGAAGTGCGCAGTGTGGGCAGCAGTAAAACACGCAAGATAGATGTGAGGGTAATTTCGGCATCTAACCAGGAACTTCAGGAACTTGTCAATCAAGGCTTGTTCAGGAAAGATCTTTTCTACAGGCTCAATACGGTAAACATCCCCGTTCCCCCTCTGCGGGAGAGACGGGAAGATATCCTGCCGCTGCTTGACTATTTTCTGGAAATTTACAGTGAAAAAATGGGGAGAACCATTCCGTCGGTCAGCAAGGAGTTGATTGACCTTCTTACAGCCTATGATTGGCCTGGAAATGTCAGGGAGTTTGGGAATGCTGTAGAGAATATGCTGGTCATTTCAAAGGGAGATTACCTTTCTCCCGAGGACCTCCCTCCTTATATCATCAAAATAACAGAACTAAAACCAGACCTTGAAAGCAGCGCCTCCTTTAAGAGCAGGGAAAGATCACATATATTAGAATCCCTTGAAAAACACGCATGGAACCGTACAAAGGTGGCCGAAGAGCTTGGAATCGGGAGAAACACTCTCTGGAGAAAGATGAGAGCTTACAATATCGTAAAAGAATAAATTGTTGTTCCATTCTGGAGCATCTTCCGTTCCAATTCGGCACACTGCCGACCTGCAATTTTCCTCCTTATAAACAATTATTAAAGAACAATATTTTATAAAAACAAGCACTTATTGCTATTTTTTCAAGCTGGCATTCTTGTTGCTGTATGGGGACAGCAATGGCAGGGCATAGATATCTCCCCTTTCTAATGTTTGTTGGATCTGTGGTAAAAAACCGGGAATCTTGACATTCATAAAGTATGTATTAAGCTTCATAGAAAGAGGGTGATGCACCTTTCTGCCAAAAATTTAAGGAAAGAATAAGGAGGTAAGGCTATGGTGAAAATGGGGAAAAAGGAATGGAGGTTTTTATTGTTATCAGCTCTGGTGATTCTAATGAGTGGAGCAGGAATAAGCTATGCCGCTGAAAGTGAGTTTCACGGGCAGTTCAGGATCAACTACTACTCGTTGGACCGGGATGATACAGGGGCCAATCAGACGGCTGCAAGGCTCCGCTGGAGGCCGACCTGGGATGCCACATTGCCTGATGACGTCAAGATGCATCTGCAGTTAAACATCGGGCATATTACGGGTAATAAGTTTAATGCTCAAAATGAGCAGAGTGGCGGCCCGGCCGTTGCTCTAAGACATGCCGTACTCGACTTCGCAGTTCCTGAAACTGGCGGAAGGATAAACGCAGGTCTTGTGCCTTTGTCCGACAAGTTCGGTGATACCCTGTTCAGCGGTGACTGGGACTTCAATCCTGTTGCCGTTGCATGGCTGGGAAAGGCAGGCCCCATAGATATCAGGGCAGCTGCCGGCGAACTGAACGAGAATGATGAGGTCCGGGCTGATGATCAGGCCATCTACCTCCTTGACGTTGACGGAGGGCCCTTTGGCGCTTCTTTGTACCGGTTTGAGGACAGGGCTACAGAGGTTACACAGGATTATCTCGGTATCAGAGGATCTCAGCAATTTGGCCCTGTCAATGTCAACGCTTTTGTAATCTACAACAGCGGTTCAAATGACGCCACAACCATTGACAATTCAGGTTATGCGGCAAAACTGGAAGCGACGACCAAAATGTTCGGCATTATGGCGCTCTATGCCACAGGTGACGACGGGACCGGGGCCGGGGATACCGATGATTTTGTCACCCCGCAACAGCTCTATGATGGGCATGGCTACTGGGGATATACAGGAAAGCTGAATATTCAGGGACCGACCGATACGGGTGTCGACAATCCGCTCAGGCTGGACGGGTCTGTTTATGGCGACAACGGCACAACGGCAAGCCGCGGTATGGTAACCGTGCAGGCAAAGGCCGGCTTCCAGGTGACGGAAAAGTTTGGCCTTTATGCTGCCGTCGGCCACTACAGGCATGCCGAAGCGGCAGGCGCTGAAGATGAAGAGATTGGAAACGACGTCTACCTGCAAGGGAAATATGGTTTTGCCGAAAACCTCAATATAGAGGCAGGCGCCGATTACGCCATGTTGTCTGATAATAACAAAGCCTATAATTATCCGAAAGATCAGGATTGGCTCCTTATTTTCGCCAGGCTGCAGCTAGAGTACTAGTATCAGTATCTTCTGATTTTTAAAAAGGGAGGATAAATAAATGAAAAGAGATGATAATCACTATACGGGCGGAAAGAAAGGGGCCGGCAGCAATGTCCGTTTCGCCATGCTTATTGATCTGAGACGCTGTATCGGTTGCCATGCCTGTTCCGTGGCCTGTAAGGCGGAGTATGAGGTTCCCGTCGGCAGATACCGGTCCTGGGTCAAGTATACCGATAAAGGGAAATATCCCAATGTTGTAAGGCAGTTTTTGCCGAGACTATGCAATCACTGTGAACATGCCGGCTGCGAAAGGGTCTGTCCTACGAGCGCCACGTATAAGCGGGATGATGGCACTGTTCAGATAGAGGGCAGCAAGTGTATTGGCTGTAAATACTGCATGCTTGCTTGTCCCTATGAGGCGAGATTCATAAATCCCGTGACGGGAACGGCCGATAAATGCAGCTTCTGTGTTCACAGGGTGGATGAGGGCATTGTTCCCGCCTGTGTTCAGACCTGCATCGGTGAAGCGCGGATATTCGGTGATGTAAACGACCCGAAGAGCGAGATATCCGAATATATTTCAAAACATCCCGTAAAGGTGCTCAATCCTGCATCGGGAAATGACCCCCATGTTTACTACATCGGTCTCGATGAATATGTTGAAAGCCTGAAGGGCGGCGTGACCAGTATGGCGGGAGTAGACCGGGAGACTTGTGTTAAATGAATAATAGCAAATCAAGGAGGTAACTATGGAATCCGTAGTTGTTTATAATGTTCCGCACTTCTACTCAGGTTTTCACACTGTCCCCTTTAACTGGATGGTTGCAGTCTATCTGTTCCTGGGTGGATTGGGGGCCGGCGCCTTTATAGCCGGTGTTGTCGCTGTTTATATTAATCGTGAAAAGTATAACACTATCAGTCGGGTGGGGGCTTATGTAGCGCCACTACCTGTAATATTGGGTACGGCATTATTAATATTTGACCTGGACAGGCCCTACAGGGCGCTTAGTCTTTTCTGGAATGTTCATGGTGTTTCAGCAATGAGCTGGGGTGCATGGATACTAATGCTCTTCAGTGTTGTTGCCGTTATTTATGCGCTCATACATTTGGCTGAAGCGGGGAGCCTCTCGGCAGCAGAGCCTTTGGCAGGCCTCAAAAAGCCCATAGAAATTGTCGGTCTCGTACTCGCTTTTGCAACCGTCGTCTATACGGGAGTGCTTCTTTCCCTTGCCTACGGCTCACGGGGCATGTTCAGCCAGATGATACCTGTCCTCTTCACCGTTTCGGCCATATCAACGGGTGTGGCTGCGGTAATGCTCTTTATGTCCATGTCATCGGCCAGAGACAACCATGGAATTAATCGTCTGGGCTGGGCTGACTCCATTCTGATAGCGATAGAAATATCGCTTGTCGGAATATGGCTCTTGGCAATGATTAACGGTTCTCCAGCCAACAGGGAGTCAATTCAGCTTCTTACGAGCGGCCCCTTCAGTATGATGTTCTGGATTGGATTTGTTCTTGTCGGACTTATCGTTCCGCTGGTTATGGAGTTGGCTCATATCAAAGCTTCAAAGGGGAGTTCCGGTCACGGAACAGGAACGGCCCTTTTGGCTTCCGTCATGGTTCTTGTGGGCGGTATGGTTCTTCGTTACGTCGTCTTGATCGCCGGCCAGACACCACCATTGACATAAGGCTTTTTCTGTTAACTTTCTAGCCCCGAAGAGGAGGGTATGAATATGGACTTAACGAGAAGAAAATTTGTAAAGATAAGCGCCGCAGGCGCTGCGGCAGCTGCCGTCGGCCCGGGTGTTCTAAAAGCGATGGAGCTCGATATGGGGGGGAAAGACACCTCTCATATTACTAAAAAGATGAGAAAGGCCGTTCCTTATACCTGCCTTCAGTGCAATATAGAGGATGGAGGTATTGCCTATATCGAAGAAGGCAGGATTGTAAAGCTTGAGGGCAATCCGAAACATCCCGGCAACAGGGGAAAACTCTGTGCCAAGGGGAATGCCGGTATAAACGGACAGTATGATCCGGACAGGATCCTTTATCCCATGAAGCGGGTCGGTAAGCGTGGTGAAGGAAAATGGAAAAGAATCAGCTGGGATGAAGCCTACAAAGAGCTTGCCCAACGTATAACGGAGGTGCTTGACCGGGCTGACAAAGGACAGGGGAGTCCCAACGAAATATCTATCCAGATAGGGAGGAACCGCTGGTTCGGTTTTGAAGATCGCTTCATGCATGCTTTGGGTTCGGATACCGTGCTTAACCACACTTCAATATGCGAGTCGAGCAAAAAGGCCGGTCTGGAGGCGACATGGGGGCCGGATATTGAAACACCGGACTTTGCCAACACAAAATATATCCTTAACTTCGGCGGAAACATCTATGAAGCGTCCTATTTTCACAATCCCTACGTCCAGAGGATAGTGGAAGGAAGGGTTGATAACCACGCAAAAATGGTATACTTCGATCCCCGCATGAGTAATACGGCCGGTAAAGCCGATGAATGGTTCGCAATCTTCCCCGGTACCGATGGCGCTGTGGCACTGGCAATGTGCAACGTTATCATGCAAAACGATCTGCATAATGAAGCGTTTATAAACAAATGGGCCAACTACCCCGCAGACAAGCTTGCAAAATATCTCAAGCAGTTCACCCCTGAGTGGGCGGAAAAGCTAAGCGGCGTCCCCGCAGGGGATATAGAAAGGATTGCTAAGGAGTTCGCGCTGGCGGCTCCGAGATGCACTACCTACACCTACCGGGGAAACGTCAAGCATATGAACGGGAGCTACAACGAAAGATGCACCACGCTTCTCAACATTATTGTCGGCAATATAGAGCAAAAGGGAGGGTTCTGTCTTCCGAGAGGATACGGTTACAAGCACCCCGAACCTCAGCCTCCTAAACCGAAGGAGGGGAGCGAGCTGGCTCACCCGCACGACTATCCTCTGGCGCATCACAAGGTAAGTCACCATGTGGCGCATATGATAAAGGAGGGGAGGCAGAAGGTCTCCGTATACATGAGGCATTACCATGACGGCAATTACGCTCATCCCGACTCCGATACCTGGACGGACCTTTACATGGATGAAAACCTGATTCCTTTCCATGTGTCTCTCGATACCTTTATGAGCGAGGCGACGGCCCTGTCCGATCTTATCCTGCCGGAGACAACATACCTGGAGCGCTTCGACATTGAAAATATGCCCTCCTCAATCGAAACCCCCTGGGTGGGAATAAGGCAGCCTGTTGTAAAACCCCTCGGTGAATGCAAAAGCTACAGGGACATTGTGCTTGAACTAATGACGAAGTATGTCGACCCCACAGGTGCAAGGGGGATGAAAAAGTATTTTGAATACGGATCGACGGAGGATTATCTCAAATATATGGCTGAAAGCGTGCCGGGCATGAAAGAGGCGGGAGGCTGGGATTACCTCAAGAAGCACGGCGTATGGTCGCCAAAGCCCGTCGATGCCGAGCCTGAGTACGGACTCCATGAAGAGGGCGGTTTCTGGAATGAAAGTAAAAAGCTTAATATTTACTCTCATCTTTGGGCCAAATACGGCTTCCATCCATTGCCGCACTATGAGCCTATTCCGGCCCACGAAAATATGAAGGACGATGACCTTATTCTCATAACCTTCAAATGGAATGTTCATGTTCAATCGAGGACGGCCAACCAGAAGTGGCTGGCAGAGATAGTTCATAACAATCCCGTCTGGATCAATGGAGCGACGGCGGCAAAGAAGGGGATAAAGACGGGCGACCTTGTCAGGGTAACTTCAAAAATAGGTTATATGGTTACAAAGGCCTATGTGACGGAAGGTATCAATCCGAAGGTTGTAGCCATCTCACACTCCTTCGGCCATAAGGAGTACGGGAGGCTCGCCTCTATGAAGCTGAAGCAAAAACCTCAGTGGTCTCAGTCCGATGATCCCGATTATAAACAGGTCTTCTGGAAAGACAACGGCGTACACCTCAATGATATTGTGCCTGTATCGACTGACCCTATAGGCGGTTCACAGGGATGGTTTGATACGGTTGTAAGCGTTGAGAAGGCGAAGCCGGGAGATAAATATAAGGATATAAAGGTAGACAAGGATGCGGCGAGAAAGGCCTATGAAGAGACCCTGACCTACTCATATATCGGTAAAAACTTCAGGCGCAGGTCCGAAGGAAGGGGTGAGCATGGGGCAGTCTCCGCTCATTAGATGATTATGATTATTTTACGTCATATTACAGGCAGAGCCGCTAAGGCGGCTTTGCCTCTTCTTTTCTTTCTCATGCCGGCATACAGTCCGGTCTATGCTGAGTGCAGGGATATTTATGTCTTTAACACGGAAAAATTAATGAAAGAGAATGCCGTCCTTTTTATTGATGTAAGGCAGCCTTATGAGTACAAAGACTGCCATATCCCGGGAAGCATAAACATCCCTTCAGCAGAGATTGAAAACCGGGTTCATGAAATTGAAAAAGACACGAAAATTATCGTCTACTGCAAGACTGCCCACAGGAGCGGTGGTGCTTGCAATTTTCTTGATCAAAAGGGCTTTAAAGAGGTCTACAACCTGATCGGAGGAATTGCCTCATGGTACAATACAGGCAGGGTGTTAGAGGGGAAGTGTGAAGGCAAACCCCATTTTCAGTATGACAGCAAGGGGAATGTGGTAACCCCCGAATTAAAATCGCCAATAGAAGAACCCGAGATAAAGGGCTGCAAATGATTAGAGGAGGTAATCTTTTGGAAAATGCAGGAGGTATAGAAGCGTTGAAGGTGAGGAGCAATATGTATTCACTGCTGTCAAGGGTCTTTATCAGAGAGGTTGATAAACCATTTCTCCATCTATTGAAAGATGAAGAAAGTGCAGAAGCCTTCAGGGACAGCGGCTTCAGCTTTTGTGATGATTTCACAAACAAAAAAAATGACGACATACTCGATGAGCTTGCTGTGGAATATGCTGCCCTTTTCTTAATATCTACGGGCAAAGAGCTCTCTCCCTATGAATCGGTACAACTGTCCAAAGAGGGACAGCTTTGCGGAGAGGCGGCATCAAAGAGTCTCGCATTTTACAAGTCGGAAGGGTTTGACCTCCCTCTGGAGAATAATTTCTTTCCCGACCACTTTGCAGTAGAGTTGGAGTTCATGGCCCATCTTTGCAAAAAAGAGACGAAAGCGCGTGAGAGCAATGAAGAAGAGATTGCCGAAAGTGTAAGAACGCGACAGGTAGAATTTATAAATGCCCACCTGGGCCGGTGGTATAGGAATTTCCTGAATACGGTAGAGATCAGCACGGAAAGTCCCTTTTACAGGGGAATGTCTCTGCTTGCCCGGGAGTTTCTTGATTCGGAAAGAGAGTCGCTTAGCGTAAAGAATGCCGGGGTAAGTTCTTATGAGATGTCTGTTCTGTGACGGAGCACTCGATGCCCTCAACAGATAATGCATTAGATATTCATCCCGAAGCATGCCTCCACTCCTTATTCAAGGATTACAAGAAACATCCCTGTCTCGATTCCTGTCCCCAAAATGCGATAGAACTGCGGCCCCTGAATATCAATATGGATCTTTGTGACGGCTGTGGTATCTGTGCAAGTGTTTGTCCTGCCGATGCGTTGAGCATAAAGCCGGCAGTTTCAAAAAATCTCATAAAAAAGGTTTCCCCCAAAAAGGAGAAAAAGCTGACCATTCACTGCTCTATCGTAAAAGGCGGCAGCATGGAAGTACCATGCCTTGGGATGTTGGACGATAGACTGCTTATAGGGCTTATGGCGCAAAGAGGAGGAGACCTTGAACTCATTTCAGGGGCCTGTGACGGTTGTGAGAAAAAACCGGGTGGGGAGATCGCTCTCCAAAAGCTGGAAGGGGCAAACAATGTTATGTCACTCTTCGGACGGAAGGAGAGAGCTTTCATCGTTCCCCATAAGCAGCTAAAAAATGAGGCCCCAAAGGGATATACCAGACGAGGGCTCTTTACCTCCCTTGGATCTGGAGTTTCAGGGTTTATATCGAATATTGCGGAGGTGGAAGATGTGGAGAAATGGCAGCGAGGGACGACAACAATTAAGAGGAAACACCTTTTAGAGCTTATCGAAAGTCTGGGAGACGCAGCAGTCGACGCTGCTGCAGAGGGAGCTCTGCCCTTTCATGGAAAAGAAATCAGCCCTTTATGTGATGGCTGTGGCGGTCTTTGGCACTGTGCAACTTTCTGCCCCACAGGCGCCCTCTCACTTTCTGATAAGGAAAAAAGGAATGAGGTTGCTATCCTTTTTGAGGCCGGAAGGTGTATTGATTGCAAAATATGTGAAATGGTTTGTAACAAAGAGGCCATCAGGAGGATCCCTGTGACCGCCGAACAGCTTGCCCATCTCTCGGGCAAAGAGTCTCTTGTCTCACTTGAGGTCGGCAGGTGTGTCGAGTGTGGTTCCGGGACAAGGACTATTGAGGAAAAGCTCTGCACTGATTGCGCTCAGAGACAAAGAAAAATGGGATGGGATATCCGATAATTGAAAAGGGGATCGGTCTCTTTTTTCATCCTTCTCTTCATGCTTCCTTTCTTATACGAAGCAAACGCTCAAGAGGAAGAGCGGAATATGCCGGCCGGCCAACTGATTAAAATCCGCTGTACAAAATGTCATCCCGAATTTAACTATAACGACAAGACCCATTCAAGGATCGGCTGGACGCTTGTCGTGTTTAGAATGCAGATCTTTAACGGGGCAATCTTTAAAAGAGGTGAGCGCGCTGTAATTATCGATTATCTTGCTAAAACAAGACCGGCGTCACCTATGCGCGCTGTTGCAGAGTTCTTTGCCCTCATCTTGCCAATACTGTTTGCTTTGGCTTCATTGATTTACTATTGCAGGAAAAGGTCAAAAAAGCTTTAAAACAGGCTTTTAAAGAAATAAATGTTAAAACTGGAATGGCAGTTCATTCGCATGGGCAGGTAAAACCGCATTTTAAAGGGCTTGAGGCTGATAGCAGCCCATGCTATCCCGTGCTTCGGGAAGGTGAATTAGTTTTCATACGGAAAGGGTGCTTTTCGCAATCTCTGCGCCAATCTTAAGATTTGCTTGTGCCATGTACAGCAGTATGTCTCCGTGCAAAGCCTTGATTTCCTTGACCTTGCAAAAAATCCCTCCTTTCCGCATTGAAAACTAAATTTGATCCACCATAGTTGAGCGATGGATACGAATTATGAATGATTGTATTCAGTTCGAAGAGGATAAAAGTCCTGATGGTTATATTATTCAAATCCAGGGACAAGCGCCGCAATAGTAAGCATTACTCACCTCATAGTCTCCTCTTTATGTGACTAAAAACAGCATTTTAATACTCAGAATGATCAACAGTATAGAAAATACTTTTTTCAAAAGGGGTACCGGTAACTTATGGGCCAAGCCGGCGCCATAAGGCGCTATAAAAAAGCTTGCTGTTGAAATCAGTAATGCAGCCGGCAAATATATGAAGCCAAAAGTGAGACTCTGTGGAGCAGAACTCGCCCAGCCATTGATCAGATAGCCCAGAGTCGCTGTAATTGAGATAGGTAAACCGATTGCTGCCGATGTGCCGATTGCTTTTTTAACATCGACATTTTGCCAGGTAAGATAGGGAACGGTTAAAGAGCCGCCTCCAATGGATACCAATGCCGATATTGCTCCAATTCCCGAACCGGCTGCAAATAATCCGGCCGGTCCCGCCGGCTCCCTGCCCGGCTTTGGTTGTTTATTAATAAACATTTGAATAGATACATAAGCCATAAACAGGGCAAAGAAGATTGCAAGATAGACGGAGTTTAAGTAAGAAGCCAGAAAAGTAGCGAGAAAAGAGCCTGTCACAATACCGGCAGCCATTCTTCTGACAACTTTCCATAGGACTGCCCCCTTTGCGTTATGAGCGCGCAAGCTTGAAATTGAGGTAACGATGATAGAAGCCATCGATGTGCCTAAAGCCAAATGCACGACATTTTCAGCAGCCACGCCCTGAAGCAGGAATATGGACGTCAGTACCGGTACCATGATTGCGCCGCCGCCAATGCCCAAAAGTCCCGCCATAAATCCGACAAAAGAACCGAGCAATAAAAAAGACAGTACCCACTCTATTTCTAACATCCAGGCGCCATATGAATTGGGTTTTTTGAAGCAACTGATATTTTCATGGGGGGATTTTTACTATAGTTTGTATTCATGGGGAAGCGGAGACCGGCCGGCATAAGTGGGGAGTATATTCTGCCAATATGTTTTTTGACTTGTAAAAGCATGATGAAAAGGTTTTGTCCCCGGAAGGGTTACCAGTATCAATAGGATAACGGTATTGCTCATCGACGAAATTCCGTTATTTTCTCCAGTTCATAAATCGCTTCAGACACATCCTCCATCTTGCGTTCCACGATGGCCTGAGCGTCATAAAGGCCTCTGTTATAAAAGTAAGGGCCCACTTCTTTCGTAAAGAATTCCAGGAGAAACCGGGCATCAAAGCGGCCAATTTCCTGATGGAGCTCTTCATCGAAATAAAGCTGGATTTTCCCGGTAATTACTTCTTTTTCTTCTTTTGTAAATTCAATATTTTCCATGAGCTACCCCTTTTTTTCTTTGTATAGCAGCGGCTTTAACTCTTCCCATGTTTTACCGGCAGCGAGAAAGTGATCATGCTCGACTTCCTCTACAAAAACCCAGACATGGGCAGGATCATAGCCAAGGTTTTTTGCCACGACTTCATTGATCTCTTTCATGGTTTTTTCAATGGCTTCTTTTGAACTGCCCTTCATTGTTTTTATTGTTATCAACGGCATTTGAATCTCCTTAAATTAGTTGCCGGGTTTTGGTGAAACAGGAAATGTAGAGACAACGGCGGCAATAGTTATTTTCTTGCTATCCCTTTGTATCCTCTCCCCCTTTTGCTTCGTTATACCGTAAATATCCTTGGTTTGTAAATGCTTTCTCGCATAAAAATGACAGAAGACAAGATAGCGCCATTCCTTGTTTTTAGTTAAAGAGTGGATTATTATTTTATATGTAGAGCAAATCTGTAAAAAAGGAGGGATTGTCATGAATCAAAAAATCTTATCTGTTTTTATCATATGTACGGCGCTGGTCATATGGAACCCCCTGTCAACATTAGGGCAAGAAAAAGCGCCTAATTATGCGACTTTGAAAATCGGCCAATATTCTCCGACGGGTGACCTTGATGATCTTGGTTTTGATAGTAAGGTAGACCTGGAGCTTCTCTTTGGCCATTACTTCAATGAAAACTTTGCACTTGAAGCCGGCATTGGTATTTTTGGTTCCGACAGGGAAGAAGGAGATCTGAATGTCTATTTCACGGCTTTTGCATTACCTGTGCTGACGGCGAAAGCAGTTCTTCCTAAAAAGAGGTTTGAATTTTATGGTGGAGGAGGGATAGGCTATTATCAAGCCAAGTATGATTATAATTACTTTGCCATTGATATTGAAGAGAGTGACACGGCATTTGGGTACCATGTTGTTGCAGGTTTTAGCTATGATTTTACTCCTTACTGGTACCTCGGGTTGGAGGGGAAACAGATCTGGACCGATGACTTTGATTTCAAGGTGGTTAAAATCGATGGTGATGGAAGAACTTTAACATTTAACGTGGGACTGCGCTGGTGATGGAGGAAAGCACTAGTACTCATTCAATGAGTACTGGGGGCTGAGGACTATTTCCCCTGGCTACCCGATTAGGCATTATTTGCTTATGTCATCTCTAATCAGATAAATTTCTTGTTTATCTTTTGCATGTAATCGCAAGAATCTTTTTCTATCGGTTGCCCAAAATATAACGCTTTTATCTTTTAAGACTATAACACCACTCTGCCATAAACGATCCTCAGCGAGCCTTAAACCGGTTTCTTCATATGAGCCAATCCGATATTTTCGCAGATCTTTCAAAAGAGTTTTTGATGAAAAAATCTTTGCTCCATGTGGTCTTACGGCGATAGTAAAAATTTCATTTTCATGAGGTATTGTAAAATCAGCGCCAAGTACAGAAAAAGGTAACTGTAATAAAATTAATAGGAATAATACTTTTTTCATATGCCTGCTTACCAGGCCTTTCTTCAACTGAACCATCGGAAAAAAGTCTCAACTCGAACCAACCACCTTTAACGCCAATTTTTCGTACCCAACGAACTCTCCAATATGGGCGTTCGTATTTATTATACAGGTTGTGATATTCAACAACTCCAATAAAGGCATTGCTCACATCAATTTTCTGTTCTACCACATATTTCTTTGCCTTATGGACAGCAACTTCAATAGGAATAGTTGGCAAGTTTATAGTCTTTGCCAACGCAGGTTGTCCACCGAATAAGAGGGCTAACAATACCGGAATGACCAAGTTTTTCTTCATATATGCGGGTTTAAGAGTCACCCAGAATTTCATATGCTCTCCCAAAATGAAAGGAAGTATGAAAAAGAGAATAATCCAAAGCTTCACCAACGTTATGAACGGTGTAAGCCGCAAAGATGATTGGAGAAGGCAATAGATCATGGGGATTATATTTTTCAACCGCTCGTATGTCTCGTAAAATATTGCTCCATAGATCTCTCACATCCTTGAATATCGGCTTGCTTCCGGACCAGGGAGCATTAGCATTTTTACCACTAAATTGTTCCTTGAATTTCTCACATGATTCATATTGAGGATTAAAAGGTAAAATCAGCGCTTGCATTGTGTCAAAGGCGGCGTGTCCAATTTGCCAAAGCGGATCACCACTTCGTTTACCCTCCCAAACAGGATGCATGGCTATTTTTTCCTCAAGCGGCAGAATTAGCTTGTTAAATATTTTGTTTAGCGTATTAATTTGTGTCGTCATCGAATTATCTGCCCGATTAGCTGCTCAACTCAATTTTGCTTATGAAATTTACTTTGAATCGTAAATGCATAAGTGCGAGCGAAGCAAGGCTTATTGTTATGCCTAAAACAACGTCGTTTTGAGTAAATAATAAAAGAAGGAATGCAAATACGGTTAAAAATATCATGTATATAAATCCCCCTTTAAGATAGAAATGTCCAAAAGGAACCAGGATAAGACCGAGTAAAAGTCCCAACCAATAGTTGTCAGGCAATATCTTTCTCAGTAGCAGTGTCAGCCAAATCGGTAAACCGACGAGGAAGAGAACAACTGTGATATTGAGAATATCTTTTAGATCAAATGGAAACATAAAATTAAGAGAACCTCTAACATCAAAGAAAAAGCTGCACGTTGACGGGTCGGTGAGGTGCTGGGTCAGGTATTTTTACTCATTATATTCGTTGCTTTGCCGTCAATGCTTAGCTGGTTTTTCTCCTGCCAATAGGCTTTTATTCCTTCTTCCCCCTTTTGGGCAGCCCAATTGGTCAACTGCTCCCGCTCTCCCACGTAATCAAAGAGCGGCACCGCCATACCGCAGGAAGTCTGAACAAGGTCTATGGTGAGGTCGAATATTTGCCTTGCGCCGGGAATGGGGTGGAGCAAGGCATATAATGCTTTCCACTCCACATCATTTTTATGGATTACCTTTGCCTGTCCGTAAAGACGCAGAATCATGGGATTTCCCTCAAAAGCGGCAAACATCAGAGTCATTCGGGGATTTTCCTGGATATGAGTGGAGGTCTCATTGCTGCTGCCTGTTACGTTTAGCCATAGAACCCGGTTTTTATCAAAAACCCGCAAGGAATCCATTCCTTTGGGAGACACATTTACTCTGCCGTCGGTGGCTGCCGATGCCACGAAGAAAATTTTTTGATCTTCAATAAATTGTTTTATTTTGTCTGAAATTTCAGAATATTGCTGTCCCATGTTGTTGCCTCCTCATCCTGGTCAAATGCAGATTTTTTACTTGAAATATTGTTTGAATTCTTCACTGGGCTCCCTATCAGAATAGATGTACAAGGAAATCCCGTTTGGATCTTGTATGGCGAAGCCTCTGTCTCCCCAGGGATGATCTTCGAGAGGAACAATGACCGCCAACCCTTCTTTAGTCAGTTTTTCATATTCCTCATCCACATTCTCAACTGAGAAGTTATATATGAGTCCGGCGCCGCTGCTAAGTTGATGCTCCGGTTGCTGCGGAGACATAAATTGTAATGTTGAAGTTTTGTTGCCAAATTCCAGATTCACGTACCATCCGCAATCAAAAGTTACTTTTGCATTAAAATATTTGACATAGAAATCCCTGCTTTCTTCTACCTTGTTTGTCGTGAAGGCAGCTGATAATGACTTTGCTTTCATGATTTTTTTTTCTCGCTACAATTTCTTAAGTCCGACGACTCCTGGCCATTATTTTCACGGTTGCCCACAATGGTGTTGTGCCTTTCCTGAATGCGCCTCGTTGCGTCGGATAAGGAGTCAAGGCCAAGTTTCTTACGCAGTTCTTCAACTTTTCCCGGATCTTCTATTGGCAGAGGATATGCAATTCCCTTTTCATCAATGTCATGCTGGGTACCGTAGATTTGCAACTTGCCCGACATAGTAAGCACCCTGTCCTGAAGGTAAGCCAGGCACCATCCTTCTGCTTCGCCATGGATTGTTGCTTCTTTTAATAAGGCCAAACATTTATTCATGAATTCGGTGTCCAGCACCGCATGCTGAACTATTAACCATGCAGCTTGAGAACCTTCTTTGCCAACCATACTAAAACCCGGCCATCCATATTCACTGATAATTTCTTTAATGCGTGCATTGTTCTTTTCGTGAGTTGCTTTCATTCGTGGGTGGTACTCAACAGTACCTAATTCACCACTATCAACTAATTCCTGCAAGACTCGTTGATCTTCCTGTTGCATTGACAGCAATTCTTTTTTTAATTGTTGGTTCAATACCATGATTCCTTTGATGGCTAACAATTAGCGTTTTATCTGTAGTGCCAGCGGC